>Ga0154001_1000039_pt1 | contig 31718 bp, 37 predicted proteins | sample TSNJ085MetaG_FD_104699 | JGI IMG/M metagenome (GOLD analysis project Ga0154001, IMG submission 104699) | Attine ant fungus gardens microbial communities from New Jersey, USA - TSNJ085 MetaG | ecosystem: Host-associated > Fungi > Mycelium > Unclassified | place: USA: New Jersey, Wharton State...
CAGCCTACCACATGATTACTACCTATTGTTCTACATATAGGAGTGCTATTGTTCTTGAAATAGAGATAACCTAACTATCTTAGGGCAGTCCTTTGTTCTATTCAAGAACAGATGATAATCTATAAATAAAGATCAGTATCATATGCAAATATTAAGGACCTTGCATCTCTATGGGATCTTATCACCTTGGGATCTATTTATGGCCAAAAGAAGCGCATTGAAGAGAGCTTCACAATGGTCATTGAAGCAAACAATTACATTAAGTGGTTCCCAAGATATCAGTGATTTAGTGTCTGGTAACTTGGTGATCACTGACTGATCTGCTGATAACTTGATGAATACTGATTGCTTTGAGATGTTTTTGGTACAATTTGAAAGGTCTTCTTAAGGGCTTTCTGTGGCCATTTAGATTGTTGAAATTGGTCAAGTATTCCTGGAGTTATGGTCTAAATAAAGTTTGTGACATTATCTTCTCTCTTAGTTTGAGCTCTGTTGAGAAGTTATCTTATTTTTGGTAAACTCTAAAGATATTCCTGCAGATTTTTGCCTGCATTATGTAGATTTTCCTCAGATTCCCATGTATCATCTCCTTGACTGTATCCTTTCTATCTAACAAGGAATTCATTTTTTCTATATCTTTATCGTGAATCTAGGATCTTCTCTACCTCCTATTCTTTCTGGCCCTATATTAAGGTCAGTGGTGGTGGTGTGGATTTCTGTCCACAGATGGTGGATTCAGAGTACTGTGCTAACTTACTAGTATAAAAGACTAGGTGCAGTACTTGGTAGCGAGGTAGCATCCTAAGCCAGAATGTAACCAAGGACAACTTTTCTATTATTTCAAATAGTCCTTCATACCAGGGTCATAATGCTTGCTCTGTAGTCTGGTAATCCTTCAGATTAAGTAACACCTTGTTGCCAACTTTAAATAGGACACTTTGGACTTTTTGGTCATAGTACTACTTTATTCTTTCCACTGTAAGAATAAGAGCTACTTTTGCCTGCTCCAAGGCTTTTTGTCATTTATATGTCAGGTCATTCAAGTCTCTTTGTGGTGACTCTTTGACTAAAATTGGGCCTGCTCTTGGGTATCTGCCATATTCAAGGAAGAATAGACTTTCTTTAATATCTTCATGTACTTGATTGTTATATGCAAACTCTACACTAGGGAGTAGATCCAACCAATTACTAAGATTATAATTTACATAGCACCAAAGATATTGCTTTAACACCTGGTTTACTTGTTCTGTTTGTCCATCTGTTTGTGGATAATATGCTATTAACATTGTAGATTCTATTCCTAAAATCTTGTACCATTCTTGGAATAGCTCAGCTGAGTATTGTACTCCTCTATCCAAAATGATTTGTAATGGTAGTCCATGCAATAGATAGACCTTGTCATATAGTAACTGCACTATATCTTTGGATGAGAACTGATTGTTGATAGGAATGAAATAAGCCCTTTTGGTGAGCCTGTCGACAATAACACAGATAGCATTGTAACCATTTGACTCTGGCAATTGTATGATTAAGTCTGTTGAGATTATTTCCCAAGGCCTGTTAGGCACCTTGTTAGGCACAAGTGGTCCAAAAGGTTACTGTGGGTGATTTTTTATCCACTGATACATATCACAACCTGTAATGTATTTCTTAACAAATATTGTCATCCCAGGCTATCAGTAATTTCTAGAGACCAACTCATAGGTCTTCTACCAACCTAGGTGTCTGGCAGATGGCAAATCATGGTGCATCTTAACAATCTGTTGTCGTAAGGTGTCTTCTATACTATGGAGAATATAAACTTTCCCTCTGTACAGGAGTAGTCTGTTCTCATAGTTCTAGTCTTGCAAGGATTTTCCAAATTCTCTTGGACTAGACTTGAGTAATGTCTTATAGTCTTTGGTAACTTTGTCTAATAAGAGTGCTGCTTTGACCTTCTTTAAGATTATCTCATCATTTATTGGCATCTCATGAGTAGCCTCTAGTACATTGATAGCAAAGAACTCAGGTTTTAGCAACACCTAGTTTGTATTGTTAAGATCTGTCCCTATCTCATAGTCTGCTTGTCTGGACAAGGAATCTTCTACCTGCATTGTCTTTCCTGGTTTATGATAGAGCACAAAGTCAAAACAAGTCATAAAAAGTACCCATCTTGCTTATCTCCTGGTCAGCTTTTGAGCTGTTCTGAAAAATGTGAGGTTCTGATGATCTAACTAGATCTCAACTTTATATAGATGTCCCTCCAAATGGTATCTGTATTTCTCTAGTTCCCAAATTACTACAAGTAGTTCCTTGTCATAGATTTCATAGTTCCTTTCATAGACATCTAATAACTTAGAGAAGAAAGCTACTGGATACCACAGGTTAGTTTGCATGTCCTTTTGTGATAAGACAGCTCCTGTTGCAAAGTCACTGGCATCAGTGGATAACTTAAAGAGATCTTCATCATTTGGTATTCTCAGGACTGGAGCTATAGTAAAGGCCTTTTTCAGCACCTCAAAAGCATTCTGTTGCTCTTTGCCCCAAGTCCAGATACTATCCTTCTTGGTCAAGTTGGAAAGTGGCTTTGACATCTTGGCAAAGTTCTCAATGAACCTACGATAGAAATTTGCAAAGCCTAAGAATGCTTGTACTTGCTTGACTTTTGTCAGTACTGACCACTCTAGAACTCCTGAAAGTTTCTCCTTATCCATCTATACTTTATTTTCTGAAATAATTATGCCCAAATACTTAATACTACTTTGCTCAAAGAAACACTTTTCTACTTTAGTATAGAGGTCATTAAATTAGAGCCTTTTCAGCACTTCCTTGACCAATCACCTGTGTTTCTTCAATTATGTCCCAAATATCAGAATATCATCTAAATACACCATTACTAGTCATATGCAAATTAGGTCTCCCAATATGTTATTCATCATGCTTTGGAAGGTTGCTAGTGCATTGGAAAAACCAAAATACATAACAGTTGCCTCAAAAAGACCTCATCTTGTAATAAACACTGTCTTCTATTTATTCCCTTCTTTGATGCAAACATTGTTGTATTCCCACCTCAAGTCAATTTTGATAAAGATTGAGGCTTTGCTAAGTGGTTCAATTAAGTCAGCTATTCTAGGGATTGGATAGCAATTTTTGATGGTAATTCTATTGAGGGCTCTATAGTCTATGACAAGTCATAAGCTTCTATTGTGCTTCTTTACAAAGAAGAATAGAGCTGCTATTGGGCTAGTAGATAGTTAGATATATCCCTTTCTGAGTTTTTCATTGATCCACATGTCAAGAGAGTTTCTTTCCGCTAGAGAGAGCAAATAGACCTTGGTTGGTTTGGGAAGCGTTGTACCTTCTACAAAGTCAATTACATAGTTATACAGTTTCTGTATTGGCATTCTCTCTGACTTATTTTTTGAAAACACATTCCTATACTTGTATAGCCATTCTGGTATATGAGCCTTTCAGGTCTTTGTGTCTTTGCAATCTGAGTCTCTATATTAGTCTCGATTGTTGAGTATAGCTGTAATTATCATTGCCTGCTAATGACTGCCTGGATCAGTCATGTCTGTCCAGCTAAGAATATAGTTGTTGGGGTCCTCATCTCCTATGTTGTCCAATGAGGAAGATCTACTGACATCTAGTTCGAGGTGAAGTTCATTAGCTCCTACTTCTACATCTCGTATTTTATGGGCTTTACTAGCACATGTATCCAGGCACCAAGTAAACTCCTATTGACCTTTTCACCAATCAATATTTGGATTATGCTTATACAAGTATGAATACCCAATCATCATCTCTTTATTCCCTAAGTTGGTAACAAAGAGATGCTGGATCGTTTTGTGCAATCCAATTTCTACATAAGCTCAGATATACTCAGTTATATATTTTGCCTTGTTGGGAGTGCCATCCACATTGATTACATAATATGGATTTGCCAGTTTATAAGTTACTAGATTATTATTTTCTACGATAACTCTGTCGATGAAGTTCATAGTAGCTTCCGAATTAACTAAAGCCTAGGTCTATATTTTTTTTCTATATACCTAAAGTGTAACTGGAATTTTAAAGGAGGTAGTCTTGTTGTGTACTATATTATTACAAGATTCCAGTACTACTTCTAACTTTTGCAAGCTAATAGAGGGTACACTTTCCTCTGACTGTAGATCACAGATATTATACTCTATAGTCCCAAGGGAAAATCCAATTTGGGTATCCCCTTTTCCTTTCCACTTGGGGGAACAGGATCAAAAATTTCCTCAATTGACACACTATTAATTCTGACATCTTCAGGAGGGGAATTTGGGTCATCACTATCTTCCTCCAACATCTTCATCAGCCATGCTCTAAATGACTGATTTTTATTCTTGCTTGGACCCAGTGGAGATGGTTTCTGGGAAGAGGTTTTATGAGGATGCTTGTCCTCATTACTAGGCTTGTCATAACAGTTTACTATATTGTGTGTCTTTAACTTATTCTTAAAGCCTTTTCTAGTATATATCTAATAGTATCACAAGCTCTTTTCTTCCTTTCTCTGAATCTCATCTATTTCCATTGCATCTGGGTTCTTCTTTCCTCCATTCTTCTCTCCAATTGCCTCTGGACCAAAAATTGTGCCCTGGGCCTTGTCCAGATGTAAGGCCTTATATGCTTGCATCAACAATTTGAGGTAGTCATCCCATGTTTTTGGAGACTGATTTGTAATTTTATAGATAACAAGTGTATTTTGCAGCTTATCAAGAATGACCTCCTTTATTTTGTCAATATGAACTTCATTACTATAGTTGACAATTTTTTCCAATATCCTGTATCATTCTACATATTTGACAAAGTTCTTTCTTACTAGGTCCTTGTTAACCCAGAGCACTGTTAATTTCTTCTTCACTCTCTTTTTGTCATCTCATTGTCCGTAAATATTTTTGAGTTCTTGGGCAAAGTTATCCCAAAAACCAACACTTAATCTTGCCTGAACCTTGTCATAATATAATTTCATATATATGCTGGCGGGAGCATGTAAATGGATAAGGGCACATATGATTTTCTGATTATCTAATATAATACCAGATGCCGAACAATAGAGAGCAATCTGGCTTAACCAATCATGTAGATACATCTTATTTTCAGAGCCTGCAAATGTTAGTGGCTCTGGCACCTTGGTTTTGGAGGTGATGTTTCCTCCAGGGAGCCTTGTCAGCTCTTCCCAAAGATAGGTAACTTCTGCCTCCAAAGTTGTAATCCTGTTGTATGTGGTGGTCAAGGCACCATTATAATGGTTGATTGCTCTATTGAGCACCTGGTCAATGTAGTTTTTGAGAAGGAGAAAAGTTTCTTGATGTGCATTTTGCAGCATCTGTATCTCAGTCTCATTCCAGGATATATACTCAGCGCTTATACTATCTTTAACAAGCACATCCCAATTCTCAGCACTGAAATCAGAAAAGGAAACAGTAGTGGTAAAGCTGTTGAAAGTCAACATATCTATTTAAGTAATTAATTATGGTTCTTGAGTATGTTTTCAAGGGGATAAAAGAAAAAAATACCTAAATTTAGCCTCTTAATACCATTATGTTATACCAAATACTATTCCAATAATATTATGTCTATGGAATAGTGATATTGAGCTCTAGAAGAGCTTTACAAATCTCTGGTACTCTAGTAGCTGGTTTAGAAAGATCTATATTCTTTAGATGTTTATAAGCATCTTTTAGCATTCTCTACTCCTTAGCTGTAAGCTTGTGACCAATTTTATCCAGCTCTATAATTACATCCTACAGTCAATTGAACCATTTCTACAGTAAGTCATACTGTGGATCTTCAGCCCAGGTCTTGTTTTTACTCATTTTAGTAAAGAATGGTGATATACAATCTAAGGTGGGTTCCAGGAGTTCTTTGTACTCCTTTATGCATAATAACTTCTTGGTTTTGCAAAAATGTAATTCTAGAGGATAGGATACAAAGTAGAAATCATCTACTTTGTACCAGCAAGGGTCTGCTTCAACAAGTCTATCATAAAGTTTGGTGGATAGAGTGGATTCCATTCCTATCCTTTCCAGCAATGACTTTTCTGTCATACTCTCCTTTTTCAGCAAGAGGTGTTTAGCAAGAGTCTTGGTATTTCTGATGGCGGGCATGGTTTGGGAGCAAAAGTAAGCACAACATCCCTAGTTTAGTGGATAAAGTATAGTGGGTATTATGAGAGCCCTAAAAAAGGAATAGTTTCCCAAGCATTTAAACACTTGATCCAAAACCTCAAGACATATAATAGGGTTGAGATATAGATAGTATGGGAAATAAAGTCACATGACAAAGGTCAAGTGACCACAGAACATTCTGGAAGGACATGTGATCATGGATCAGTAGCATAGCCACTGTAAAAGTAGTATAAGTAAGAGACCAATCCAACAAAGAACTCCATTAAGTTCTTCTTAAACATCTACCTAGAGTGATCACTAAGGGCATTCACTGTCTATCAATAACAGTGGGCAGAAGCTATACTACAACTATACTAAAAGTGTCCTTTCAACGATGTAGGTCTTGTCTTGAGGGAAGAGTTCGATATTATATCCAGTTTCTTACACTGGCTCATGGAGAAGGAATAGGGGTCTTAGAGTGGTTCCAGCCACCTGCAAGGGTTTTTTGGAAATGTTTACATAAATACAAAGTCTTTCAGGACCAGCTGTGATATACAAGCTAGCCTACTCTCAATAGTTTGAGAGATAGATCTTCCCTTTTATGCCTGGGGTCTAGCCTACTATAGAGATAGGTCCTTGACAGAAATCCACTCTGAGCCCTCAGTGAGTTATCTGTTCTGTAACAGAAACAGAGACATCCTCAGGAAAGTCATCTTGTTCTATAACAGAGACAAAGAGACTCCCTTATAGTCCTTTAGACCCACATCTAGAATAAACACAACTCCATGTCCTTTGCAGAGACAATAGGAGCAGAAAACAGTAGACTTAACAAACTATCACAAGTGGCCACTTACTGATTTGTGATTGCTTGATTTGATAATCAAAGTGTTCAAAAAAGCAAAGTTAGACAAGCAGCAAAAGATGTTGTTAAGTCTGAGGTTTATCCTTAGACATATAGTTCTTAAATACATAATTGTGGTGGTCTGTGTACCAGAACAGCCTACCATATGATCACTACCTATTGTTCTATATATAGGAGTGCTATTGTTCTTGAAATAGAGATAACCTAACCATTTTAGGACAGTCCTTTGTTCTATTCAAGGATAGATGATAATCTATGAGTAAAGATCAATATCATATACAAACATTGAGGACCTTGTATCTCCATGGGATCTTATCGCCTTTGGATCTATTTATAGCCTAAAGAAGCGCATTGAAGAGAGCTTTACAATGGTCATTGAAGCAAATGATTATATTAAGCAGTTCCTGAGATATCGGTGATTTAGTGTCTGGTAACTTAGTGATCACTGACTAATCTGCTGATAACTTGGTAAATACTGATTGCTTTGAGATGTTTTTGGTACCATTTGAAAGGTCTTCTTAAGGGCTTTCTGTAGCCATTTAGATTGTTGAAATTGGTCAAGTATTTCTAGAGTTATGGTCTGAATAAAGTTTGTGACAATTATACCCCTCCTTTGTATCTGTGGCTACTAGGATGTTGTTGATAAATGTTGCTGTATCTCCTTGGTTTATGAGATTGTAGAACAGGTCATTCATTATTGTTTGGAAGGTAGCAGGAAAGTTTATTAACCCAAAATACATGACTATAGGTTCATAAGCCCCAATATGTGTTGTAAACACTGTCTTCTATTTGTCTCCCTCTTTGATCCTGACATTATTGTATCTCCACCTCAGGTTCAGCTTCATGAACACCTTTCTCTTTTCTACTCCATCTAGTATGTCTGCGATGAGAGGTAAAGGATATCCATTGTTTATCATCCACTGATTTATGTGTCAATAGTCTTGTACCATTCTCCATGTGCCATCCTTTTTTGCTACAAAGTGTACTAGTGACATTTGGGGCAACTTGAAAGATTGAATGTATTCTTTCCTCAACTGATCCTCTATGAATGCCTACACTTCTTCTTTTTTCTCTTTCAACAATGAGTATACCTTTCTCTTTTTTGGCATGAACCCCTCTTTCAATTCTATGGTGTGGTCCCAGGTCTTTTGCACTGGCATTCTCTCCAACTTCTTTTTTCCAAACACCCTCTTCTACTTTCAAAACCTTTTAGATACCAATTTTTTCAACATTTCTTTATCTTTGTCCTTTTCTATCTTTTTTACTTTCTTCTCCTTCTCTTCTTGCTTTCTCCTTTTATATATAGGCAGGCAACATGTTATTTTTACTTTCCCTTTTTCCCAATCTATCTCTGGATTATGGACTGCTAGCTATGGCATTCCTAATATCATCTTTGTTTTTCCTAAATTACATATATCTATCCTTGCCCTTTTCACATGTCCTTTAAAGAACATATTGCACTTTACCTGGTGTGTTATGGCTCCCCCTGTATTTACCATTCCATCTATGTTTCTAACTAACAGAGGTTTCTTTAGCTTTTCCATTTTAAACCCCTTTTTTCAGGCAAAGGTTGTATTCATGAATAGGCCTGTTGCCCCACTATCTAGTAGTACCCTTACTGTTACCCCTTCATGGCTTTCCAGTTTTTCTAGCCTCACCTTCATCCAGACTTCTCTTAGTAGCTATAGAGTATACCATATATCTTTTACTCTCTCAGTTGTATTGGTGCAATTGAATTTATTTCCTAGCTTTTCTGGGTGCGATATACTATACAGGTTATTGGAGGCCAGCTGAGAGCTTACTATCCTCTATTTTCTTTTGTTGACTCTTGCGGTATTTCCACTACCCTTCCTTTATACCTTTCCCAACAATTTTTGGCCATATGACCCCACTTCCCATACACATAGCATGTTCTGTCCCCTCCTCTTCCTCTGTCTATATCTATTGTATTTGGGTCTCTTCTTGGACCTATTTGAGTTCCCCTTCTATGAAACATATTTCCTTCTCCTTCTCCTCTGTACCCTCCTCCTATTTTCTATGTTATTTGCCTCCTTCTTCTCCCATATAATCCTCCTCCATAGCCTCCCCTAGGCTGTGTATTTCCCCCTAGATGTACTATATTCCTCTTCAACATCTTCTCTTCCATTCTGCTTTGCCTCTGATTTCTATCCAACCTCACTGCTTTTTCTTACCACTTTCCAATGGTAGTTGGCAGCTCTTTTGCTTCTGCCAACTTTCTCCTAATACTCCCATTCAATCCTCTTTTAAATTCTTTGATAAGGGGTCTTCCCTCATAGCTACTCCTCTTAGCAATCTTTTTGAATTCCTGTACATACTCATCGCAGGTCCTTCCTTTTTGCTCAATTGTTCTCAGCTGTTCTATTTTCCTCTCTTCTTCCAATGTTTCCCCAAAGTTGTTTTTTATTTTTGTGAACAGTTACTCCGCTGATTCTACTTCTGACTCTCCTTTGGTCAGTTCATCCAGCAAATTATCCTTCTATGCTTCTGCTATTCCTCCCTATACATATAACAATACCCAGACCACCTAGGTCACTGCTATCTTTTCTGTTATCTTCATTCTAATATATAGGTGAGCTGGGTTAACAAATACGCTCACCTCCTCCATCTTCCTACTGAAAACTTGAGGTCTTGCAACCTCTACTCTGCTCCCCTGTTGCTGAAGGAGCATGGTATTGATTTACTACTGCAGGGTCACAATTATGGCAAGGAGTTGCTCCTCTCTAGTTTGGTAGAGGGCAGGTGCCGAAGGAACTTCCCTCTGTTGCTATTGTTGTTGGCAAGACATATACAATGGTAATGGTAATGGTGATAATTCCTTATAGGAGGATAAATGATCTTCTTCATCTATACTTATAGCTAACTATTGACTAAAAAGGATGAAACAGTACTATCCCTAAGAAGGGAATCCCTAAGCTATATGGGCCTTTAAGAGGTTGCTGTTATTCCTCTGTATAGACCAGTCACAATGGATTGGTAGCACAGAGCTGATAGTAAAAAACTAGTTACGAACCCACTCGATATAGAGGTCAGGTCTTGGACAAGAACACAAGCTTTGTCCAGGCTATCTACCCACTGTTCCTAACTAACAGTGAAGTCCTCTTTATAGCTAGGGCCCGCTATCCAAGATGCCTTTGAGCACTGTGCTTGTCAGCAAGGATAATAAGAGAGTAAGTAGAAATGAGGATGTTGAGGCTGTGAAATACAGGGTCAACGAGGGGTATTGAGTTCTTATGTTATCAATAGACAGTGAATGCTTTTAGTGATCACCCTAGGTAGATGTTCAAGAAGAACTTGATAGAGTTTCTCATTGAATTAGACTTCTACTTATACTACTTTTACAGTGGCTATACTATTAGTCCATGATCACATGTTCTTCCAGAATGTTCTGTGATCACTTGACCTTGTTACATAACCTTAGTTTCCACACTATTTATATCTTGACCCCATTGTACATCTTAAGGTTTTGGATCAAGTGTTCAAATGCTTAGAAAACTATTCCCCTTTTGGGGCTCTTATAACATACCAGAAGTTTTGGGTGACCAACTTCACTGTCTTCTATTGTCCTCCATGTTCTCCCACTAGTGTATTGTGATGCAGCCTAATTATTTCTGCTCTTAATATATTGTCTTTAGATACGTACATCTTCCCTTCCTTATATATTATGCTATCCACTTCCCTCCACTCTTCATCTCTCAGCATCTTTACTTCTGCTCATTTTATTTCTTCCACTGCTTTGACTACTTTATTGTCTTTTACCTTTGACTTCCTCACTTTCTCCAACAAATCCACTTCTTCTACAATTACTTCTACCCTTTCTGTTTTTCTAACTTCTAACCACTCAGGTTTTACTAATGTCTCATTCTCATTGTCTCTTTCTACTCCTACTTTCCAGTCTGGCCTCTTGCTTAAGCTATCTGTCTTTCCCATTTTACTCTCTGTAACATGCTTTAATGTAAAATTGAATCTTGATAGGTACAATGCCTATCTAACTTATCTTCTATTCAATTTTTGTACCTTCATGAAGTATTCAAGGTTTTTGTGATCTATTCAAATCTCAAATTTCATTGTCACTTCTTCCAGGAAATGTCTCCATGCTTCCAGACATCTGACTACTACTAACATTTCTTTGTCGTAAATCTCATAGTTTCTTTCTATATTACTTAGAGATTTAGAAATAAAAGCAACCAGCCTCCACAGCTCGTCAGAACCCTTTATTGATAATACTTCTCCAGTAGCATAGTTTGAAGCATCTACCTCTACCCTGAATTCTTTGTCTAGATCTGGGGCTGCCAGTACTGGTTTAGTCATAAAGATCCTTTTGAGCTCATCAAATGCTTTCTGCTGCTCTTCTTTCTACTGCCACTTTACATCTTTTCTCATCAGCACATTTATTGGCCTTGCTACTTGAGTGAAGTTTTTGATAAACCTCCTATAGTAGTTGGTGAGGCCTAAAAACTTCCTAATGTTTTTCATATTCTTTGGCTCTGGCCAACTTAGTACTCCATCTATCTTTTTCTTTTCCATTTCAATCCCATCAGGTCCTATAACAACTTCTAGGAACCCAATTTTTCATACCTTCCACATGCATTTTTCTAGCTTGATATACAAGTCATTTTCTTCCAACCTTTTCAGCACTTCTTCCACAATTTCATCATGTTCTTCTTTTGTTTCTGTCCCTATTAACATGCGGTCCACAAAGGCCACCACTTTTCCTTCATTAATCATGTCTCTCAGAATTTTATTCATCATTGCTTGAAATGTGGCTGGCGAATTTGTCATTCCAAAGAACATGACTGTCGGCTCAAAGGACCCTACATGGGTTATGAATACTCTCTTCTACTTATCTCCTTCCTTAATCCTTATATTGTTGAACCCTCACCAAAGATCCATTTTTGTGAATACTTGTTTACTCCCCATGTTATCAATTAAGTCTGTAATTAATGGAAGTGGGTAGTTATTCTTTACTGTTTGGTCATTTAGGTTGTAGTAGTCCATTACTATTCTCTTACTCCTATCTTTCTTGTCTACAAAGAATACTGGTGACGTTTGAGGGAATTTTGATGGTCTAATATATCCCTTTCTCAGTTGGTCATTTATGAAGTTCTGAACTTCCTCCCTTTTGTTTTTGGATAAAGGATAAATCCTTCCCTTTCATAGTTTGAATGTCTCTTTGAGATCTATAGCGTGATCCTAAATTTTCCTCATTGGTATTCTTTCCAATTCCACCTTTCCAAATACCTTTTTCTACTTGAGGAACCTTTGTGGAACTATTTCCTCGATCTTCTTATAATCTGCTTTAACCTCTTCTTCTCTCCCCCAATTCTCTTTATCCTCTACTGTCCATCTTACTACCTTTTCTTCTTCTAGTATTGCTACTCTCTTTTTTTTCTTTGCTTTCTACCTCTTTTTCAGTTTTGTATTTTTCCCATATAATAGAGGGCATTTTGTCATCTTGACTTCCTCCATTTTCCAATTAATTTCTAGGTTGTATACTTGCAACTATAGCATTTCCAATATTACATCTGTTTTTCCCAAGTTGCATACATCTATTCTCATCCTCTCTATATAGTTTTTGTAGTACACATTTACTTCCACTTGGTATATAATAGCCCCTCCACTATTGTTTGTCCCATTTACGTTTCTGACTGCTACTGGTCTTTCTAGCTTTTGCAGCTTAAACCCGTGTTTTGCTGCTATCTTCTTATCCATGAACATTCCTATCGTACTACTATCCAGGAGTGCTTTTATGGTTATGTCTTTATACATGTCTATCTTCTCTACCCCTATGTTTAACTATACTTCTCTTAACATTTTGAATGTTCTCCTAATATCCCTTTGTCTGTCCTTCTCTTTCTCTGTACTTTTTGAAGCTCCTTTCCTTATGCTGCTTTGCTGTGCTTTGCCCTTTCCAGGGTGTGCCACTACTCTCCAGTCCTACCATAACTGCTTCTTTTCCATTCTATATTCTGGGCACAAGATTTTCTTTCTAAATTTTTCTAGTATCTTCTCAACTATATCTTTCCTTCTACATTGACTACACTTCACGACAACTGCTCCTTTCTCTCCTGCTGTGTCCTCTCTCCACTTCCATGCTTTGAAGCAACTGTTGTACTATATATTTCTTAATTGTTCACCAGAGATGAACCCTTGCCCCTAGTTTTTATATATCTTGGTATCTTTGTAGTTGTATCCTTTACACTCCACAAATGTCACGACCTCCCATTTGGTCATCCACCCTCTTTGCTCCAGTGTTGCACTTCTTGGGAGCATTCCCCATGCACTACTGTGTTCCTGCACCTTTCTCCATAAGGAGTATGCTGGTCTTTCCTCCTGCTATGCCTTTTGTAGACTAGTTGCATGTACCACTTCCTCACTTCTCCTTTTCTTCTCTACTTTAATATTTAGGTACTCCCATTTGTAGTGTCCTACCCTCCAACATCTGAAACATCATACCCCTTCCTCAACTGTCTCCTGCCTTCTTACTTTTGCTTTCTCCTTTACTCCACATTGTATTACTCTACTCACTATTACCTCAAATCTATTCTGGAGAACTAGTTTTCCTTTTGCTTCTTTCATATTCCTACAGTTACAGGCCAGATACCTAAACTTTCTATGCCCCCAACACATTCTTTCTTTTCTTCTCTCTATTTCTGCCCTTAGTTTGGCTAGGGCATACCATTGGTTGAGTATACTGCCCATAAGAGAGTGTTATTGTTCCAGAGACATGGTGCTACATCTCTGGAGAAGTCAAAATAGGAGTGATCTTACTAGTGTTACATCTACTAGGACACAAGATCTTTATCCAGCTAGATATCTACTACCTTAATACTATAGTTATACTATCACCCTGAGAAAAGGATCTCTAATCTAAATACCTTCCTAAAGATACAGCATTACTCCTCTACATGTATAGTCCACACTAGAACTTTAGCACAAGATTTATAGAGTAAAAGAAATACAAGTAAACTACTGAGCACTGCTCAATTGCAAGGTCAGGTCTTAGACACAATACTTGAGCTTGGTACTACACTTCTACCATCAATCCCTAACTGATTGACAAGTCCCCTTAAGCCAAGGGCCCGGCTATGTATGGAGGTGACTAGTAATCATAGTAACCACTGGTCGAGGGTTGAGATGGTTATGAGAGTAAGAATGAGCAAGGTCCAAGGTGGATAGTGCTCTAGATGTGGAATCAAGTTCTAGTGTAAGGACTTATGTAGTGACTTAGCCTGAGGCGACTTAATCACCCTCCTAGTCTGAGTTGACAAGGAGAACTCAATAGAGTTTCCATTCAATTGTGGTACACTACTTATATACCTCCTATGTTTACTTCTATTTATAAACTCCTGTGCATCTCCTTTTAGTTGTTTCACATGTCCGCAGATTTAAAAAGAAAAGAAAAAGAAAAGAAAATAAATAATGACTTGGCCGTTTTGGCCATGTTATGACACTACTTCCCTCTTAAGTTTCCTTGTCCTGAGGATTTCTCTATAACTCATAGTACAGGTCAACCATATTGCCCATTTCCTCGTCATCTTCTTCTGTTCATTCTCTTATCCCTAATTCATCTTCTTCTTCCTTAATTGTCTCCATAGTTCTTTGCCCTCTTGTTCTTTCTCCTTTCTATCATCTCCAGTTTCTTTCTAACCTTACCCAGTATTCTTCATCATATCTTTTATCCAACCATCCAAATAACTTTCTTGCCATGAACCATCCTAGCAATTCTCCTCTTTTAAATATCCCTTTCTTTTTTTCTTGCTTTCTTATATCCTCTATATCTCGTTGATATTCCTTCTCATATTCTTCAATTGTCTCTCTTGCATTTCCTAAGTTTTCCCTCCCTTCCCAGGTATCTGATTCTGCCATGAATCCCTTCTATCGTACCAGGTACTTATCTTTTCCTTATATTCTCCACTTATTCAGGATTCTTTCTACCTCCCATTCCTCTTCTCCCTCAATTATTACTGGAGCTGGTTGCTCCTTTCTCTACCCCTCTACTTGCCCTATATATCTTTGTATTCTGCTGACATTAACTACTGAGTGTATTTTTACTGTACTAGGTAGTTCTAATTCTACTGCATTCAATGATACAATTTTCTTTATTCTGTAAGGGCCTACAAACCTCTCCATTAACTTCTCTGTCCTCCTTCTAACCATCTGGTATTTCAGATCCTTTGTGCTCAACATCACTAAGTCTCCTACTTTATAATCATTGACCTCTTCTCTCTTTTTATCTGTGTATTTCTTCATTTTCTCTTGTGTTTTTCCCAGCACTGCTTTTGCTTCCTCCTGGATCTCTTTCATTTTTGTTACAAATTTCTTTGCTCCTTCGTATTTCCCCTTCTTTCTCATCTCAAACCCCATTCTAGGATCTTGTCTGTAATTTGCCTTGAAGAGTGACACTTTAGTACTTGAGTGCATTTTGTTATTGTAGGCAAACTCTGCCATTCCTAACCAGTCAGGCCACTGCTCCTGCCTGTGGTCAATAAACATCCTTAAGTATTGTTCTAGTTCCTGATTAACCTTCTCCGTCTGTCCGTTGGTTTGAGGGTGGAACACCGTTGACAACTTACTCTCAATCTCCAATATACTATTCAACTCCCGCATTATTCCTGCTGCAAACTGTGGTCCTCTGTCTGAGACAATGCTCTCGGGTAACTTGTGTAGCTTCTACACATTGTCTCTAAACAACCTGGCTAGCCCTTCTGCCAATGTTTTCTCTGTAGTAGGGATAAAGTAGACCATTTTTGTTAATCTATCTACTACTACTAAGATTGAGTTGTATTCCTGTACTATTGGCAGTTTGGTGATAAAGTCTGCTGATATATGTGTCCAAGGTTTTTCAGGTATTGAATTGGGCATTAATTTGCCTACCAGCTGTTCCGTACAGTTTTTGTTCCTCTGACAAGAATTATATCCTTCCACATATTGTTTTACCTCCTTAGTTACTCCTGGCCACTAGAAGTTTCAGGTGACCAACTCCACCGTCTTCCATTGTTCTCTATGTCCTCCCACTGGTGTATCGTGGTGCAGCCTAATTATTTCTGCTCTTAGTATATTGTCTTTGGGTACATACACCTTTCCTTTCTTATATATTATACTGTTCTCTTCCCTCCACTCTTCATCTCTCAGTATCTTTACTTCTGCTCATTTCATTTCTTCTACTGCTTTGACTACTTCATCATCTTTTACTTTTGACTTCCTTACTTTTCCCAATAGATCCACTCCTTCTACAATTATTTCTACCCTTTCTGTTCTTCTAATTTCTAGCCACTCGGGTTTTACCAGCGTCTTGTCCTTATTGTCCCTTTCTACTCCTTCCTCCTAATCTGGCCTTCTGCTCAAGCTATCTGCCTTTCCCATCTTACTTCCTGGAATGTGCTTTAGTGTAAAATTGAACCTCGATAGGTATAATGCCCATCTCACTTGTCTTCTATTTAATTTTTGCACCTTCATAAGTATTCAAGGTTTTTATAATCTGTCCATATCTCAAACCTTGTCATTGTTCCTTCCAGGAAATGCCTCCATGCTTCCAGGCATCTGACTACTGCTAATATTTCTTTGTTATGAATCTTGTAGTTTCTTTCTATGTCACTCAAAGATTTAGAAATAAAAGCAACCGGTCTCCATAGCTCGTCAGGACCCTTCATTGATAATACCCCCCTAGTAGCATAGTTTGAAGTGTCTGCTTCTACCCTGAATTCTTTGTTTAGGTCTGGTGCTGCTAGTACTAGCTTAGTTGTAAAGATTCTTTTGAGCTCGTCAAATGCTTTCTGCTGCTCCTCCCTCCACTGCTACTTCACATCCTTTCTCATCAGCATGTTCATTGGCCTGGCTACTTGAGCAAAGTCCTTAATAAACCTCCTGTAATAGTTTGTGAGGCCTAAAAATTTCCTGACATCTTTTATGTTCTTTGGCTTTGGCCAACTTAGCACCCCATCTACCTTCTCTTTCTCCATCTCTATTCTGCTGGGTCCTATGACTACACCCAGGAATCCAATCTTCCTTACTTTCTATGTGCACTTCTCTGGCTTAACATATAAGTTGTTCTCTTCTAATCTCCTCAGGACCTCCTCTACTATCTCATCATGTCTCTTCTCTGTTTCTGTCCCAACTAGCACATCATCCACAAATGCTATTACCTTTTCCTCATTAATCATGTCTCTCAGAATTTCATTCATTATTGCTTGAAATGTGGCTGGTGAATTTGTCATTCCAAAAAACATGACTGTTGGTTCAAAGGACCCCACATAGATCGTAAACACTCTCTTCCACTTATCTCCTTCCTTGATTCTTATATTGTTGAACCCCCACTGAAGATCCATTTTTGTGAATACTCGCTTACTCCCCATGTTGTCAATTAAATCTGTAATTAATGAAAGTGGGTAGTTATTCTTCACTGTTTGGTTGTTTAGGTTGCGGTAGTCCATCACCATCCTCTTACTCCCATCCTTCTTGCCTACAAAGAATACTGGTGACGTCTGAGGGGATTTAGATGGTCTAATATACCCCTTTCTCAGTTGATCATTTACAAAGTTCTGAACTTCTTCCCTTTCATTTTTGGATAAAGGATAAATTCTTTCCTTTTGTGGTTTAAACGTCTCTTTGAGATCTATGGCATGATCCCAGATTTTCCTTGTTGGCATCCTTTCCGACTCCACCTTTCCAAACACCTTCCTCCATTTTAGGAACCTCTTTGGAACCATCTCCTCAATTTTCTTATAATCTGCTTCAACCTCCTCATCCCTTCCCCAGTCCTCTTTATCCTCCATTGCCCACCTCACCATCTTTTCTTCTTCTAGTGTGACTACCCTTTTTCCTTTCTTCACTTTCTGCCCCTTTTTCAATTTTGTATTCCTTCCACATAATGGAGGGCATTTCATCATCTTGACCTCTCCTGTTTCCCAATTGATTTCTGGGTTGTGGGCTTGTAACTATGGCATTCCCAATATTATGTCTGTTTTTCCCAAATCATATACATTCATCCTTATCCTTTCTACATGGCTCTTGTAGTACACGTTTACTTCTACTTGGTGTATAATAGCCCCTCTACTATTGTTCATTCCATCTATATTTCTAACTACCACTGGTCTTTCTAGCTTCTGCAGTCTAAATCCATGTTTTGCTGCCATTTTCTTGTCCATAAACATTCCTGTCACACTACTATCCAAGAGTGCTTTCACTGTTATGCCTTCATGTGTGTCTACTTTCTCTACTCCTATGTTTAACCATATCTCCCTTAACATTTTGAATGTTCTCCTGACGTCTCTTTGCCTATCCTCTTTTTTTGCTGTGCCATTCAGGACTACTATCCACATGCCACCCTGCTGTGCCTTTTCCTCTCTGGGATACACTACTACTTCTTTCCTTTTCTTTTGCTTTGAGCACCTATACCACTTGGCTTCCTCTAACTTTCTCCCTCTGAGGACTCCTTGTCTTCTGTTGTTTTCCCTATGCATTCCTTTCTTTCCACACCACCTATATTCTATATAGGTTGCTATGACTTCTTCTGTCATCCATTCTAACTCCAACAGCTGTGCATCTTCTGGCACATTCTTCCCTCCATAGTATTTCTGTGCCTTTTTCCACTTGGGATGTGCTGACCTCTTTCTCTGCTACACCTTTTGCAGACTGACTGCACATGCTGCTTCTTTACTTCTCCTTTCCTTCTCCTCCTTAGTAACTGGACACTCCCACTTGTAGTGTTCTATCCTCCGACATCTGAAACATTGCACCCCTTTCTCCACTGTCTCTTGTTTTCTTATTTCCACTTTCTCCTTCACCCTATACTGCATTACCCTACTTGCTATCACCTCAAATCTATTCTGGAGAATTGATTTTCCCTTTTTTTCTTCATTCTTGTTCTTGCAGTTACAGGCCAGGTGCCCAAACCTTCTATAACACCAATATATTCTTTCTCTTCTTCCTTTTAATTCTGTCTTTAGTTTGGCAAGGGCATGCTTTTGGTTGAGCAAATTGCTCATGAGAGAGTTGTATTGTGTTTGAGACATTGTGTTGACGTTTCAAGGGTATAGAATAAATGGTTGATCTTACTAATTATACTACCTCTACTGGGGCGCAAGATCTTCACCCAGCCAGAGTCCTACTGCCCTACTAACTACCGCCTTAATACTAGAGTTAGACTATCATCTAACAGATGGGATCCCTGATCTAAACGTCTTCTTAAGGATGCGGTGTTACTCCTCTGCATGTACTGATCACAATGGACCACCAGCACAAGGTTTATAAGGTGAATACTACTACTTCTGTCTATCAACGCTCAGTTGCAAGTTCTGGCCTTGATCACGGTACCTGAGCTTAGTACTGTATCTCTACCTTCAGTCCCTAACTAACTAATAAGTCCCCTTAAGCCAAGGGCCTGGCTATATATGGAGGTAGCTAGTGATTGTGATGACCACCAGCCAAGGGTTGATTTATATATGAGAGTAAGAGTGAGCAAGGTCCAAGGCAGACAGTGCTCAAGAAGTAGATATCAAGTTCTGGTGTAGTGACTTAGCCTGAGGTGACTTAATCACCCTCCTAGTCTGAGTTGACAAGGAGAACTTGATAGAGTTTCCATTCAATTGTAGTACACTACTTATACACCTTCCATGTTTACTTCTATTTATAAACTCCCATGTGTCTCCTTTTAGTTGTTTTACATGTCCACAGATTTAAAAAGAAAAGAAAAAGAAAAGAAAATAAATAATGACTTAGCTATTTTGGCCATGTCATGACAACTTAGACTAAGGTGTCTTAGAACTACTCCTAGTCCAAGTTAACAAGAAGAACTTGATAGAGTTCTCATTTGATTGTAGTATACTACTTATACATATCCTGTGTTTACTTCTATTTATGGACTCCCGCATATCTCTTTTAGTCATTCCCCAGTTTCCTAATTAAAAGAAAAGAAAAAAAGAAAAAGAAAATAAATATAAATAATGACTTAGCCATTTTGGCCATGTTATGATAGTGTGCCTACAGGGAAATACACAGCCAAGAGGGGGCTTGGGAGGAGGATCTTATAGAGAAAGAGGGGGACAGATCACATAGAGGCCAGAATAGAGGAGAATACTAGAATAAAAGTCAACTGGGGCTAGAAAGAAACCCCAATATGATGGATGTAAATAGAGGAAGGGGAAGGGATAGAACATATTTTGTGTTTGGAAAATGGAGCCATATGGCCAAAAACTGTTGGCAAAGAAAAGGAAGGGAAGGCAGAATAGTAGAAATATCATGACACAGTCAAAATGGCTAAGTCATTATTTATTTTCTTTTTCTTTTTTTCTTTTCTTTTAATTAGGAAACTGGGGAATGACTAAAAGAGATATGCGGGAGTCCATAAATAGAAGTAAACACAGGATATGTATAAGTAGTATACTATAATCAAATGAGAACTCTATCAAGTTCTTCTTGTTAACTTGGACTAGGAGTAGTTCTAAGACACCTTAGTCTAAGTTGTCATGACATGGCCAAAACAGCTAAGTCATTATTTATTTTCTTTTCTTTTTCTTTTCTTTTTAAATCTATGGATATGTGAAACAACTAAAAGGAGACATACAGGAGTTTATAGATAGAAGTAAACACGAGAGGTGTATAAGTAGTGTACCACAATTGAATGGGAACTCTATTGAGTTCTCCTTGTCAACTCGGACTAGGAGGGTGATTAAGTCGCCTCAGGCTAAGTCACTATACACACTGTGTTTCTCCCCAGTATCCTTTCCTCTACTCTGCTCTATCTCTGATTCCTGTCTAGTCTCACTGCCCTTTCCTGCCATTCTTTTATTGTACTAGGTGGAGTTTCTGCCTCTGCTAGTTTCCTCCTTAGCATTCCACTTAGCCCCCTTTTGAACTTCTTAATAAGGGGTCGTCCCTTATAGCTGCTTCCTCTAGCCACCTTCCTAAATTCCTGGACATATTTGTTGCAAGTTTTCCCCTCTTGTTCAATTGTTCTCAGCTGCTCTATCTTTCTTTCCTTCTCTCCCATCTCTCCAAACTCGTTTCTTATCTTTTGGAATAGCTCCTCTACAGTTTCCACTTCTGACTCTCCTTTTGATAATTCATCCAATAGATTGTCCTTCCATGCCTCTGCCACCTCTCCTTGTACATAGAATAGTATCCAGGCCATCCTTGTTGCTTCTGGCTCCTCCATCATTCTTATACTCAAATACAAATAAGCTGTATTAATGAATGTACTCACTTCCTCTATTCTTCCACTGAATAAGGGAGGTTTGGCTACCTCTACTCTGGCTCCTCCATTTTGCTACAATAGAGTGGCTACCTATTGTTGCAGACCAGCAATTAGAAAGAGGAGTTGCTTCTCTCTGGTGGGTAGAGCCTGTGGTGCAGGGGCGGTGGGTTGTTCCATGGGTTGCTGCTGTTGTTGGAACATACACAATGGTGATGATAATAGTGATGATAATGATGATGATGATGATTCCTCGTAAGAGGATGAGCGATCTTCTTTTTTTACACTTATAGCTAACTACTGACTAAAAAGGGTAAAACAGTATTATCCCTAAGAAGGGAATTTCTAAGCTAGATGGGCCTTTAGGAGGTTTTTGTCATTCCCCTGTGTAGACTGATCACAATGGACCAGTAGTACAGAGCTGATAGTGAAGAAGCTAAATACAAGCCCACTCGGTGTAGAGGTCAGGTCTCGGACAGGAATACAAGCTTTGTCCAGGCTGTTTACCCACTATCCCTAACTGATAGTGACATTCCCTTTACAGCTAGAGCCCACTATCCAAGATGCTTGTGAGTGGTGTGCTCACTAGCAAGAGTGATAAGAGAGTAAGTAGGAATAGGGATATTAAGGCTATGAGATGCAAGGTCAACAATAGGCTATTGAGTTCTTGTATTAGTGTAGAGTCATAAAAACTTTTAGAGCTCAACCAAGATAGTTGTTCAGGAAGAACTTGATGGAGTTCTTCATTAGATTGTAGTTCTACTTATACTACAATTACAGTGGCTATACTTTATAGTCCCACAATCACATGTCCTTTCCAGAATGTTCTATAATCACCTAACTTGTCATATGATATGATTACCTAAGTCCTCTGCTATTTATATCTTAACCCCATTGTATGATTTGAGGTTGTAGATTAGATGTTTGAATGTGTAGGAAACTATTTCCCTTTTGGGGCTCTCATAACACTTACACTTATTCCTTCTCTTACTCTATATTGCATTACTCTACTTGCTATCACCTTGAATTTATTCTGGGAAGTTGGTTTCTCCTTTATCTCCTCCTTTCTATTTCTGTAGTTATGGACCAGATGCCCAAACCTTTTATACTCCCAATACACTCTTTCTTCCCTTCTTTCTATCTCTGTCTTTAGTTTGATAAGAGCATACTATTGGTTGAGTATCCTATTCATGAGAGAGTTATATTGCTCTAGAGACATAATGCTATATCTCTAGAAAAGTCAAATAAGAAATGATCTTACTAATTTTACATCTACTGGAGTACAAGATCTTCATCCAGCTAGATACCTACTGCCTTACTTACTACTGCCCTAGTAATATGGTTATACTATCACCTCAAGGAGAGGATCTCTAATCTAAACACCTTCTTAAGAATGTGGTATTACTCCTCTACATGTACAGCCCACAATAGAACTTCAGCACAAGGTTTCTACTAAGAACGGCACAAGTATACTATATAATACCACTCAATCATGAGGTCAGGTCTCAGATACAATACCTGAACTTGGTACTGTACTTCCACTAATAGTTCTTAACTGACTATCAAGTCTCCTTAAGCCTAGGGCCCAGCTATGTCATAGTAGTCCTAAGTTGTATTACCCAAGTACCAAGGAAGATAAGAGAATAAGCTAGCAAGACTTTGTAGTAAGTGGTGCTGATGAAGAAATTAAGTTCTAGTATAAGAACTTAGACTATGATACCTTAGAACTACTTCTAGTCTGAGACTCTTGAAAAGCCCTTGGTGACATTAATCAATATGGTAGTATATCATACTGCTTGTAGATTAGAAGGAGCCTTGGCATTCCAGCTAACCTTGTATGACCCATCCAAACTGTTCAGTAGAGCTATATCTGTGAAACCTTTGAATCTTAACTTAAGCTTTATATCTAGTGATTACCATACCTTTGCTAAGATGTTCAGCAAATACTATTAGAAACAACTGTCCAACCATTGCCCTTATGACTTAAATATTCAGATTAAGAAAGACAAACTTTCTTTTCATAAACTGATTTATTCATTCTCTATATTGGAGTTGCAAATGCTAAGAGAATTCTTAAAGGAAAATCTAAAGACAGATATAATACAACTATTTCACTCTCTTTGTGGCTCTTCTGTTTTGTTTATGAAAAAGAAGAATGGGTTATTACAGTTATGTATTGACTACTAGAAACTCAACAGAATAACCAGAAAAGACCACTATCCAATCCCTCTAGTATCAGACCTCTTGGAGACACCAAAGAAGATCTAAATATATACAAAGATCAACCTTTGAAGTGCTTATTACCTAGTTCACATAGCACTAGGGAACAAATGGAAAATAACCTTTTGGATCCACTATAGATTCTATGAATAGTTAGTAATACTATTTAGTCTCTTGAATGCTCTATTGGCTTTTCAATGGTTTATGAATGACATCTTTGCCAATATTCTGGATATTTGTATAGTCATCCATCTAGATGATATACTAATCTACTTAAACAATCTCCAAGAACATAAGAACCATATTAAAGAAGTTCTCCATGGCTTGAAAGCCAACAAACTCTATATCTCTCTAGAGAAATTTTTCTTTCATCAAGAATGAGTAGAGTTTCTGGGTTATGTCCTGAGTCCTGAAGATCTACAAATAAACAACAAAAAGATCAAAGTTATTCAGGATTGGCTAATACCCAAATATATAAAAGAAATACAAGTGTTTTTAGGTTTTGTAAACTTTTACAGAAAATTTATCTACAACTACTTGGACCTCACCGTTTCTCTTACCCATCTAACCTGGAAGAATGCCCTCTGGAACTAGGATACTGCTTGCCATTTAGCCTTTAAGAGCTTGAAGATGGTATTTATAACAACACTGATTTTAGTATACTAGGACTTAGAAGTACAGTTAATAGTAGAGATAGACACTTCTGATCTAGTACTAGTAGTAATTCTATCAACATTGGTAAAAGGAGAAGTCTACTCAGTTGTCTTTTACTTAAGGACCTTCAACATAGTAGAATTAAACTATGATGTTCATAATAAGAAACTGTTAGCAATCTTTAAAGTATTTAGAAAGTGGAGGTATTACCTAAAAAGGACTCTAAAACCAGTAGACATGTTTACCGACCACAAAAATCTACAATACTTCTACAATACAAAAATACTCTTGAGGTAACAGATGAGGTGGTCTAAGTTCTTATCTTAATTCAATATGATCATCAGATTCCAACTAGGCTATTTAGGCACAAAACCAGACACATTGATATACTGAAAAGATGTTTACATAGAAGAAAAGAGTCAGCAATATCCACATGGTCTAAACATGAGATCTATCTTCACAAGAGACCAATATACTAACACTCTAATAGCACTCTAATTTGTGACATCATCTCTCTACCCAAATTCCATTTTCAATCTTAAGAAATTACACATGAGCATCTGAAGAGCATTACTGTAGGATCCTATGATAGTTAGGTTTACAGTAACATCCTCTCCAGAGGAACCAGACTGGTCATTGGATAATCAAGGGTTACTCTGTTACAAAGGACAGATCTATATACCAGACATTAATGATCTTTAACTGGAAATGCTAAGGGAAAATCATAACCATATTCTAGCTGGTCATCTAGGATATAACAAGACTATTCTTCTCATTTAGCGCTCCTATACCTGGCCCAATCTTTGAAAGTTTGTAGAGGATTATGTAGCTTCTTGTAATGTCTGCTTGCCTAACAAGCTCCAGAAACATAAGTCTTATGAACAATTAAGTTAATTACCAGTTCTTCCTTAACTCTAGAAGTCCATCTTAATGGACTTTATCAGGCAGTTGCCTAAATCCCAAGATTATACAAACATCTTGGTAATAGTCAACTAACTTACCAAATAGGCAGTATTTGTCCCAATAGATCAGACAATCAATATACTCCAACTTATAGAATTATTTGTAAGCTATGTCTTTGCAAAGTATAGCATTCTATCCTACATAATATTAGATAGAGAATCCAATTTATGTCCAAGTTCTTCAGGCCCCTAGTATCAGTATTCAACATGAGGTTATACCATACCTTAGATCACCACTCTGAGATAAACAGCCAAGTAGAGTATATAAACCAAACCTTGGAACAATACCTTTGGCTATACTATAACTATCAGCAAGATAACTAGGCATGGTTACTACCCCTAGTAGAGTTCATGTTATGATTTGGCAAAATAACTAAGTCATTATTTATTTATTTTTTCTTTTTCTTTTTCTTTTCTTATTTGAACTTACTACACAAGAAAGGAGTACAGGAAAAGTGTTATATGACAAATGTCATACATCACAGTCATATGTCAGGATGTCATAGTGTCACATTACATGAATGGAGTTATATAATGAGTATGGAAGAGTAGTGCACAGACTATGTAGTAGTTGTATAAGTAATATATAGAATTCAATAGGAACTCCATTGAGTTCTTTTTGTTAACTCAAACTTAGAGTGTGATTAAGTCATCTTAGGCTAAGTTTGTCACAGTTGTACTATAGACCAGTAGTTATATACTATATAGTTTACCACTATACCAAAAGGGCGATATTAGTAAAACTACTTGCTAATAAGGGTCTAGCTATTTATGTAGTTCTTTGAACAGGTATTTTGTTATACCTCCATGTCACTATTTAGTAGTCACTTTTTTGTGACACAATAACATACCAAGTAAAAGTGAACATGTACTACAAAGATCATGTAAAAAGAATGAAAATAAATATGTATGATTTAGAGAAGATAAATGTTATATTGGGGATGCTGTAGTTATAAGTATACAACCCAGAGATTAACTGGGAAATGGGAGAAGTAGAAATGATAAGGTGCCCACCACTGTGTGAAAGGAATATAAAGCTGAAAGAAGAAAAGAAAGTGAAGAGAGTAAAAAGAGTAGTAACAATAGAAGAAGAGAAGATTGTGAGACAGGCAATAGACAACAAGGAGGATTGGAGAAGAGAAAAGGAGATTAAAGCAGACTATAGGAAAATTGAAGAGATGGTGCTGCAAAGATTCTTGAAGTAGAGGAAGGTATTTGGAAAAGTAGAGTTAGAAAGAATGTCTACAAGAAAGGTTTGGGATTATGCTATAGATCTCAAAGAGATATTCAAACCCAAGAAAGGAAGAATCTACCCTTTATTCAAGAACAAAAGGAAAGAGGTTTAGAATTTTGTAGAAGACCAACTAAGAAAGGGGTATATTAGACTATCTAAATCCTCTCAGATATTACCAGTGTTCTTTGTAAGCAAGAAAGATGGAAGCAAGAGAATGATTATGGACTACCATAGTCTAAATAAACAAACCATAAAGAATAACTACCCATTACCATTGATAACAGACTTGATTGATAATATAAGGGATAAAAGAGTATTTACAAAGATGGACCTGTAGTGGGGTTTGAACAATATAAGAATAAAGGAAGTGAATGAGTGGAAAGAAGTGTTTACAATGCATGTAGGATTGTTTAAACTAACTGTAATGTTTTTTGGAATGATAAACTCACTGGTCTATCACAAACTTCATTTGGACCATAACTCTAGGAATACTTAACTTATTTCAACGATCTAAATGGCTACAGAAAGCCTTTAAGAAGACCTTTCAAACAGTACCAAAAACGTCTCAAAGCAATTAGTATTCACCAAGTTATCAGCAGATTAGTTAGTGATCACCAAGTTACCAGATACTAAATTGCTGATATCTTGGGAACTGCTTAACATGATCATTTGCTTCAATGACCATCATGAAGCTCTCTTCAATGTGCTTCTTTTGGCTATAAATAGAACCAGAGGCAATAAGATCCCATGGAGATATAAGGTCCTCAATGTTTGCATATGATACTGATCTTTATCCATAGATTATTATCTGTTCTTGAATAGAACAAAGGACTGCCCTAAGATGGTTAGGTTATCTCTATTTCAAAAACAATAGCACTCCTATATGTAGAACAATAGGTAGTGATCATGTAGTAGACTGTTCTGGTACATAGACCACTACAATTATGTATTTAAGGACTATATGTCTGAGGATAAACCTTAGACTTAACAACATTTTTTGCTACTATCTAAACTTTGCTTTTTGAGCCTTTTGATTATTAAATCATCAATTCACAAATCAGTAAGTGACCATTTGTGATACCAGCTACATTTCAAGCAATAATAAATGAGATCCTGAAGGATCTAGTAAATGAAAGCAAGATCACTACATTTGTAGATGATATGTTGGTAGGAACTGAAACAGAAAAGAGATATGATGAAATTATAGAAGAAGTACTGAAAAGGCTAGAGGAGAACAATCTTTATATAAAGCTAGAAAAGTATATGTAGAAGATAAGGAAAATTAAGTTCCTTGGGATTGTCATAGGACCCAATAGAATAGAGATAAAGAAGAAGAAAGTAGATGAAATACTGAGTTGGCCAGAACTAAAAAATGTAAAAAATGTCAGGAAGTTCTTAGATCTTACAAATTACTACAGAAGGTTTATCAAGGACTCTGCTCAAGTAGCAAGACTAATAAATATACTAACAAGAAAGGATGTTAAGTAGCAGTGGGGAAATGAACAGTAGCGAGCATTTGATGAGCTCAAAAGGATCTTTACAATGAGACCAGTATTGGCAGTCCTAGATTTGAACAAGGAATTTAGAGTAGAAGTGGACACTTCAAATTATACAACTGGAGAAGTACTCTCAATAAAGTGCTCAGACAATTTGTAGAGACCAGTAGCTTTCATCTTAAAATCTCTAAGTGACACTGAGAGGAACTATGAGATATACAATAAAAAAATATTAGCTATGATCAGGTGCTTAGAAGCCTGGAGGTACTTCTTAGAAAGAACAACTATTAAATTCAAAATCTGGACAGATCATAAGAATCTCGAATACTTTATGAAAGCACAAAAGTTAAATAGAAGACAAGTAAGATAGACTCTATATTTGTTAAGATTTAACTTTATGCTGAAACATGTTCCAGAAAGCAAGATAGAGAAGACAGATAGCTTAAGTAGAAGACCAAATTGGGAGATAGAAGTAGATAAAAACAACAAAAATAAGATACTGGTAAAACCCAAATGGTTAATAGTAAAAAGAACAGAAAAGATAGAGATCATTGTAAAAGAAGTTAATCTACTAGAGAAAGTAAGATGGTCAAAGATGAAAGACAATGAAGTGATAAAAGCAGTTAAGGAAATAAAGTGGGTGGAAGTAAAAATGTTAAGAGATAAAGAGTAGAGAGAAGTAAATAGTGTAATATATAAAGAGGGAAAAGTATATGTGCCTAAAAACAATGTATTGAGGGTGGAAATAATTAGGCTATACTATAATATACTAGTGGAAGGACATAGAGGACAATAGAAGACAGTGGAACTAGTTATCAGGAACTTTTGGTGGCCAGAAATAACAAAAGAGATAAAGAGATATGTAGAAGGGTGCAATTCCTGCCAAAGGAACAAAAACTACATAAAGCAACTGGCTGGCAAATTAATATCTAACTTAATATCCAACAAACCTTAGATATATATTTCAGCAGATTTTATTACAAAATTGCCATTAGCCTAGGATTATGACTCTATTCTAGTAGTAGTGGATCAATTAACAAAGATAGTATACTTTATTCTAACTATGGAGAGAATGTCAGCAGAAAAGTTAGCAAGACTGTTCAGGAACAATATGTGAAAACTATATGGTCTACCTAAAAGCATCATATTGGATAGAGGACCTCAGTTTGTGACAGGATTGATAAAGGAGTTAAATAGAATATTGGGGATTGAAAGCAAAATATTGACTATATTCTATTCTCAAATAGACAGGCAGACAGAGAGGGTAAACCAGGAATTGGAACAGTACTTAAGAATGTTCATAGACCATAGACAAGAATAATAGCCAGACTAGTTAGGAACAGCAGAGTTTGCATACAATAATAAAGTGCACTCAAGTACAAAGACATTGCCCTTCAAAGCAAACTATAAGCAAGATTCTAGAATGGGGTTCAAAGTGAGAAAGAAGAAAAAGTATGAAAGAGCTGGGAAGTTTGTAATAAAAATGAAGGAGATTCAGGAAGAAGCTAAGATAGCACTAAGAAAGGCTCAGGAGGAGATAAAGAAATATATAGATAGGAAAAGAGAAAAAGTCAATAAGTATAAAGTAGAGGACTTAGTGATGCTCAGCATCAAAGACCTGAAATACCAAATGGTTGGTAGGAGAATAGAAAAGTTGACAGAAAGGTTCATAGGCTTTTATAAAGTAAAGAAAATTATATCAGCAAACACAGTTGAACTAGAGCTACCCAGCACAATCAACATATATCCAGTAGTAAACATTAGTGGGATATATAGATATATAGAGCAAGTAGAGGGGCAGAGAAAGGAGCAACCAGCTCTAGTTATAATTGAGGGAGAAAAGGAATGAAAGGTTGAGATAATATTGAACAAGCAACAGATTAGAGAGAAGGATAAGTATCTAGTATAATAGAAGGGATTTATGGTAGAGTCAGATACTTGGAAAGAGATAGAAAACTTGGAGAATGCAAAGGGAGCAGTTAAAGAATTTGAAAAGGAATACCAATGGAATATGGAAGATATAAGATAATAAGAAAGAGAAAAAAAAACATTTAGAAAAAGAGAACTGCCAGGACAATTTACAGCAAAGAAACTATTTGGATGGTCAGACAAGAGATATGATAAGGAATATTGGAGAAGATTAGAAAGAAATTGGAGATGATGGAAAGGGGAACAAGGAAAGAGAAAAAGAACTTTAGAAACAATTTGGGAGGAAAAAAAAAAAATCAAGCAAAAAGAATCAGAAATTAGAGAATAGACAAAAGAAAACAAAGATGAAATGGATAACATAGTTAACCCCAACTATGAATTGTAAAATTCTTGGGATGAGGAACCTTGAGAGAGAGGTAATATCATGACTTGGCCAAATAGCTAAGTTATTATTTCTTTTCTTTTTCTTTTTCTTTTATTTAATTAGGAAATCAATAAATATACAAGAAGGAATGACTCAAAGGAGAGGTGTGGAACTTTATAAATAGAAGTAAATACAGAATGTGTATAAGTAGTATATAGCAATCAGATAAGAACTCTATCAAGTTCTTTTTGTTAACTCAGACTAGAAGGATAATTAAATCATCTTAGGCTAAGTTGCTACAACTCATAAGATATTCAAGGTTTTTATAATTGCTCTAGATCTCAAATTTGCCTTGTATGCCTTCTAGTAAATGCCTCTACTTCTCTAGATATCTAATAATTGCCAATATCTCTTTATCATGGATTTTATAATTTCTTTCTGCTTTGTTCAATGATTTTGAGATAAAGGCTACTGGCCTTTATTTTTCATTCTCACACTTCATCAATAATACTCCTTCTGTTGTATATTTCAATATATTTACTTCTATTCTTATCTTCTTGTCCAAGTCCAGTACTACCAGCACTAGTCTTGTTGTAAATACCCTTTTCAACTTCTTAAATACCACTTCCTGTTCCTCTCTCCAGTTCTACTTTTTATCTTTTCTGACTAATTTGTACAACAGTTTGACTAACTTAGCAAAATCTTCTACAAATCACCTGTAGTAATTTGCCAACTCTAGAAACTTCTATATCTCTTTGACCATCTTAGATCTAGGCCATTCAAGAACTCCTACCATCTTTTTCTCCTGTATTCTAATTCCTTTTGCTTCTATTACCAGTTTTAGAAAGTCAATCCCTTTGACTTTTCAAATGTATTTTTCTAGTTTTATATAGAGGTCATTCTCCTTCATTCTCTTCAACACTTCTTTTACTATCTCATTATGCTTCTTCTTATCCTCTGTCTTTACCAACATGTTATCCATAAATACTGTTATATCTTCTGTATTAATTAAATCTCTAAGAATATTATTTATCATCACCTGGAAAGTTGCTGATAAGTTTGTAAGACTAAAAAACATAACTGTGGGTTTATACACTTCTAGATGTGTAGTAAATATAGCTCACCATTTGTCTCTTTTCTTTATTTGTATATTATTATACCCCTATCTTAGATCCATTTTTGTAAACACTTTCTTTGTATCTATAGTGTTAATTAAGTCCAAAATCAATGGCAATGGATAATTATCCTTAACTGTTCTTTTATTTAGGTATTGATAATCCTGTACCATTCTTTTCTTTTTATTCTTTTTTTTACAAAGAATACTGGCAAAGTCTAGGGTGACTTTGAGGATCTAATGTACTCTTTTCTCAACTGCTTCTCTACAAATTCTCTTACTTCTTCTTTTTCTTCTCTCTACATTAAGTATGTTCTTTCTTTCCTTGGTATAAAGTCTTTTCTCAGATTTATCATATGGTCCCAAGGTTTCCTCACTGACATCTTTTCTGACTCTGCCTTCTCAAACACTTTTAGCTACTTGTGAAACCTTGGTAGTATCACAAATGGCCACTTACTGATTTGTGATTGCTTGATTTGATAATCAAAGTGTTCAAAAAAGCAAAGTTAGACAAGCAGCAAAAGATGTTGTTAAGTCTGAGGTTTATCCTTAGATATA
>Ga0154001_1000040_pt1 | contig 31514 bp, 28 predicted proteins | sample TSNJ085MetaG_FD_104699 | JGI IMG/M metagenome (GOLD analysis project Ga0154001, IMG submission 104699) | Attine ant fungus gardens microbial communities from New Jersey, USA - TSNJ085 MetaG | ecosystem: Host-associated > Fungi > Mycelium > Unclassified | place: USA: New Jersey, Wharton State...
CGAGCGCGAGCGCTGGTGAAAACGCGGGGAAGGTGCGCGCGGGTTCGCCGAGCAGCGTCGCGACTTCGTGCAGGCCATGTTCGGCGAAAAGCGGCACCGAATCGTTGCGCCAGTCGTTGAAATCGCCGGCCAGCACGAGCGGACCGTCGGGCGCTTCCTTGGCGATCCAGTGCGCGATCCAGTTCATCTGCCGCAGGCGCGCCGGGCGTGTCAGCGCGAGATGCGCGCACAGCAGCGTGACGAGGCGCCCGCCGAAGGTCGCGCGCGCGACCAGCAGGCCGCGCTTTTCGAAGCGATGCGCGGAGATGTCCCAGCGGCCGCCGAGATCGAGCGGATGCGGCGACAGAATCGCATTGCCATGCCGCCACGACGGCTTGAACACGTTCGGCCCGAGCGCGACTTCGAGTTCGAGCGAGCGGGCGATCTCGGTCGCCTGGCAGTGCCAGACGTCGGTCAGCGGATCGTCCATCGGCGCGCCGAAGCTGCTCGCCAATACCGGCGACGGCATGCGCCGCGCCATCGCTTCCTGCAGGAAATAGGCGTCCGCGTGGGTCGATTGGACCCAGCGCTGCATCGCCTGCCAGGCCTGAAAGCCGAGCGGCGTGCGGCCCTTGTGCAGGTTCCAGCTCACCGCGACGAAATCGTTCGGCGCGAGATTCTCGCGGATCAATTCTTCTGGGTTTCGCATGCCGCGTTATCCACGTGTTCTGTTTGAAGGCTTCGATAAGGGGCGTTGTTCGGGGGCGCCGTGCATGTCGGCCAGGTCAGTTCGATGCGCCGTTCGGCGTACTGGCGGCGTGGCTGTTCGGACTACCGTTCGTATCGCCGTTCGGCGCACCGGCCGCGCTGCCGTTCGCACCGTCATTCGCACTGCCGTTCGTACCGTCATTGCCGTTCGCGACCACGCTCGCATGCAAGCGGTAAACCAGCTTCGGATTGCTCGCGACGATCGTCCAGCTCGCCCATTGATCCGGCGGCACGACGAGGCCCGGATGGCTTCCGCTCACCAGACGCGGTTGCGGCGGCAGCTTGCAGCCGATGTCGGTGCGCTGGGGGGCGGCGTCTTCGAGCGTTTCCTGCGTCTCGATCGACATCGTCACGCCCTCCGGGTCCACGCGCAGCGGCGAGACGGTCAGCGTGCGCGACAGATCGATGCTGCCGGCCGGCTGGTCCTTGCAGCCGACGTGATGCTGCACGACCCGATGATGCGTATCCGTGTGCGCCTGGCCGACGGTGGTGGTGCCCTCGAACGAGTCGACCTGCTGATCGTCCTGCATCACCTGCAACTGCCATTGCACGACCTGCTGCGCCGGCCGTTGTTGCGCGTGTGCGAGCAACGAAGCGCCAAGCAGCATGGCCACGATACTGGTTTTCCACATGGAAGGAATCTCCGCTCACGGCGTCGGCCCGCATAGCGGGCAGGTAAGTTGCGAGGCCGGTGGCCGGTTGGTCAGAGAGCCATCTTACCCCTGATGGCCGCAACGTTTTCTGACCGGTCGAACGGGAAAGCGGTTCAGCAACAATGCATTTCAGATAAGGACGGGAATCTTCGAAACAATCGTCCGAGGCCGCTGGAAAGCGCCGCGGCGGCGTACCTGAAACGCCCGCGCTGTTAGCAGCAGAGCCGCATGACTGCTGGCTTGCACGCAATCACGCCGCCGTTACACTGGTCCTGAACCGGCGCTCACAAGGCGCCGCCGCAGCAGGACCAGCAAGACGGGGTGAGCGATGACGACAGCAATGGTCAAACAGGAAATCGCCGTGGCCTCGTTCAGCCGGGTGTACGACCTCGATCAGGTCGAAGCCGCGCTGAACGGTCTCGGCGAGGGCGCGAGCGAGGCGCTGCGCGCGACCTACGAGAAGATGCTGAAGACCGGCAATCTGCGTTTCTGCGTGAAGCCGAACCGCATGCCGTCGATCGACGATCTGCTCGACGCGCTGCCCAATTTTTCCGCACCGCTCGACGACATCCGCAGGCAGGTCGCGCTGTGCCTCGAAACCGAAGACCGGCTCGAACTGATGCCGATGCTGCTGCTCGGCGACCCCGGCATCGGCAAGACGCATTTCGCGAAGCAGCTCGCGCGCCTGCTCGGCACCGCCTACCAGTACGTGGCGATGAGTTCGCTGACGGCGGGCTGGATTCTGTCGGGCGCGTCGTCGCAATGGAAGAACGCGAAGCCGGGCAAGGTGTTCGATGCGCTCGTGAACGGCAGCTATGCGAATCCGGTGATGACGGTCGACGAGATCGACAAGGCCACCGGCGACTCGCAATACGACCCGCTCGGCGCGCTCTACGCGCTGCTCGAACACGACACTGCGCAAAGCTTCATCGATGAATTCGCCGAGATTCCGATCGATGCCGGCAACGTGATCTGGATCGCGACCGCTAACGACGAGCGCGCGATTCCCGAGCCGATCCTGAACCGCATGAACGTGTACGAGATTGCGCCGCCGGACCACGACGGCGCGCGGCGTATCGCGCAATCGATCTACGACGAGATCCGCTCGGCGCACACCTGGGGGCTGCGCTTCCCGGCGCTGCTCGGCGACGCGACGCTCGACGCGCTCGAGCGCGCCTCGCCGCGGGAAATGCGCCGCGCGATCCTGAACGGCTTCGGGGCGGCGCGGATCGCGGGCCGCGACGAGATCGAGCCCGCCGATATTCGCCTCGATTACGGAAACCGGCGAAAACCGATTGGTTTTTGAGTTTTCGGGCCATTTTTTGGATAAAAAACGGCCTTTTTCTCACTTTGACGGGCGACAGGCGGCAATTCATACGTCGTGCGACATCAATGTCGCAGCAATTATTGCTGTTTTTGAGATACATCTTGGGCAGGTAAATCGGCACCGAGCCCTCAGGCGACATACACTGAAACTTTGCGACCGCCGCATCGTGTGCGCGCCCGAGACAGAAATGCCCGCAGTTGAGCGAACTGCGGGCATTTCTGTCTGTACCGCGTCGTACAATTTTGCGTGACAGGGGTAGCAGGACACGAGCGGACAGAGGTGGCGCCATGGGCTCGACGGCGGCGTTCGGCAGCGAGCGGACCGCGGCACGCAGGCGCGGCATCCTGTCTTCCTCTCCATCGGCTGAACGAGGCAGCGCGCGGCGCAGCAGGCCGCGTCAACGGATATGGATCAGATCGAATGCGTAGTGATCGGCGCCGGCGTGATCGGCCTCGCGACGGCGCGCGCGCTGGCGGCGCGCGGGCGCGAGGTGATCGTGCTGGAAGCGGCCGAGGCGATCGGCGTGGGCACCAGCTCGCGCAATAGCGAAGTGATTCACGCGGGCATCTACTACCCGCGCGGCTCGCTGAAGGCCGCGCTGTGCGTGCACGGCCGAGAAATGCTGTACGACTACTGCGTCGAGCGCAACGTGCCGCATTCGCGCTGCGGCAAGCTGCTCGTCGCCACGTCGCGCAGCCAGATTCCGCAGCTCGAAAGCATCATGGCCAAGGGGCGCGACAACGGTGTGCTCGACCTGATGCGCATCAGCGGCGATCAGGCGCAGGCGCTCGAACCGGCGCTCGAATGCGTGGAGGCGGTGTTTTCGCCGCAGACGGGCATCGTCGACAGTCACCAGTTCATGCTCGCGTTGCAGGGCGACGCCGAGCGCGACGGCGCGGTGTGCGCGTTTCACGCGCCGGTTCAGGCGATCGAGGCGCGCAACGGGCGCTTCGTCGTCACGGTCGGCGGCAATGCGTCGACCACGGTCAGCGCCGCGTGCGTCATCAATAGCGCGGGCCTTCACGCGAACGCGCTCGCGCGCAGGATTCGCGGACTCGATGCGCGGCATGTGCCGCCGCTCTATTTCGCGCGCGGCAGCTACTTCAGCATCTCGGGGCGCGCGCCGTTCAGCCGCCTGATCTATCCGATGCCGAACGAGGCCGGCCTCGGCGTGCATCTGACACTCGATCTCGGCGGCCAGGCGCGCTTCGGTCCCGACGTCGAATGGGTCGACACGATCGATTACAACGTCGACCCGCGGCGCGCGGACTCGTTCTACTCGGCGATTCGCACGTACTGGCCGGCGCTGCCCGACGACGCATTGCAGCCCGCGTATGCGGGCATTCGTCCGAAGCTGTCCGGTCCCGGCGAGCCCGCCGCCGATTTCGTGATCCAGGGGCCGGCCGCGCATGGCGTGCGCGGGCTCGTCAATCTGTTCGGCATCGAGTCGCCGGGTTTGACGGCATCGCTCGCGATTGCGCAGCGCGTTTGCGAGCTGGCCGGGCGCGGCTGATGTTTCGCGCGGCGCGCGGGTGTGCTCCGGATGCACCTCGAATGCGCGCGGCGTAGTGTCGCGCCTTGCCTCGCGTCGCGGCCCATTCCACCGGTCCGCTCGCACCGCTTCCCCGTACCGAACCGCTTATCTCCACCATTTGAGTCATCACGCGCGCGGGCTTCGTTGCTATGCTTGGGGACCGTCGTCATCAGAACGGCGTTAGTTCAATATAAATGGAGTGAGTCCCCATGAGATCGTCCCGTCGTACGTTTCTGATTACCAGTATTGGTGTGGCATCGACGCTCGCGCTGTCGCGCCAGGCGTTTGCCGATGCGCCGAAGGTCACCGAAGCCGATCCGACCGCGCAGGCGCTCGGCTACAAGGAAGATGCAAGCAAAGTCGACAAGGCGAAGTTCGCGAAATACGCGGCAGGCCAGGACTGCGGCAACTGCAGTTTCTTCCAGGGCAAGGCGGGCGATGCCTACGGCGCCTGTCCGATGTTCGCGGGCAAGCAGGTGTCGGCGAAGGGGTGGTGCAGCGCGTATAACAAGAAGGCCTGACGCAAGCCGGGGCCAACGTTATTGGCCGGTTTGCGCGAGAGTGCGCCGCAGCATCGCGGCGCACTCTCGATGGCGGCCTATCGCCGCGCGTTCAGCAGCGGCGGCCGCCGGTCGAACCACGGCCGCGCCGCTTCGAGCTGCGCGGCGAGCCGCAGCAGCGTCGCTTCGGCACCGTTGCGCGCGGCGAACTGCACGCCGATCGGTAGCCCGCGCGCATTCCAGTAGAGCGGCACCGACATCGCCGGTTGCCCGCTCAGGTTGAATAGCTCCGTGCAGCCTGCCCACGCGAACGCCTTGTTCGACGCTTCGAGCAGCAGCTTCTTCATCAGCCCTTCGAACGGCACCGCGGTGACCGCGCGCATCTGCACGCGCTCGAACTGCGTGGGCTGCATCTCGCCGATCTTGATCGGCGCGGCCGCGAGCGTCGCGCACAGCAGCACGTCGTAACGGTTCAGCAGATCGGTAAGGCGTTCGGTGATGCGGCGCTGTTCTTCGAGCGCTGCCGGCAAGCCTTGTTCGCCAAGCTTGCGGCCGATGTGCGCCATCGCCCACGTCGAAATTTCGAACTCGCCGCGCACGGGCTTGTGGCCGCTGATGCGCTCCGCGTTCAGCACGATGTCGTCGGCGACGACCGACCACAGCGTGAGAAACGCCTGACGGACCGCCGCGAAATCGATGCCGAGCGACACCGGTTCGAGACGATGGCCGAGCGAGCTGGCAAGTTGCGCGGCGTCGTCGAGCGCGGCGCGCGCATCGGCGGACAGCGACGGCGCGAGCATCGGCTCTGTCACGTAAGCAATGTTGAGCGGTTTGAAGGGCTCGCGCGTTGCGTCGAGCGTCGCGCCGAGAAACGTGCCGGGCGCGCCGCTCGGCCGCTCCGCGTGGCCCGACAGCAGATCGAGCAGCAGCGCGCTGTCGCGCACGCTGCGCGATATCGCGTGATCGATGCCGAGTTCGCCCGCGGTCGGCGGGCTCGCGCGCGGCACGCGTCCGCGCGACGGCTTGAGGCCGAACAGTCCGCAGCACGAAGCCGGAATGCGGATCGAGCCGCCGCCGTCCGAAGCATGCGCGAGCGGCACGATGCCCGCGGCGACCGCGGCCGCCGCGCCGCCGCTCGAACCGCCCGGCGTGTGATCGAGATTCCACGGATTGCGGCACGCGCCGAATAGTTCGGGCTCCGTATAAGGCATCTGTCCGAGTTCGGACGTGCTGGTCTTGCCGAAGATGTTCAGGCCCGCCGCTTTCGCGAGCGTGACGACGGGCGCATCCTGGGTGGGAACGAAGTGGCGATAGTGACGGCTGCCCATCGCCATGCGCAACCCGGCGATCGGCGCGCCGAGGTCCTTGATCAGAAACGGCACGCCGGCGAGCGCCGCGTGTGCGTTGTCCGCGCCGTCGAGGCGCCCGGCGCCATGCGCATTGTCGTCGCGGCGGGCGTCGTCGCGCGAGGCGCGCTGGCGTGCCGCGTCGTAGTCCTTCAGGACGACCGCGTTGATCGCGGGATTGACGGCTTCGGTGCGCGAGATCGCGACGTCGACCAGTTCGCGCGCGCTGATCTGACGTGTGCGTACGAGTTCGGCGAGGCCGATGGCGTCATGAGCGAGATAGTCTGAGTGCACGGCGTAGGAAGCCTCGTTGTCGGTTTGGGTTGCGCGTTGTCTCGCTGAGGGTTGCCCATGAAAAAGACGGCGTGTCGCCGACCCGCCGTCTTGCCGAGCGTACCCGAGTGACGCGCCCGGCGTGACCCGCCGCGCTCCTTACATGCGCTCGCCGAGGAACGTCAGCGTGCGGCCGTGCGCCAAGGCCGAGGCGTGCTGGTTGTACGAGGCGCGGTCCGAGCAGTTGAAGCCGTGATCGGCGTTCGGGTAGATGTTGAACTGCACGTCGGCGCGGCCCGCGAAGCGCTCCTGAATCTGGCCGATATCGGACAGCGGAATGTGCGCGTCGAGCTCGCCATAGTGGAATTGCATCGGCACCTTGACGCTGGCGGTTTTATCCAGATGGGTGTGAATGCCGCCGCCGTAGTAGGCGATGGCGGCGTCGAGCGAACCGGCCGCGGCGGCCAGGTACGCGAGGCGGCCGCCGAAGCAGTAGCCGATCGCCGCGACCTTGCCGGTCACTTCCGGCAGCGCGCGCAATGCGGCGGCAGCGGAGCCGATGTCGGCGACCGCGTCGTCGAGTTTGGTCTTCTGCATCAGCTCGATGCTCTTTTCGCGGTCCTTGCCTTCATACGTCAATTCGACGCGCGGCTGCACGCGCCAGAACACGTCCGGGGCGAGCGCGACATAGCCGTCCTGCGCGTACTGATCCGCGACCGAGCGGATATGGCTGTTCACGCCGAAGATTTCCTGAATGATGATGACGGCCGGTCCCTTGCCGCCCTTCGGCAGCGCCAGGTAGCCGCCGAAACTGTCGTTGCCGGCGGGGATGTCGATCCATCGGGAAGTCGTGCTCATGCTGTTCTCCATTGACTCGCGCGGGCGCCGCGCGAGGTCGGGGTAGTCGGAACGCCAAAGGCCGGCCGGCCTCGGGCGGGCGCTTAGTGTGCCATCAAAAGAACCGCCTTGCAGCAGGGCTGGGCGGGGCCTTGCGGCTTGCTTCGCACGCCACGATTCTCGTCAGGCGATTGAAACATTCTCGATAATTCATTTCTCCGGCGGCGCGCATATGGGTAGAGTCGGCCGTATCGGCTCGCGCCGGTAGGCGCATCACGCGAACGCGTGGCGAGCCTGTTGCACAGATATGGCCGGCCTCGCGCCGGAAAGGAAACCGATCATGAATGAGGGCAATTTTGTGACGCCGTTTGCGGCGCGTTTTCAGATGCGCGTGCCGGTCGTGCAGGCGCCGATGGCGGGCGGCGCGACCACGCCGGCGATGGTCGCGGCGGTGTCGAATGCGGGCGGGCTCGGTTTTCTCGCGGGTGCGGCGCTCGAGCCGGAGAAGATCGCGAGCGAAGTCGCGGCGATTCGCGAACTGACCACGCGGCCCTTTGGTGTGAACCTGTTCGTGCTCGATCCCGCCTCGCCGGACGAAGCCACCGTGCGCCGCGCGCTCGACGCGATCGATCCGCTGCGCGCCGATCTCGGCCTGCCGCCCGGCCGGGCGCTCGAACGCTATGCGCCGGACTTCCGCGCGCAGTTCGAAACGCTGATCGAATTGCGCGTGCCGGTGGTGGGCTTGACGTTCGGACTGCTGGCCGCCGCCGATGTCGATCGTTTGCATGCAAACGGCCAGTATGTGATCGGGACTGCGACGCATGTCGCCGAGGGTGTCGCGTGGCGCGACGCGGGCGCCGATGCGATCGCCGCGCAAGGCGCCGAGGCGGGCGCGCATCGCGGCACCTTCATCGGTGCGGCCGAGGATGCGCTCATCGGCACGATGGCGCTCGTGCCGCAACTCGTCGACGCGAGCGGGCTGCCGGTGCTGGCCGCCGGCGGCATCATGGACGGCCGCGGCATCGTCGCGGCGCTCGCGCTCGGCGCGCAGGCGGCGGTGCTGGGCACCGCGTTTCTCACGAGCCGCGAAAGCGCGATTCCCGCCGTATGGAAAACCCGCGTGCGCGGCATGTCCGACACCTCGACTACGGTGACGCGCGCGATCACCGGCCGTCATGCGCGCGGCATCCGCAATCCGTTGATGCAACGTTTGAGCGAAGAGGCGCAGCGGATCGCGCCGTATCCCGTGCAAAACGCCTTGACGCAGGAGCTGCGGCAAAACGCGGGCCGCGCGCAGAACGGCGATTACCTGTCGCTGTGGGCGGGGCAGGGCGCGCCGCTCGGCCGCGCGCGTCCTGAAGGTCTCGGCGCCGCCGAACTGATGGCGCAACTCGAGCAGGAATGGCGCGCGGCGACCGCGCGTATCGCCGCGTTCGAGCGCCGCTCGTGAAGCGCTGATTGTGCGACCGGCTTTGCGATTGGCTTCGTGGCCGGTTTTGTTGACGGGTTTGTGACCGCGCCGGCGACCGCATTCAGTGACTGCATGCGTGGCTGCGGTTTTGACCGCATTCATGACCGCTTGGTGACCACATCCGTGACCGATTCCGCGCCCACTTCCGCAGTCGCTCCGGCGACTGATTCAGAGATGCGCCGGCGCGCCTGCAATGCGAACTGAATCCGTTAATAAGCATGTGCGGCGCGCCTCATTATCGAGTTGAAAAATCCTTCGAATTATTCCCGATTCGAACCAGAAAAAACGCTAAAACCTCACGCGCGGCGAACCCCCTCGCCTGGCGGAAACCCGCATGGGCTGGTGCTTTCCGGCCCATTCGCCGAGGCCGCAAGCGACCCTTGCGGGACACGCGCTATTAGTGTTCTTCCCACTTTCTCAAAAAATTCCCCCAAATTAATTTGATGACCTACACTTGCGCGCAAGTACGGTTTGCCAACTGTCACAAACAGTCAGGCAAGCGTACTGGCCAAGTGCATGAACGATGCAACCGGCGTGATCGTCCACGGGACTGAGCGACACGAGTTGGGGAAGCGGGGCACAGGGCGATTACGTTGTTTTGACCGAAAATGGAGACATACATGAACATCACAATTCAAAAGTTGTTGCCGATCAGCGCTGCGGCGATGCTGTTCGCGACGTTGGCAACATCGGCCGCGGCCGACACGGTCGTCAAGATCGGTCACGTTGCGCCGTTGACTGGCGGTATCGCTCACCTGGGTAAGGACAACGAAAACGGCGCGCGTCTCGCCGTCGAGGAAATCAACGCGAAGGGCCTCACGATCGGCGGCCAGAAGATTACGCTGCAACTTGATGCCCAGGACGACGCGGCCGACCCCCGCACCGCCACGCAGGTCGCCCAGAAGCTCGTCGACGACAAGGTCGTCGCCGTGGTCGGCCACCTGAACTCGGGCACCTCGATCCCCGCTTCGAAAATCTACAGCGATGCGGGCATCGTGCAGATTTCGCCGTCGGCAACGAACCCGGCTTACACGCAACAGGGCTTCAAGACGACGTACCGCGTCGTGGCGACTGATGCGCAGCAGGGTCCGGCACTCGCCAACTACGCCGCGAAGGACATGAAGATCAAGTCCGTCGCGATCGTCGACGACTCGACCGCGTACGGCCAGGGTCTCGCGAACGAATTCGAAAAGACCGCCAAGGCGCTCGGCCTGAACGTGGTGTCGCATGACGCGACCAACGACAAGGCTGTCGACTTCCGCGCGATTCTGACGAAGATCAAGGGCGAAAACCCGGACGCGATCATGTACGGCGGCATGGATGCCACCGGCGGCCCGTTCGCGAAGCAGGCCAAGCAGCTCGGCCTGCGCGCGAAGGTGCTGGCAGGCGACGGCGTGTGTACCGACAAGCTGTCCGACCTGGCCGGCGACGCAACCGACAACATCGTCTGCTCGGAAGCCGGCATGGCGCTCGAGAAGATGGCGGGCGGCAAGGCGTTCGAAACGAAGTACGAGAAGCGCTTCGGCCAGCCGATCCAGATCTACGCGCCGTTCACGTATGACGCGGTGTACATCATCGTCGACGCGATGAAGCGCGCGAACTCGACCGATCCGGCGAAGATCCTGGCCGCGATGCCGACGACCGACTACAAGGGCGTGATCGGCGAAACGACCTTCGATTCGAAGGGCGACCTGCAGCACGGCGTGATCTCGCTGTACAACTACAAGCAGGGCAAGAAGACGCTGCTCGACGTCGTGAAGATGTAAATTCCATGTGAGCGGGGACGGCATTGCGCCGTCTTCGGTTCGCTGTTAAAAAGGCACGCGCGCTGTGAGGCTCGCGTGCCTTTTCTTTTATGCTCGCTTTCCGTATTTCCACGCGATGGCTTCTTTCGCGCATCGCCATGCTACGGACACCGAACCGGCTTGCGCACGCTGCCGGACTTGCAAGCCGGCATGCGTTCGCCGCGGTTCGAGTGCCTGTCGACCGCGGGAGCGCAGGGTGTTCATCGAGCCTTCATCAAGCGTACGCAGATAAAAAAATGGCGAGCCGGTTGCCCGGCTCGCCACCCTCCCTGCGGCGCTTCTGGTTATCGCGCCTTTATCTGCTGTCGTTGTTCTTGGTTATCACTTCTTCGCCGCGAGGTTGCCGAGGCCGCTGAGCAGACCGCCACCCGAGCTTCCGCCCGCGGCACCCGTGACGCCGCCTACCGTGGTCGTCAGCGTACCGGTGACCGTCGTCAGCAGGCCGGTGACCGGCGCGAGCAGATTGCCGCTGCCGCTACCCGATGACGTGCCGCCCGTCGCCGCGCCGCTGAGCGTGCCCGTCAGCGACGACACCAGCGTCGTCACCGGCGCGAGCGGGTTGCTGCCGCCGCTCGACGTCGCGCCGCCCAGAACGCCGGTGACCGTGCCCGTTACCGAACTCACGACATTGGTCAGCGGCGCAAGCGGGCTACCCGAGCCGCCGGTGCCGCCAAGGCCGCCGAGACCACCCGTCAGCGTCGAGACGACGCTGGTCAGCGGTGCGAGCGGGCTGTTGCCGCCGCTGCCGCCGCTCAGGCCGCCCGTCAGCGTGCCGGTGACCGTCGTCAGCAGACCGGTGACCGGTGCGAGCGGATTGCCCGAGGTCCCGCTGCTGCCGCCGAGACTCAGCAGGCCTGTGAGACCGCCGAGCGGATTGCCCGAAGTCCCGCTGCTGCCGCCGAGACTCAGCAGGCCCGTGAGACCGCCGAGCGGGTTGCCCGAGGTACCGCTGCTGCCACCCAGACCGAGCAGACCCGTGAGGCCGCCAAGCGGATTGCCGCTGCTCGCGCTGCCCGCGGTGAGCAGGCCGCCCGCCGAGGTGACCGTGTCGCCGAGCTTCGTCACGACGTTGCCGAGGTTCTGGCCGATGGGGTTGCCGGTTGCACTGCCGATCTTGCTGCCGGCGCTATCGAGTCCGTGGCCGAGCGTCGACAGCAGGCCGTTCAGCGGCGCGCCGAGGCCGGTCGTGTCGCCGACGGTTTGGGTCGTCTGCGCGAGCGTCGAGGTGATCGGCGTGATCGCGGTGCTGAGCGTCTGCGTGACCTGCTGGATCGGGCCGTTCGATAGCGTCGCGCCGAGCTGCGTGCCGACGCTGCTGACCGTATTGCCGACCGTCGATACGACCGTGCCGAGCGGCGTCGTCAGCGGGCTCAGCGCCGAGGTCGGGCCGCTGCCGAGGCTCGTGACGAGCTGGCCGGCGCTGTTGACGGCCTGGCCCGCGTTGTAGACGAGGTTGCCGCTGCTGGCGAGCGTGGTGCCGAGCGGATCGGTCGAATTGCCGAGCTGGCCGAGGCCGTTCGCGACGCCGGTGCCGAGCGCGGTCACGCCGCTGCCGAGATTCGACACGACGTTGCCGAGCGCGGTGGTGGTCGCTGCATTGGTGCCGGGAAGCGACGTCGAGCCGATCTGGCTGCCGACCGCGGAGACGGTTTGGCCGGCTGCGGTGACGACGTTGCCGGTGTTCTGCACGACGACGCCAACGGGGTTGGCGCTGGCTGTGCCGCTGCTCGAACCGCTGCTCGAACCGCTACTGGAGCCGCTACTGGAGCCGCTGGACGAGCCACTGCTCGAACCACTGCTGGAACCACTGCTGGAACCACTGCTGGAACCGCTGGACGAGCCACTGCTCGAACCACTGCTGGAGCCGCTGGATGAGCCACTGCTCGAACCGCTACTGGAACCACTGGACGAACCGCTGCTCGAACCACCCGCGCCTCCGCCGCCGAGGCTACCTGTGCCGGTTGTCAGCGTGCTACCGCATCCGGTGAGGACGATCATTGACGTCACGCATAGCGCGACGGCCGTCAGTTTGAGTTTGCATTGCATGTTCCGCTCCCCTCGTAATATGGAAATTGCTGAGGGAGCTAACTGCAAAGACTATGCCATTTTTTTAAGCGACCTGGCGAGAGATGAAAATATATATAAATCAACAGGTTGATGGTTTTTGCGCGGGCAGGCGAGACAGTTCCGGGCAGCGATGTGTCGGGGAACACAGCGGCGCGCGGGGCCGCGCGTAACGTAACGTAAGCCGGCGGGTTTCATATGACATGAAGAACGTCGACACACGGCAGGCGTGCCCTGGGATCAGATCTTCAAACGCCGCAGCACCTTCGGGCCGACGAGCGCGATCGACGCGGCGCACACGGCGACGACCGACAGACCGATCGTCAGATTGGTCATCTGCGTGACCGCGCCGATGATGACCGGCCCGAGCAGCAAGCCGAAATACGCGAGCCCCGCGACGTGCGCGAGCCCTTCGGCCGCGTGGATGCCCTTCACGCTCGCGGCCGCCGCGAACAGCACCGGCATCATGTTCGCGAGGCCAAGGCCGAGCAGCGCGAAGCCGACCAGCGCGGCAACCGGATTCGGCAGCAGCAGCGCGTCGACCATGCCCGCGCAGGCGAGCGCGGCGCTCATCATCACGAGCTGCGGCGCGCCGAAGCGGGCGCGCACCGCATCGCCGGCAAAACGCGCCGCCGCCATGCCGCCCGAAAACGCTGCGTAGGCGGCGCTCGCGAGTGCGGGTGTCGCGAGCACGACGTCGCGCATATAGACCGTGGCCCAGTCGTACATCGCACCTTCGGCGATCAGCGCGACGAGCGCCATTGCGCCGAGTGCCCACAGCGCTGGCGAGCGCCAGCGGCTCGTGCGCGGCGTCGCCGAGTCGGGATGCTCGGCGTGCGGCACGTGCGGCAGGACCGACGGACACGCCAGCAGAAGCACGAGCGCGCTCACCGCCGCCGCGAGCAGCAGGTGCAGGGCGGGCGCCATGCCGCGCGCGAGCAGCGCCCCGCCGACGGCCGCGCCGAACATCCCGCCGAGACTGAACATGCCGTGCAGCGACGACATGATCGGCTTGCCGAGCGCTTTTTCGACGGCGCTCGCCTCGGCGTTCATCGCGACGTCGAGCGTGGCCATGCCGGCGCCGAAGATCGCCAGCACGGCCAGCAGGAGCCCGTACGACGGCACGACCAGAATCAGCGCCGCGCAGGCGGCCATCGCGAGGCCGCCCGCAAGGCAGGCGCGGCGCGTGCCGACGCGCGCGATCCACGATCCGTTGGTCACCATCGCGCCGATCGAGCCGCCTGCGACGGCCAGCAGCGCGAACGACAGCATGGCCGCATTCAGATGGAAGCGGTCGCGCACGGTCGGCACGTGCACGCCCCACGACGCGTACATCATGCCGGCGATAAAAAACAGCGCCATCGTGGCGACGCGGGCCCGTTGCCGCGCGGTGACGGGCAGGTCGCGATGGGCAGCGGGCAGGACGGCGAATTCGGAGGCGGGTTGGTCGGGCACGAAGGTCTCGAAACGGGGGGCGCGTATGAAGGCGCATTGAAAGCGGACTTGAGATTTTATCGAAGCATGCTGTCCTATGCTTGGAAGGCCGGAGCCGGGCACGTACGATGGCGCGAGCTCCGTGTGGCAGGGCGGCAGAGTGCGTCGCCAGGTTTTTTATGGGCGATGTGCCGGCCGTTTTCCCGTGTCATGCCGTTTGCCGCAATGTCGTGGCAGGCGTGCCGTCCATGCGGGTTGCCACGGCGTTCCGCGAGCTTGCTGCCGTCTTCGTGCGCCGCTCCGCCTGTCGCCCATTCATCGAGGTACGTCGACTTGAACATTCCCGCTCATGCTCCGCTGCACCTGTTGCACACGGCCGCCGTCGGCACGCTCGCCACGCATGCGCGCGGGCCCGGGGGCTTTCCGTATCCGTCGGTGTTGCCGTTCGCGCCGGACGCGCGGCATCGTCCGACTATTCTCATTAGCCGGCTCGCCGAGCACACGCATAACCTGCTCGCGGACCCGCGCGCCGGCTTTCTGGCGGTGGACGCACCCGACGGCGACGTCCTCGGCGGCCAGCGCGCCACGCTGCTCGGCACCTTCGAGCCGGCCCCGGAGTTCGTGCGGCGCTACCTGCGATATCACCCGGAAGCGGAGCGCTATCTGATGCTCGGCGATTTCTCGTTCTGGACGATGCAGATCGAACGCCTGCGGTATATCGGCGGATTTGGCGCGATGGGCTGGCTCGACGGGGCGGAACTCGATGCGCTGCCGCCGCTCGGCTCCGATGAGGAGAACGCGCTGCTCGACGAATTCGGCCGCCGGTTGAGCGGCACGGAAGGCGTGGAATTTCTAGGCATCGACCGCTATGGCGTCGATCTGAAACAGGCGGGTATGCGTCGCCGCTGCACATTCGACGGCGCGCGATTGGACGCTGAAACATTGCATGCGGCGCTCGAAGTTTGCATCGAGCGATATGCGCATTAAGCATTATTGTTTTTGGGAAAACCCCGGACATCGGCCACTGCTTTTGTCTTCGGCTCTATCTCAATAGAAGCGCTTATTGCGATGAAAGTTCTCATGGCGTGAAATGTTGATGCGAATTCGCGATCTCAAAATAGCATTTGCTGCTAGTTAATCGCATAAATATGCGCTTCGCCGAGAGTTTTTCAGCAACATGCGAAATCAGCTAATTGAAAGCTAATCGTGCGGATACCGCTACGGTGCCGAAACTTTTTGAAACGAATTTAAAATATTTGCGGCGAGTGCTTTTGCAGTTTTTCTATTTTGTGTTAATCTCGCCAAAATTCCGAGGTCTGAAACCTCAAAGAACGAGCCGACATAAGATCGGCGGTCATTTATCCATACGACAAGGGAACCTATGTCTTCCTACAAGGAACTCCTCGCACAGCGCGAGAAGCTCGAAAAGCAGATCGAAGAAGCGAAGTCACGCGAATACGCTGAAGTCTTGAATGAGATCAAGCAGAAAATGGTCGATTACGGTATTTCGCTGAGCGAACTCGGCGGTGGCCGTGCGGCGAAAAGCGTCAAGGCCGCCCGTCCCCGCGCGGGCGTTGCGCCGAAATACCGCGACCCGGAAAGCGGCAACACGTGGTCGGGCCGCGGCAAGCCGCCGCGTTGGATCGCAGGTCTCGATCGAGAAAAATTCCTCATCGAGAAATAATGCGATGGGCCGGAAAGTAAATCCTTCCGGTCCATAAGTAATAGGAATATCGGTAATGAGCAGCGCTTATTGCGCGTTGCCATAATCTCGGAAAGCCGCGCACCAATTCAGGGCGCGGCTTTCTGCTATTCAGACCTGCTGCTTTTTGTCGCAGGTGTCGCAGATAACTGGAACACGAATGCTTTTCGTTTAGATAAGCGGCTGATTCAAAAGGACTTTTTTTGCTATTCCCGACGTGCTTCGATGGTTGGCGGGTACAATAAAGAGATTGAACCTCTCCTTTTTCAAGATGCCGTCCGCTGACATCGCCCAATCGACTGAGAAACAGCGCGTTGCGCGTAAAAGTACTTTTGCGAGTATTGCCGTCAATACGGTATTGATGGCGCTGCAAGTCGCGATCGGAACGCTGGCGCACTCGCAGGCGCTCGTTGCCGACGGCGTCCATTCCCTTGCTGATCTGATTTCCGATTTTGTCGTGCTGATTGCCAATCGGCATAGCGGCGCAAAGCCCGATGCGGATCACAATTACGGACATAGCCGTTATGAAACGGTGGCTTCATTATTTTTAGGCGCGCTGCTTATCTCGGTCGGCGTCGGCATGTTATGGCGTGCCGGTACGCGCCTGGCCAATCTTGAAAACATTCCCGCCGTGCAGGTGAGCGCACTCGCGGTCGCGGTGCTCGTGCTCGTTTCGAAAGAGGCGCTGTTTCGCTACATGCTGCGCGAGGCGAATCGCGTACGCTCGGCGATGCTGATCGCCAACGCGTGGCATGCGCGCTCGGATGCGGCGTCGTCGCTGGTGGTGGGGATCGGCGTGGTCGGCAGTCTCGCCGGCGTGCGGCTGCTCGATCCGATCGCGGCGGCGATCGTCGGCTTCATGGTGGCGCGTATGGGCTGGACCTTCGGTTGGGACGCGCTGCAAGACCTGTCCGATCGCGCGCTCGACGAAACCGCCACCGCCGACATGCGCGCGTTGCTGCTCTCGACGCCCGGTGTGCGCGACGTCCACGAAATGCGCACGCGCAAGATGGGCGACTTTGCGCTCGTCGATGCGCACATTCTGGTCGATCCGCTGATTTCGGTATCGGAAGGGCATTACATCGCGGAGTCGGCGCGCTTGCGCGTGCTCAGCGACAACCGCGTGCTCGACGCGCTGATCCACGTCGATCCGGAAAACGATGCCGTTGCGCATCCGCCTGTCGGTTTGCCGCCGCGCGAGCGCGTGGCCGCCGAGGTCAACGCGGCGCTCGCGGCCGGCGGCTTGCAGGCCGCGACGATCAACCTTCACTACCTGAGCACGGGGCTCGATGTCGAGGTGATCTTGCCGGCGGCGTCCGGCAGTGTGGGTGGTGCTAGTGCGGCGGTTGCGTCCGGTGCGCTGGAGCGCGATGCGCACGCGCTCGATCGGGTCGATCTCGACGCGCTCAAGCGCCGTCTGGGCGCGCGCAAGCTGGATGTGCTGCTGCAGCGGGACGTGGCGGTGGCGCCGGATGATGCGCGGGCGCAGAAGCCGGGCAGTGCAGCGGTCGATCAGGCCAAAGCCTCGGAACCTCACCACGCCGACTGATTTCGGTTCCTGCCGAGCCCCGAGCCCTTCGCGGCGTTTCCGCCGCATTAGCCTCTCACAACGGCAACTGCGTATCGAATTTGATCTCGCGCAGCACGACGCTCGTGCGCACCTGCGCGACGGCGGGAATCTTGAAAATGCGCTCGTGCAGAAAGCTGTCGTACGCCTTGATGTCGGGCGCGACGATCTTGAGGATGTAGTCGGATTCGCCGGTCGTGCTGTAGCACTCGGTCACTTCGGGGCAAGTCGCGATTTCGCGCTCGAACTGCTCGACGCCGCCCTCGGTGTGACGGGTCAGATGAATATGCGCGAGCGCGCAGACGTGCAGGCCGAGCTTCTCGCGATCGAGCAGCGCCGTATAGCGCTGGATCACGCCCGACTGCTCCATGTCCTTGATCCGCCGCCAGCAGGGCGTGCTCGACAGGCCGACCTGGTCGGAGATTTCCTGCACGGAACGGCGTGCGTCGAGCTGGAGCAGGCGCAGGATCTTTTGTGAGAACGTATCGAGTGTCAACTGCGCCTCCGTTAGCGTCGCCGTATCAACGCATGGTAGAGGGCGCGAAAACGAAACGCAATGTAAAACGGTTCCCGCGAGGCAGATTACCTAATTTGCCGGTTGCACGGCGGCATTTTGCCCTGAGTCGTCCCCGTCATTCCTCGTGCCCGCCGCCAGTGCCAGCTGGCTCGCGCGCAATTCCCTGAGCATATTGCAGAACAGCGCGCCCTGTTCGATCGCGTCGTCGAGCGCGACGTGCGTATGCGGATGATCGTCGAACCAGTGTTTCGGAAAGCGCGGTTTGATGTTCTTGCGGTACGGCAGGCCGGTCATCGCGAACGCGAGCGTCTTGATGTCGAGCGCGGACCACGAAAACGGGCAGCGGCCGACGAAGCGCATCATGTACCAGAACATGTAGGTGAAGTCGAAGCCGGCCGGCATCGCGACGAACACCGGCTTGCCCGGCAGCGCCTCGACCCAGTCGACGTAGGCGGCGAGCGCCGCGGCGGGCGTTTGCAGGTCCCGGCGACAGGCGGCCCACGCGTCCGGCTGCGTTTTCCACCATGCTTCCTGCACCGGATGCGGCGCCGCGCCTTCCAGCAATTCGAGATTCGCCGAGAAGGTGCCGATCAATTGCTTGTCTTCGGTGTACGCGGCGGACGCGAAGCTCAGCATCGAATGCGGACCGGGGATCGGGCCGTCCGCCTCGACATCGGTGCTGACGTAGATTTCCCGGCTCATGGGTTCACCTCGGCGCTGACACCATCGGCAACATAGGGATTGGTGCGGCGTTCGGCGCCGAACGTCGAGGTCGGACCGTGGCCCGGCACGAACGTGACGTCGTCGCCGAGCGGCCAGAGCCGTTCGCGGATCGAGCGGATCAGGTCCGCATGGTTGCCGCGCGGAAAATCCGTGCGGCCGATCGAGCCGGCGAACAGCACGTCGCCGACGAGCGCGAGCCGGTGCGCCCGGCTGAAGAACACCACATGACCCGGCGTGTGCCCCGGGCAGTGGTAGACCTCGAGGGTTTCGTCGCCGAACGCCACGGTCTCGCCGTTGTGCAGCCAGCGGTCGGGCTCGAACGCGCCGGCGGCCGGAAAACCGAAACGCGTGCTCTGGGCGGGCAACTGGTCGAGCCAGAAGCGCTCGTCGGGATGCGGGCCCTCGATCGGCACGCCGTAGTGCGTGCCGAGCGTCTTCGCGCCCGCGCAGTGATCGATGTGTCCGTGCGTCAGGAAGACTTTTTCGAGCGTCGCGTTCTGACGCGCGATCTCCCCCCGGATGATTTCCAGATCGCCGCCCGGATCGACGACGGCCGCCCTCCCGGTGGCTTCGCAAACGAGCAGCGAGCAGTTCTGCTGGAACGGCGTGACGGGGATCAGGGTGACTTTCATGGCTGGACGGGCTCGGCTGCGCGCGGGAAAACGTTGATTGTACCGGTCTCCCGGCTCTCGCCGGTGCCGCCGGAAAGCGCCGCCAGCAAGGGCTCGGGGCGTGCTTTCGTCTACCCATTCCTGCATTAAATGTGACGATTAATCAATGATTTGCGTGACTTTTGGCCCGCTCGCCGGGTTTTCGGTATAATGCGGCCCATGCACAGAAGTTTGTGCTGCCACAAGGCGATGCGTTCCTGGCGAAAAAGGGTACGCCGCTCGCCGTTCAAGTAAGGGCTGTCGGTTTGTCGACGGCCATCCAGTATCGATGCGTTCGATGCACACGTCTTGCCCAGCCAGGCGCCGCGCGCCTGCTACGGACCTAACTTCCGTGACGCTGGGTGGGGCCTACGCCGCCGTTCCTGCGCGCTGAGTTGCGCGCGCAAGAACGTGTTTGCCACGTTCAGTTGGCGGCATGTGGGGTCTGGTCAGGCTGCCGGGGACAGGTTGCGCCAGACGTGAAAATTAACCGTGCGGTAGCGGCTCAGTGAGCCGCATCCGGGTTTTGACGTACTGCGCCGATTCGCGCGGCGCGTCGTCGCCCCTACCGCCGGAGTCGCAGGCAACACACGCCTCGCTTATCGCGTGATGCGACTCGACATTGTGTTTGCACGTCTTATGAAAACTCGGTTATCCCGTGGTCTGGGGACTCTTTTTGCCTTTTTTGTACTGGCCGGCTGTGCCACGCCTCCGGGCGCCGGCGACACGTCCGCAAGCGACACGCCGATCAGTACCCAAACCGCACGCTTGACCACGTTCGGACCACAATCGTTCGGCAGCGCGCCGGCTTCGAGCCCAAGCGCGGCCAGCACGCCGCTCGCCGACGCTAGGCCGCTGGGCGACGATGGTGTCGACGCTTCCAGCTTTCGTCAGACCGGACGCGCGTCGTGGTATGGCCGCTTCTTCCACGGCCGCCGCACCGCCAACGGCGAACGTTACGACATGCATGCGCTGACGGCCGCGCATCGCACGCTGCCGCTCGGCTCCTACGTGCGCGTGACCAATCCGGCCAATTCGCGCTCCGTCGTCGTGCGGATCAACGACCGCGGTCCGTATGCGCGTGGCCGGGTGATCGATCTGTCGATGGCGGCCGCTTCCGCGCTCGACATGCGCCACAGCGGTACGGCCCGCGTGCAGATCGTCGGGCTCACGCAGCAGGAAGCGCGCGCCGAGATGAACGAGACGCTGGCGTCGGACTCGGATTCGGACGCGAGCAAGTAATACGCGGGTGAATGCAGGTGAGCGCGGCGCGTGCCGCCGCACGATGGGGCGGTTGTCGAGGTTGCTCGAGGTTGCTTTAAGGAGCCGGCACACCCGCCTCAAGAAGGGCTGTAGAAAAACGCAGGGCCGCACCATGAACCGCGCTCTCGCAAACGCTTGGATCGACGATGTCCAACTTTGCGGGGTGTAGCTCAGGGTGCGGCCTTGTTCTTTTATCAGGCCCCTCGAACTTCTCTGGGCATCAGGCCTCGGGTTTCTCTTCCTTCAGCGCCAGCGCCCGCGTGTACAGCGCGTTGCGCGACGCGCCCGTGAGCGCGGCCGCGACCTTGGCCGCGCTGCTCACCGTCAACTCTTCCAGCAGGATGCCGAGCAGGGCGTCGTGATCGTGCTCGCCCGCCGCTTCCGGCGCCGCGCCTTCGACCACCAGCACGAATTCGCCGCGCTGCCGGTTCGGATCGGCGGCGAGCCACGTTGGCCCTTCGGCCAGGGTGCCACGGTGCAGCGCTTCATGTAACTTCGTCAATTCGCGTGCGATCAGCAGCCCGCGCGCGCCGCCGAACGCATCGGCGAGTGCCTGCACGGTTTCGACGATCCGGTGCGGCGCTTCGTAGAACACCATCGCATGAGGATGCTTCGCGAGGGATTGCAGCGCTGCGGCGCGCGCTTTCGGCTTCGGCGGCAGGAAGCCGAGGAACGAGAACGTCGCGACCCAGTCGCCGGCCGCGCTTAGCGCAGTCGCGAGCGCGCTGGCGCCGGGCAGCGGGACGACCGCGAAGCCGGCTTCGCGCACGGCGTCGACGAGTTTCGCGCCCGGGTCCGAGATGCCGGGCGTGCCTGCGTCGGACACGTAGGCCACACGCTCGCCCGCTTGCAGATGCTCGATCACGCGCTGCGCCGCCGCGCGCTCGTTGTGCTGATGCACGGCGACGAGCGGCTTCGAGATGCCGTAGCGCGCGAGCAGTTGACCGGTGTTGCGCGTGTCCTCGGCGGCGATGCGGTCCGCGAGTCCGAGCACGTGCAGCGCGCGCAGCGTGATGTCGGCGACGTTGCCGATCGGCGTGGCCACCACATACAGCGCGGCGGCAGGGTATTGCTGCCCTTGCGCAAGTTCGGAGAGAGGAGTCATGAGACAGAAGACGCAAACAGACGGAACGAGGCCGCCATTGTGCCATGTGGGCGCGCGTGGGCCCGGTGGAGCGGGGCGGGTGTGCGCGGCGGCGAAGACGCCGGATGCGGTGCACGGCGAGGCGCGAGACCGGCTGTGGACAGTTGCGCCGAGAATCGCTGCGACTACTGCAACCACCGTATCCAGCACGACCGCAAACGCCCCACGAATCGCTGCGGAGCCCTCGGCGCCAAAAAGCGCGGCCGCCACCCCGCACAACTTTTCCGCACCTCGCGGGTCCAAAACGGTCGGCGCGGCTTTCGAAGCGCGTGCGCAAGAGTTTCTGCAGCGTCAGCGCCTGCGGTTCGTCGCGCGCAACGTCGCGTGCCGGGGCGGCGAGATCGATCTCGTGATGAGCGATCGCGACGGCACGCTCGTGTTCGTCGAAGTTCGCGCGAGAGCGCAGCGTCATTACGGCGGCGCGGCAGCCAGCATCGGCTGGCACAAGAGGCAGCGCATCGTGCGCGCGGCGCGACACTACCTCGCGACGAGCGCCGCCAGGGCCGCGAGAAGCCACGGTTCGCGCGAGCAGCCCGCGTGCCGTTTCGATGTGATCGCGTTCGACGGCGGCCGGCTCGTCTGGTTGCGCGATGCGTTTCGCGCCGACGACGTCTGACGGCTCGCGCGGGCAACGCGCGTGAGTGCGATAAACTTGCGCTCGCGGTTGCGCGCACGAGGCGCCGTCCGCGAGACGGGCAGCCGGAGCAACCTAGGGTGCGATGTGGGAAGCAGCGTGTTTCATGATGTTTTCCGCGCCCGCGCGGTATGTCGCCGGACGCGCACCCGTGGCGCACTGCCGGCATCGCGTCGGCACGCGAGCGGCGCGCAGCCCGGCAATACGACTTCACAACACGGCCGCATCGTGCGGTCCATTCGCGGTAGAAGATAGAGACTCGATGTCAGTCGAACGCATTCAACAACACTTCCGCGACAGCGCGGCAGTCAAACTCGAAGCCCTCGAAACCCTGTCGATGCCGATCGCCGCGGCGATCGACACGATGTTCGCCGCGCTGGCCAACGGCAATCGCATCCTCGCGTGCGGCAACGGCGGTTCGGCCGCCGACGCGCAGCATTTCGCGGCCGAGCTGATCGGCCGCTTCGAGCGCGAACGGCCCGGTCTGCCGGCTGTCGCGCTCAGCACCGATACCTCGGTGCTCACCGCCATCGCCAACGACTACTCGTTCGAGCAGATTTATTCGAAGCAGGTCCGGGCGCTCGGCCAGCCCGGCGACGTGCTGCTCGCGATCAGCACGTCCGGCAATTCGGCGAACGTGCTCGCCGCGATCGAAGCCGCGCATGAGCGCGAGATGATCGTCGTCACGCTGACCGGCAAGGGCGGCGGACGCGTGCAGGGCGTGTTGAGCGACACCGACATCCACGTGTGCGTGCCGTCAGAGCGCACCGCGCGTATCCAGGAAGTACACCTGTTGACCATCCATTGCCTGTGCGACGGCATCGATGCCATGTTGCTCGGCGAAGACTGAGACCGATTCCGAAGGAGAGCTAGTTGATGAGCGCATTCCGCGTCAAGAAGACACTGGTGAGAACCGTGCTGGTGGTTGGGTTCGCGGCGGGTTTGTCCGCGACGCTGCAAGGCTGTTTTCTCGCCGTCGGGGCTGCCGCGGGCGGCGGCGCGCTGATGGCGACCGACCGCCGCACGCTCGGCGCGCAGACCGAGGATCGCGAGTTGCAGGTGAAGGCGCTGGCGCAGATCAGCCAGAATCTGCCGGACAGCGCGCATGTGAACGTCGCGGTGTTCAACCGCCGCGTGCTGCTGACCGGCGAGGTCGCGGGCGATGCGTCGAAGCAGCGCGCCGAGGACATCGTGCGTGGTCTGAACAACGTCAATACGATCGTCAACGAACTGGCGATCATGCCGGCGAGTTCGTTCTCGTCGCGCACCAACGACACCTACCTCGAGACGCGCGTGAAGACCGCGTTGATCGCCGAGAAGAACATTTCGGCGAACAATTTCAAGGTGGTGGCCGAGCGCGGCAACGTGTATCTAATGGGCCTCGTCACGATGGACGAGGGCAATCGCGGTGCGGACGTCGCGAGCCGCGTGCCGGGCGTCGTGCAGGTCGTGAAGGTGTTCCAGTACATCCAGCCGCAGGAAGCCGCGGCGGCGGCCACCGCCGCGGCGACGCCGGCGGTCGCGTCGCAGCCCGACGCGAGCGAACCGACGGTCGGCGCGATTCCCGATTCGTCGGTGAGCGCACGGCCGCTCGACCAGCAGGCGCCGGCGCCGGTGAGCAACTCGACGTCGGTGCATCCGGGTAATCCGAAGGCGACGCCGTGATGCGCGCGATGGCTCGCGCCCGCATCGCGCTGATGCTGGGCGCGGCGGCAACGCTGGCGAGCGTGTCGGCCCCGGCCGTGTATGCGGCTGACGCGCCGAGCGGCCAGCTGGTCGCCAATGCGAATGCGTGCATGGGTTGCCACGCGGTGGATCGCAAGCTCGTCGGCCCGTCGTTCCAGCAGATCGCCGCGAAATACAAGGGCGATGAGCAAGCGCCGGCCAAACTCGCGCGCAAGGTGAAGGACGGCGGTTCCGGCGTGTGGGGCATGATTCCGATGCCGGCGCATCAATCGATGAGCGATGCGGACATCCGCGCGGTGGTCGACTGGGTGCTGGCGGGCGCGCCGTCCAGATGAGGTTTTCCCGAGCGGTGAGGCTTGGCAAAAGGGAAAATGGCTGTGCTAGAATTGTTTGAATGTTGGGGGGGTAGCTCAGCTGGGAGAGCGTCGCGTTCGCAATGCGAAGGTCGGGAGTTCGATCCTCCTCTCCTCCACCAGCAAAATCAAAGGGTTACGGCTGATTTGCCTGTAACCCTTTTGTGTTTCTGCAGGGCGTGTAACCGCTGTGTAACCGGATTTGATCAACTTCGATCCATGTCGTTCCACGTAGCGAGTCGGGCGCATTGTTGCTCACCCCCGCCATTTAAGAGACCTGCACAGTACCGGACCGGCGCACGCGTCGCGCTTTCATGCTAGGGCTAAGTACGCGATAGAATTCGTGGCTTGAGGCGACAGACCTCTCGAATTGGAGTGCTGCGACGGGGCTATGACGGACGACCAATCACCACAAGAACGCATTGCTGCCGCGAGGCAGCTTTATGCCGTATTGAAACAGTATCTCGACAAGCCGAACTGGACGCCCATAGAGGGCACGCTGATTGTGTCGGGCATCCATCCGCCGGTTGGTTGCGCTGACATTCCTGCCGGCGGGGTGGGTCTCGACGGAAAGCTGTTCTCAGATGTCGGAAACGAACGTTTTTCCGACGCTCGTCGAATCTGGAAGAAGTGGCTTTGGACCTGCGAAGACTATCAGGACAACGGTAAGCCTGCGCCAACTGAACTCCCGCCAGCCGAGTTTTTGATTTGGTGCGAAGACATGGAGATCGAAACCGACTGGCTGCGCCTTTTCCGCGCGTATATCGGCTACGGCTCCAGTATAGGAATCGATGCGATCCCTCCGGCCATCCTGGACTATGCGACGCACGCGACGATCGCCGTCAACTCGATGTTGGCAAGGCACGCCGCCGCTGAGCCGACCGAACCCGAAAGTACGAGGGATGAAAGATCGTCGTCTCGGTCGCCCATGCCCATTCCCGAGAACCGGGAGCATCTGTCGACAGAAGAATTCGCCGCCGCCTTGGCGGTGGACCCGCAATCGGTCCGGAAGCGTTACTCGCAATCTGGAAGCTATCACGGCGTTCGGCCAACAAAGCTTCCGAGTCGTCGCTTACTCTGGCCGGCCGAGGCGGTAAAGCGGCTACTGAATGGCGATACGATCGGCGACCAATCGGATCCGCCGGGCTAACGTCACAGCTTGCTCCAGGCCGCGCAACGTGGGCAATCCGGGCCACCACCAGACTTGTCAACGCTGCGCGTCGAAGTACTTATTTACCTTTTGATTTTTGCGAATACGTATCGGCAGATGCCCCTTTTCCGCAACGCCTAGCGTGGCGCGGTTTTTCGGTTTGTTCCTGATACCGGGGCATCGCTGAATTGAGCGCGATCTCTGCGAACTGGTCACCAAACTTCCGACGCGGTTTCCTCGGCCCACGAATGGTGGATTTCTTTTCTTCCGTCGCTGTCCTGTTTCCACCGAAGAACGTTTTCATTCCTTTCTCTGGACGCAGCTTGATGTAATAGTCCAGTTGCGTCATGTACTGGATCGCCTTGATGATGCCGCTACCTGGGCCCAGCTGTCTATGCGTGACGGTGCCCGTGCCTAGCCGCCGCACGGCGAAAGACGGAGACGCGCGGCGATTGATGGTATTGCAATTGAGAAAGGCGCCATCACTGCGCCCAGTTTGAGCATTCAGAGTCGTAGAAAGCCAATGCTCTCCCAACCGATTGCCGATCTGCTCAGCGGTTGTAGTCGGCACCGGTTCGAAAAAGAGTAAAAAATGAAGGTGCCACGAACCCCTATGACTAAACTCAAGTTTCCATGAAAAGCCAAACGGTGGCCCGACAGATGTGTTCTTTCGAAGGTAGCGGAGAAAGCTTTCCCGATGCTTTTTGACCGTCCCGTCATCCTGAGAGGTTGTGTAGCCAAGATCGAGACGAATTACCCAAAGGGTCGCGCGCTTGCTGAACAGCGTGGTGACATAAGCGTGCAAGGTCCGGAAATTCTCGTTGGTTGCCCGGATGAACTCGCTGGACACTTTCCGGAAGCCGGCATAAAGCAGATCGGCCCGGATGGCCTCGACTGCCTGATTGACTTCGTTCGCGTAAGTATAAAGTTGACCTTGAGTCTGATCGGCAAATATATCTTCGCGATAGCGCAGCAAGGGCCGAAAGCGGCGCTCGATGATTCCCAGAGCCGGATGGAATGCATGATGGGGGAGGTACTTCATGGCGGCCTCCAGCTTTGTCTGAAGACAGCGCCTCAATAGTATCCCGTAGCGGAATTCTCCTGTGCAGTCGTACAGACCGATTTCCTCGCCGGACTCAGTACGCACAGTTTTAATCAGGGAGCCTGGCGTTCCTGAAAGCCCCATTTTGCCGGCAAACTTCGTAGGGACGACGGCGAAAAGAGGCCCACGGGTTTTTGCGAGTCCTCGCGCGAGCTCAACTATCTCCGGAAGTTGCGACAGCACAAGGGACGTCTCACCCGGAGCAAATGCCTGCGCATCCCGGCTGTGGGCAAAAAAAAGCGACGCGCGGCTTACCAGACCCGAGCGATCGAGCCTGATTTCGTCGCGACTCCGGCGCCAATGCTCAGCGATGAGCCGTGACAGGTGGGACTTGTTTGCCATTGAATCGCCTGGTCGAGAAGCATAAGAGGCCGGGATCAGGACGTATGTCCATTGTCACCAGAAGTGCTTTCCTCCTGGCGAGGAATGTCGCCTGACTCAGCTTGCGGCTGAGTGACATCTCGTTGAATGTATCGTCTCCTGCTACGAACTTCTGTCTGAATGCCTCTCTTTTGAGGCGGTGTAGGCTTTTCATTCTCATCGCTCAAAGCCTCCCTGCTGATGATGGTCGACCCATCATCCTGAAATGGCGCATCCGTGCTTTCGGAGGTATCGGGCTTATTCCTTTTCTTCTCGGCAAGTGCTTCGTGCGCTTCCTTCATTAGCGCGGCACTGTCTGGCCGGATCCGGCTTGTGTCTTTCTCCGTTGGCCGCCAATGCTCAAGATTGACATTGACTTCGTGAATGCCAAGTTTGAACAGCAGCGTCAAGGCCGCAAGCGGGCTATTGAAGCGGCGGGGAATTGAGGCGCCGTCTGCTTTGCGCATCGTCACGAGTGTCAGTTCGTCTTCGCCCGCCGTGTTCACGCGCAACTCGAAAGCGCCGCCATCGGCGTGCAATGTGAGTCGGCGCAGGCTGCGGGCGCGGTGGGCAAACTTCAGATCACGTTCTGTTATTGAATTCACGATTATCCGTTTTATGCGTCATCGGTATCTGATTTTCATGATGCTGCCTTATATAAATTGTACCGTCAAGTATCTGTTACTGAGATGTCGTAATGATTCTTCCAGATGTGGTCGGGATGGTTCCTCAGATCTCCAGATTGCCCGTATAACAAGCTTTAATCCGATAAATAGGACCAACCACATCGTTCTAAGGGCGTAGCCGGGATTCAACGTTTTATAAGCACCTGGCTGAGGCACAGCGCGCCCCGCCGGGCAGCGGTGTAGCCGGTCGGTGGGTGCCGCCGCGCGAGTTGCAGGCTCTTTCCATGTCGCCGGTAGGGCCGTTATCAATCCCGTCGAAAGCCTCTGCCGGCACGGCTCGATCAGGTTTTCGTCTCAGGTGGAGGTATGGGAAAAGGGGGCTACGGCTGGCAACAGGTATTGGCAGGAACGGCCGGATTCCAGGCATCCGCGTATGGATAGAATTGCGGGCAATCCGGCCATGGAACGTTGTCGCCATGAGGGACGAATAAGGTGCGTGCCTGTACGGCAGAGCGACTCACGTAAGAAGGGGAGCCACGGAACGTCGCCCCTTGTGGGTCGCTCAAGCTTCGGGGATCCGGAGTTTATCCCACTCGGCTTTATCTTTGGGCATCCACTTTGGGGGCGTACCACGGCCGGACCATGTCTCACTCGTGTTCGGATTCTTGAACTTCGCCGGTGCCTGCTGCTTCTTTGGTGGAGTTTTAGACTGCTTTGGCGTCCCGTGCCCTTCTGGTTCGAATCTGAGGTCCTGAGCCTTGATCTTGTAGCGTGCGATGTCGGCGTTTATCCGGGCGATGGTTGCAGGCCTTTCTTCTTCCAGGATTACCGCTTCCCGCTTTTCCAGTTCGGCTAGTTGCTCATTGAGCTTTGCCCTTTCTTCGTCGATTGCGTTCAGTTTGGACATTGACGTTTTCCCCTTTGAGATTTAGATCGAATCACTGCGAGTGGTAGACGTTATCAGAAGATACGTTGCCTCAGCAAGCACGCTCATATCACACAGTTCGCGACGCTAACTTGGCGAGAATTGGTAGGAGGAAGATGTCCTTGGGAAAGCCATTTCTGACCCTGGCTTATCGAGGAATGGCCTCTTTTCATGACGATGAATTCCGGATCTAACGTTGTTGTCTTTTTTCAATATTCCAATAACACACGGTCAACTTAGCGTAACTGTGTTCCCTGACCTCTCTGCATACCTGTTCGGGTCATCATCCCTTTCGATCCCGCAGCGTCCTCTTCGACAGTCTCCAGCAGACGCCCTTCAATAGATAGGTCAGTCAAGTACAAATAACCTTTTCGTTCAAGTTACCGTACTTTCTTACATCTCATCGGAATGATTCGAGGAGTAGCGCTCACGTTCTCATCGTGCCTGCTCTGCATTGTGCTCCAGTCGATCTCCGGGATTGACGAGGGCCACGACTAATCACCAATCGAGATGGATATGAAGACCGCAAACCTATTGAACAGTAACGGACACACTGGCGAAGAGTCATTCGAGACTAGACCCTTCGAGACGCTTCTCTTTGACCTGATCAACGACAGCGTTGTGTCTTCCTATGGTTCGTGTGAAGGCACGATCGCCAGTGACGTGCACCACATCACAGAATGCGTGAAGGCGGTCATCCGCTCAAAGTACCGTCTCTTTCATCTGGAAGACGTGAGCGTTGATCGCCGGTTAAAGCCACGGACCTCCAGACTTGAGATGGGTAAGCTCGGCGAGTACTTCCTGCGGTGTCTGAAGATGGATCTGGACCGCATCCTGGATAGATATCCGAGTATCGGGCAGTTCAATCGTTACTTCGGACTCTTCCACGAGGCTGTCATGCGTGAGGTGGAGTTCACAAATGGCCGTGGGTCATTTGCAACGACAGCTAAGGATGAATGGCTGGAAGCACCGGACTGGCGACAAAGTAGCACGACCTGGCTCACCGAGTGTGTGCAGCATTTGAATGAAGTCGTCGAGGAGATTCGTAGAAAGGGCAATAGTCAGGTTTTTCGAGGCTGGATAGACCACCTTGAGAGGCAGCCTGCTGAGAATAAGGATACTTTGTGGTCTTTGATTCTCGCCTGCCTGAACGTGAATCATCACCTCTCCGTGTTGCGCTTCGATCTCGGCTACGCGAAGCACTATTGCGATCCGGAGCTATCTGGCGAGCAGGCGATCACTTATGAGGATGTGAGAAACCATAGAAAGGCCCTGAGGCGCTTTCTCAAGCGTGACTTGAGCAAGGTGCTGCCTGCGGGTGCCTGCAAGGGTATGGGCTTTGGAATCAAGCTCGAGTATGGACTAGATAAAGGCTTTCACTTTCATGTCCTCGTCGTCCTCAATGGCGATGTCGTATGTCAGCACGCCGTCATTACCGAGATGATCTGTAGTCACTGGAATAGCCGGATCACACATTGCAAAGGCGGCAGCTACAACTGCTTTCGCTCGGAGTATGTGAAGCCCGGTATCGGGTCCGTGAGATACGACAATGAGGAAAAGGGCAATGAGGAAAAGCTCCGCAACCTCGAAAGTCAGGTCGTCCCCTACGTTGCGAAAGCTGATTTCTACATGAAGATGGTCAAGCCCGATGGTCACCGTTCATTCTGGCCAAGTCAGCCGCCGAAGATCGAAGCGAAAAGGAAAGGCAGGAAGCGTAGCAAGACCGGAGTACCAATCTCCCTTTTGAAGGCGACGCCAGTAGCAGACTTTGATGAGTGTCTCGCGTGTTTCTCGAAGGGTGTGGGTGCCGTGCGGAATGAAATCGGCGTGGTTGCGAAGCCGATTGGCAAAGGCGACTCCGGCGACATCCCGCGGGAGTATGCAGTCGTCTAGCGATGCATGGCGCATTAGGTGGGGCGATCCATTGCAGAGCGCAGAGTAGCCTCTGTAAGGTTTTCGCATAGGTTCGCCGTGCATGGCCCCCAAGGACGTCGCCCTGAAAGCCCACCACCCGATATGAGGTTCTGTTGGGGAGCGATGTTCAACACGTCATCCACGCTTCGAATAGGGTGCTGATTTACTCAGGATTAGTGCGTGCGGGCCTGATACCGATTGCCTCGATCACCTTAGTCGAGTTGTCGAGTACCTGATTCGGATACCGAGATTCAATTCCGTTCAGGGAAATTCTTATCGAGTGCCGCCATGTCATGACCCGTGCCCACCACGGCGCATCGTTGTCTCTTCCCATATCCCAATTCGAGCCTCACGCTGTCGCCCCGTCAATGACCGAGGCGGCAAAGCTATTTCGTCGGGCCGCCGAACGGGGGCTGGCGACCGCGCAGTTTAATCTTGGCGTCTGCTACGCACGTGGGAAAGGTGTCTCGCAATCGATGACCGAGGCGGTGATCTGCTATCGCCGGGTGGCCGAAGGTGGACATGTCGGGGCGCAGTTCAATCTGGGAATGTGCTACGAGAGTGGGGAAGGTGTCCCGCAGTCGTGTAGCGACGCGATCTATTGGTATCGCATAGCCGCCGAACAGGGAAGCGCTTTGGCGATGAATAGCCTTGGCCGATGCTATGAGCTCGCCGAGGGCGTCCCTCAGTCGCATGTGGAGGCGGTGAAGTGGTACCGGGAAGCCGCCGTGCAAGGCAACGCCACGGCCCAGTTCAATCTTGGCGTGTGCTATGCGTATGGTAGGGGTGTCTCGCAGTCGTGGGCCGAAGCGGCGAAGTGATATCACATTGCAGCTGAATCGGGTGATGTCGATGCGCAGTTTAATCTCGGCTGGTGCTATGGAAGTGGCAACGGGGTGAGGCGATCGGGCGTTGACGCTGCAAGGTGGCTCCAAAGGGCGGCGAGGCAGGGGCATGCTGAGGCGCATTTGATTCTCGAGCGGCATTATTGGAGCGGCGGTGGTCCCACAGGGGCATGGGTGGATGGGATAAGCTGGAATGCGCCTGGCACCGAGTAAGATGAACGCTCCGCTCTGGCGCGTGTTGATGCGCATGGGCGATTGCCCGGACCTGGATGCCCCGAAGGTTGCGCTTTCAGCCCTGCATTTAGCACTGACGCCTGAGCCGAATGAGGTGAAGCGGGGTGAGAGCGGGGACGACTGCCTCG
>Ga0154001_1000041_pt1 | contig 31043 bp, 26 predicted proteins | sample TSNJ085MetaG_FD_104699 | JGI IMG/M metagenome (GOLD analysis project Ga0154001, IMG submission 104699) | Attine ant fungus gardens microbial communities from New Jersey, USA - TSNJ085 MetaG | ecosystem: Host-associated > Fungi > Mycelium > Unclassified | place: USA: New Jersey, Wharton State...
TACTTCGGGTACTTCGGGTACTTCGGGTACTTCGGGTACTTCGGGTACTTCGGGTACTTCGGGCACCTCCTCCACCCCGATCGGCAACGTCGTCACCCAGGCCAGCAACCTCATCACCGCCGTCGGCACCACGGTTGCCGATACCGGCGGTAAGGTGTCCGGCACGTCGATCCCCGGCGTCAACAGCGCGACGACCACCAACCTCGGCGCGGCGCTCACCGATCTCGGCGACGGCGTGAAGACGCTCGGCAACGGCGCCGCAGCCGGCCTCGGCTCGCTCGGCAGCTCGGCCAATCCGCTCGGCCCGACGCTGACTTCCACCTCGGGCGTCGTCTCCGATGCAGGCGCCGCGGTCAAGTCGGTCGGCGGCGTCGTGGCAAGCCTCGGCAGCGGGCCGCTCAAGCCGCTGGCGCCGGTGACCTCGACGCTCGGCGGCGTCGTCGATGGCGTGGGCGGCGGCGTCATCGCCGTCGGCTCGGGACTGAACAAGGTACTGACGAGCACGCCGGTGCAGCAGGTCGAAACGCAGCTCAGCTCGGTGATCAATCCGATCACGCTCACCGTCTCCAATACGACGCAAACGCTCGGCAACGCGACCGGCCTCGGCACGCCGCTCGACAAACTGCTCAGCACGCTCGGCAACGGCATCGACTCGGCAGGTCTGAAATTGTCGAACTCCACCAACGATCAGGTCGGCAAGGACGTCGGCGGCATCGTGAGCCAATTGGGCAAGACCGTCACCAGCACGGGCGGCCTGCTCACCGGAGCGACCACCAATCCGCTCGCACCGCTCACCGGACTGCTGGGCGGACTCGGCGGCGCAGGCGGCAGCGGCGGTTCGGGCGGCATCGCGATCCCGCCGCTCACCGGACTGCTCGGTAATCTCGGCCTTGGCCTCGGCGGTACTGGTGGCACGGGCGGCACCGGCGGTTCGGCCGGCCTCGGCGGCCTGCTGAGCCCGGTCACCGGCCTGCTCGGCAAGGTCGGTTCGCTCGGCGGCACCTCGGGCAGCGGCGGCCTGCTCGCGCCGGTGACGAGCCTCGTCGGCTCGCTGACCGTCTCGGTGAGCGGAACCGTCAGCGCCGGCGCAAGCGCGGGAACCAGCGGCTCGGGCGGCGGCGGCGCCACGCCCAACCCGGTGACCGGCCTGCTCGCCGGCCTCACCGGCGGTTCGTCGAGCGGCACGAGCAGCGGCGGCTCGGGCAACAAGGGCCTGCTCGCGCCGGTGACGAACCTCGTCGGCGGCTTGCTCGGCGGCGTCGCCACGACCGGCAAGTAAGCGTTCTTCGATACGGCGGCCGGGCCTTAAAAAATCAACAGCCCGGCCGCTAACAATGTCATGACTACGAGGATGGCATGAACTCCACTATCGATACCGTCGCGCACGCGCCGGACGCGCGCCCGCGTTCGGCGGCTCCGTTTTCGGTCGGCCTCGCCGGCATCGCCGCGGGCCTGCTGACGCTCTGGCTGCTGCGCAACAGCACGACACTCGACGGCGCGACGCGCGGCGTACTCGCTTCTCTCGCGATCATCGCGACGATCGCGCTTCACGATCTGTTCGTCGCGCGCGTCTATTTGCGCCCGAGCGCCGGACTGGCGGGCCACGCGGTGCGGCCGCTCAGTGTCGCGCGCGTCGCGGTGCGGCTCGCCGCGCTTGCGTCGATCTATGCCGGCATCGGCCTGCTCTATTTCCTGCTGCCCGAATACCAGGGCGCGTTCTACGAACCGTACTGGACGCTGCTGCGCACGCTCGCGCCGTACGTGATCGTCGCGGCGCCGTTTTATTTCGCGTGGATGGACCGCCGCCAGCGCGACACCGACGACGCGTACCTCGTATGGGGACGCCTGCTGCTGCGCGGCGAGCGCCCCGCCAACTGGCGTCCGCTGCGGGAGATGCTGGCGGGCTGGATGGTGAAGGCGTTTTTCCTGCCGCTGATGACCGTCTATCTGTCGACCAACGCGGATCATCTGAACGGTTCGCTGAACGCCGCGCTGAACGCACCCTTCACGCTCGACTCGTTCCGCTTCATGTACGACCTGTCGTACTCGATGGACCTGATGTTCGGCACGGTGGGCTATCTGTGCACGTTCCGCATTCTCGACAGCCACGTGCGCAGCGCCGAGCCGACGACGCTCGGCTGGCTCGTCGCGCTCATCTGCTATCAACCGTTCTGGTCGGTAATGGCGAACCAGTACCTGCGCTATGAAGGTTCGGTGTTCTGGGACAACTGGCTTATTTCGGTGCCGACGCTGCGCATCGTCTGGGGCGTCGTGATCGTCGCGCTGCTGCTGTGCTATGCGTCGTCGACGATCTCGTTCGGCTTGCGCTTTTCCAATCTGACCAATCGCGGGATCATTACTTCAGGGCCTTATCGTTTCACCAAGCATCCGGCTTATATCTCGAAGAATCTGTCGTACTGGATGATCTCGGTGCCCTTCATCGAGCCGCTCGGCTGGCGCGTCGCGCTCATGCATTGCACGGGGTTGATCGGTATCAACCTGCTTTATTTTTTGCGGGCAAAAACCGAGGAACGGCATTTGATGAATGATCCGGAGTATCGGGCTTACGCGGAGTGGATTGGGAGGAATGGGGTGGTGGCGAGGGTTTTGAGGGTGTTTGGGTAGATGATCGACTAGAGCATCACGTATAACACGCCCCGCAATACGCATCGAACCTACGCGTTAAATGCCACCGCAAACTACAGCTCATTCATGCGAAAGAAAAGAGCCCGATGACGATGACCCTCCGAAATGCAACAATGAACGACGCAGAGATTCTTTTAAAGTGGAGAAACGACGCTGCGACAAGATCGGCCAGTCATAACGTAGAGGAAGTTAAGTTCGACGATCATCTTATTTGGCTCGAAGCAACCCTGTCCAACTCCATGAGACAGTTGTTAATTGCTGAGGATAAAGGGCGTCCCGTAGGCTGCGTCAGAATCGACAGAGAACCTTCTGGCGCCGAACTCTCGTGGACCGTGGACCCGGAATCTCGCGGCAACGGAATCGCCAAACGTATGCTTCAACTCGTGATTAACAGCTTTCCTCATGGGAGCCTGCTACGCGCCGAGATAAAAGTTGAAAATACAGCTTCGCTAAAGGTTGCTTTGGCCGCCGGCATGATTCTTTCTCACGAAACGGGAAATATTTTTCATCTTGTTAAAAAGTGAAATTAACCATCTCAAGATATTCACATAATACAGCCCTATGACATCTCCAAGGCTCAATTCATTTATTACCTATACTAGATGGTAAATATAAAGGTCCACGGACATTCCCATTTCCTGAGAATTGATGTATTTTGGCATTTGGACTGTTGCTACCCCCATAAGCAACATGTATGCCATAGCCCTTGTTCCCACTTGCGAGAAAATTTAAAACCTCCACGTTGGCAGACTGTATGAGTAAGCCATCCGCACCATTTCCATCTGATCTACCGGAAACATTGGAATCATCACTCTTAAAAAGTGCAATACCAGACAGGCCATTCTCCTCCGCGATTACGTCAATAAGGGTCGAGCCAGGTGATTCTGAAGCGACAAATCCCCCTCGTTGATTATTATGTAGACGAAAATGTTCAAATTTATTCCCCTTGTTTTGGAAGCTATCACCACCACTTAATCGACAGCCTGCTCCAAAATTTCCCTCCGCTACTAGATCAATAATTTCATTGAACGAAGATCCGTTTCCGAGATAGACACCGCCATATGCAGCATTTGCAGATCCATTGGAATTGCAAATAAGAGATCGAAGCACGTTATGGGAGCCGCCATCAGCAGCACGTGACACCATCCCGTCTATCATTGCACCAGCCTCTAGATTATTGCTGCAAGTGACACTTCTAACTTGGTTAAACATTCCTCCGTTGATGGTAATGCCAATCCGATTTCCCGATAAAACACCACCTTCGATCCTATTCTGAGCACTCGATTTTCCGAAAATTGACACTCCTGCACCTGATTTTCCTATCGCGCCACGAATTATATCTATTGAAACCAAGTTTCGCTCCGATCGCCCATCATTCGTAGAAGAAATCTCAACACCCTTATTTAATATGGATAAAATTCGAGATCCATAAACAGTACAATCACTACTGTTTCGAATGGCAACCCCTGATTGTTGCTCGGTAACACCATCGCCCAATATTTCATGAAAACGTAAAACAACGTCTGTGACGTTTTCCAGAAGAAGCGTGGCATCTTTTGAATGACTCCGCAACACACCATCAAAAATCACCTCAATTTCCGATGGGATAATCAGTGGCTCAAAAATATCGACATCCCCCTGTATACGGATTTTCCGCACCCCTTGAGTTTTGGCCGCAGCAATTTTTTTCAATAGCTGCGACGCATCACCACTCTGTTCCGTCTTCAGCAAAACTTCAATATCGGCGTGCTCAATACCGAATACTTGCATGGTCACTCCGCCGATACCTAAAAATGCGACTGCGGTGTGTGCACAAAAACCTCTAATTACCGTACGACGCAACATAGAATATAACTCCAAATGGGATAACTTATTATAATCAACATTTCCAATCCCACAGAAATATCATCAAGCGTGATTTCCCGTTACATATTAAACAACATCGCATTGCCATACCAATGTCGATTATTTCTATATAACGCTCCGGACATCGACATCTTTAGTCATGGCGATCGTATAAATGCAATTTTTCTTCGTTTATCCTGAACACGAAGGATGTGATAATTGACAGCATCACGAAGCAGAAGCCCAATCGCGATGGGATAATCGATAAAATATCTTTTCAACAATTTTGGTTCATCCAGTATCCGAAAAATCCATCTTAGGTTCAATCGATTCATCCACTGTGGGTAGTAGTCAAGACTACCCTTTGCGATCTGATGAATAAAGCCACCACAAGAATATCCTTTACCTTGCCAACCGCTAACATTCAAGGCAGCAAGAAACTTCTCCTGCTTAACTGCCCCCATCCCGCAAATAACGATATCCGCACCGATCCAGTTGATGCCTGCGATCAGAGCAGCCTCTCCTTCATCGTCAAAAAAACCATGAGATGCGCCGCAGAATTTGAGGGCTGGGAAGCGGGCCAAAATATGTTGAACAGCTGTGTCCAAATTCTCTTGTGTCGAGCCGACAAGAAAAACGGTACGACCGGTAGCCTCTGCATACTTGAAAACGTCCATCGCAACCGAAGTCATGTCGAAGCTCACACGTGGTGAATTGCATACCCCAGCCAAACGCAAAAATACCGCAAGTGAAAATCCATCTACTCCGATTACATCGAAATTCTCCAGTACCTGAGAATGTGCTCGAAGCATGAGATAGGAGTAAGGATTCAAAAATGTGCACAAACTAGCAGCAACAACGTCCCCCTTACTAATTGCAAATTTTTTCTCGCTTTTTCGCAAAATATTCAAATATTCAGACGACTCTTTTAAATTCATTTATCTCCCCTTGCGAATATTCGAGCAATTTAAATATCCGGCAAATATCACAATCATCCCAGGTGACTGGAAGATGTTATGCATCGACATCAAAATTGTACTAATGCAGACAAACGGGAAAATAAAAATCCTGTACGGCGTAGTGTGCGACCCACGATCCGTTACATTACATCTGAATGCTTTCCAGAGAATGAAAAAAAATATACCAACATAAAAAACCGAATAATCGTACCAGTATCTCAATATATCAAAATGCGTTATAAATCCAGTTAGACGTTCCGCAGCTCCCGCGCCATAACCACCTATAAAAAAACTATCCCGCAAACCATTTAAAATCAAAAGATACCATGCCGAACGGGTCTGCAAAGATCCTCCATCCGAATCCTCAGATGAAAAAATACGAGATGATGAATGCCCGATCGTTATCGTGGTATATAAATCAAATAAAACCAGTGAAATAACAGCAATGCCTAGAGCTAGCAGGATGTAATAGATCCCTCGGTTTCTTGAAGCCAATTCACCAGTTCCAAAAAGAAACATCTCGTACAGCACGAGCGTTACCAGAGGACTTCGAGTACCTGATAACACAATGCACGCCACTGACGCGATAAAGAAAATAAAAGTCCACATCCAACCCAATCTGGCATTTCTAGCTATCAAATAAGCCAACAATGCTGCATTAGCAAAAATTGGAGGAGATAATGTAAAACCAGCAAAACGATTATCGTATCCTTTGATACCCGAAATAACACCTAGAATTGGGAACAACAGTAGAACCAGCAGACCTAACCAGCGAGCAAAAATACGGAGATCCACTATCCCTCCTCTCAATGCTCCTTTTACCACCTCAAATGCCGTTACCAGCAAAATAAGATAAATATAATCTCTAAATAATTTATCCAAATCACTTTCATCACGCACAGACAATATAGCCATCAATATAAATGCGAGAAAAAGCACGCCCACCAACCAAACTGGAAATCGCCGCATTATTAAAAAAACAGCGACTACAGCTATCGTCACGATAATAGCAATCGCAGGATTATATTGCCCAGCTTTTGTAATCGCATGCGCTATTGCCAAGAAGCCATCAATATAGACGGTCATACTAATGACCAGCGCGAACAGGAACGCATTAAATGTAGATTTTTTCATCTGTCAAGAGCAGATCTGCCTCGTTGATACATTTTATTTTTCGGGCATTCATCGATGCTGTCAGAGCACCTGAATCTAGGTTAGTTTTGAGATCGATATTAATAATCTCAACTCCTCTAGAGAATGCGAGATTCAACAACGCACTACTATTCACGCCTATTATTCGCACAAATTTTCCATAATTTAACAGACTTAATACAAATTCTTCTGCAATCAATGGCGACTTGGATGCATATTTTCGCATCGGAGGAAAAAATGAAAGATTACGGCTTCGTGGATGAGGCAAGAAATAATTGATCGAAAATTTCTCAAATAAAATTCTGTCCAGCCGTTCAGCATCCTCACCCGCAATCAGTCCAGTTTCGACAAATGCATGGCCGATATAAATGGTTACCGCACCTTGATTTTGTTCAGTTACATTTTTGATTTTTTCAAAAAGTTCTATTTTTTCTACCAAAACACCAAATCTCGAGTAAACATTTTCATCTGGATATATTGAAAAATGTCGGTCAATTTTTTTTATGATATTCACATAAAGATAGGATGGCGATATCAATGAGAATAAAATTTTCGAAATTTTATTCTCTCTTAAATCGGAAAAATATCCATTAATAGCGATGTTTCCGCTACCATCATCAAATGTTTTGAATTTTTTTATCCCTAAAAAAAAAGCAAGCAATCGTGAGTGCATATGCTTGACATTTCCGCTGATCAAGAAATTGGGAGCCAATTCTTTATTTTTTTGGCGCCATCGAATAAGCCGAAGCGGATCGCGCCAGTCATGAGGTAGAACCAGAAAATCGGCACCGAACGGAGCAATTTCCGCCAACCGCTTGTAATAAAACCGATGCTGCTCCGACTCATTGAAACATATATATAATAAATAAAAATTTTCCAGCTTGCCAAGTTTAAGCAAACGTTCAGCTATCAAAACGTGGAGCGGCGTATAGCATACTAAAAGATTCATCATTTTCCCGGCCATATTCGCAAGATCTGTTGTATCGGTCCATCCGTAAGCAACCAATCACATATTTTTATTCAATTTCAAATTCCCACTTAACTGACGAATAGCGCTGCACTCGAACGATAATGATTTATATACAACAGGTACTTAGAAATACAGACAAATGCAAATGCCACCAATAACGCCACAGGTACTGCCAGATCAGCAAACCATGAGTACATGAAAGCACATCCTGCAAAAAAAATCATAGACCCAGCTATATTGCATTTGATAATTGCTGAGTCAGCCCCTATGGCGTAAAGTGCATAATGTGGGATCATGCTTATACAAAAACATGCTGAGCCACTCAGCAAAATAAGAAACATGACGTAATGGTCAATGTAAACCGGTTTCCCGATAAAAATCACCAGAGGCTTTATTGCCAAACAACAAACCAAAGTGAACGTTCCCACTAAAGTTAGTGTCGACCAATTCAATTCGCTGAGAATTTTCTTTGCGGCCACAATGTCTTTCGAGCGAACGCTCGCAATCAACCTTGGCGTTAGGAATGACAATACAGCGGCATCGAGAAATCCCAAGAGCGAGCCGGCGACACCGGTGTAGAAAGTGTATGCACCCAAAATTTCATCGCCAGCAACAAATTTTTCGATATATCGATCTCCAACAAATAAAAGACGAGTCGCTAACGTCGCTACTAGGAGAGGGACTGCCACCTTTACGCCGCGCCAAATCCAATTCCAGTCAACTCGCCTCTCAGCAGATCGCCAATCGAGACTTCCAAACGCACAAAGACCAATCCCGATCGCGCACATTCCTCCACAAGCCCATAAGGCGAAAACATCAGATAGGGTTCGTACGGTTGGTGTCAAAAACATAACGGCAGCACCGATCAATACCCATACCCCACTTCGCACAAACAATACTATGCTGGCATACAGCGGCTTGGACATAGCGATGAGCAACCGATTTATTTCTTGGCCAATATGCTCCGTAACCAGTAGCAGAAAAAACCAGGCAATCAATGATCCTGGCAGCACGCGGCTCTTTAGCAAAAAGACAGCAACGAACGGCAAAGTAACCACGTAACAAACAACAAAAAATGCCGACTGACTAATAAGAATTCGAGGCCAGTCAGCGCGCGCACTAGCAATCAATTCGCGAGTGCTGTATGTATAAAAATCCAATCCCAAAATAAAGAGGACGTAGCTTATTGTCGCGAATATGATCCCATACTGACCGACTTCCGCTGGCGAGAGATATTTAGCCAGACAAAAAAGCAGTACAAAGCGACTTAGCAGAGTAAAGCCTCTCAGGAGCATATTCAGGATACGTTGACCCATAGCCTCTACTCACTTCCGCTATTATTTTGGGCGATTGCTTTGCGACGCATAGGAATCGTCGGATTTTCCGTATCAGTCTTGTAATATTCCCCATATCCATATTGCTGAGACCGAAGACCAACCTTGAATGAATTGAACACGACATCTCGAACCGAAACTCCAGATCGCTGTAGACGCTTGGCTGTTTCGAGTATTTCACCGCGAGTAGTCACACCTGATCTCGTAACAAGTATCACGAGATCCGCTGCTGGAGCGAGAATCGTCGTATCTGTGACTGGAAGGACCGGAGGAGAGTCAATCAACACGACATCGTACGATTTAGAGACGTTACGAATCACGTCGATTATCCTTGCCTTCTCGAATAGCTCGTCTGGATGTCCCATAAGCTGGCCCGTAGTCAAAAGATCGACGTTTTCTGCCACATTTCGCACGATTGCTTCTTCAATGGGCTTTGTACCCTTCAACACGTCTGACAATCCGAGAGCTGTTTTCGAAACTCGGAATTCGGAACGCAAATGACCTCGACGCAAATCAGCATCGATGAGAAGCGTCCGTTTATCCGAAAGGCCAAAGAGAATCGCCAAGTTTGATGAAGTGAACGACTTCCCTACTCCCTGTGTAGGACCTGTCAGTAAAACCACGCGCGCGTTTGCCTTTTCAGCGAGTGCAAACTGCAAAGCCATACGAAGCTTCCGAAGTGCTTCGACAGCAGGGTCTCGTGGCGCGCGCATCGCGAGCACGGCAGGGCCAGCGATTTCCCTCGAGATAATCCGCGACATCTGACGCTGAGCGGTACTCACCGGAACTGCCGCGATTACATCCAGCAGAGCACGTTGCTCGATTTCCACCGGATCGGTAATTCGTCCAGCGAGTGCGGAACGCGCGAGTGCTGCGATAATGCCTGTAGCTAGACCAAGCAATACGGAAAGGGGAAGAACAATGATCGCTTTCGGTCTTTGCGGTTCCTCAGAAACCGTCGCGCGATCGATCACACGAACGGTACCCACTCCACCAGCACGAGTAAGCTCAAGCTGCTGAATACTATTTAAGAGACCAACGTAAATCTGTGTTTGAACCTGAACGTCTCGCGTCAAACGCACGTATCCTTGCTGCTCATTCGGAGTTTTTGCAAGGCTCTCGTCGAAGTCAGCAAGCGATGCGCGTGCCGCAGCAATCTGTGCGTCGAGCGCAATAACACTTGGATGTTTTGGAGAAAGTGTTGATAAGAGTTGTGTACGCTTATTCGAAAGATCGAAGATAGTCGCCTGAAGCTGTGCCGCCTGAGCAAGTACCGATTTGGTCTGTTCGCTCAAGTCGGCTAGCTTATGCTTGTTTTGGTAGTCGGTCAGACGATCCTCAGCAACTTCAAGTTGCTGATGCACGCCTGGCAACTGCTGCTTTAGAAATTGAAGTGATTGATCAGCAGCTTCGATTTTCCGTTGCTGATTTTGTCGAACGTAGCTGTCCGCGATGACATTCAGCACCGACGCCGCGCGCGCCGGATCAACGTCATCGTAGCTTACACCGATCACTCCGGATTGCTCCTTACCCTTCTCCTTGATATCTAGGTCTTTTTGAAGCTGTTTTTGTACCTCTTGTCGGGAGTGTCGACGGATAACAAACTCTGTTCCTACGGCACCTTCAACTCCTTTGACAAGCAAGGTCAACGTGCCCGTTTCAGTCTGGACCGACAGCGGATGCCCAAAGCTCCCGTACGCATCGCTATCAAAATCGCTGCCGGACAATCGGAACTGGTCACGGCCCGTAATTCTTATGATAAATTTATCCCCCTCGAACTCAGACGGCACATCAAACTTCCCGATCTCTATCTTCTCTCGCCCCCAAGCATATCCGCCGAGTCCGAATAAACCGGGAGACTGTGATCCGTGGGTATGACGTGCAATCCAGTTACCAAATAAAGGAAATCTTTTGGGCTCTGCACTGATATACAGGGAAAGCTGATCGACGGGATTATTGGTTACCAAACGCGAATGCAAGATTTCCATCTCGCCATCATCTGTCGATTTGATATCGAAGAGGCTTGAAATGCCTCCGCCCATGATGTTGCTAACCGCCGCTGACGCGAGATCGGTACTGCTTTCTACCTGAATGGTGATATCTGCACGATAAACCGGCCTCGCGACAATCATCCAGAGACAGCCAAGCAGAATGAAGCAGGCAGTCACAACTATGATCAATCTCGAACTTTTCATAAGCAGATCGAGTGCGGCCATCACGTCGATCTCGTCTTCTGTTTGAACGGAGTCTTTGGTATTCATTTGTCAGTGTTTTCTTGCGTTTCCGGTTTCCGGTCCTGATTAATCTCAAAGCGGCTGCACATCACAGCAACTTGATACGGCGCGCCCAGTTTTCTGAGTGAGAAGCTATCTGGATAGTCACTACCTCGTATGTCTTTGCATTTTTTCCGTACGGGTCTGGCACATCCTGCTGAAGATCAAAGCAAAATACTTTGCCTCGTGTCTCAGGAAAACATCGCTCAACCTCATATTTCTGCACAGATTCCATAGTCAGAATCAGGTCTGCTTGTTCAAGCACATCTAGCTCTGCGCGTCGAGATCTATGCGAACGTCGATCAATACCTTGATTCAACAACAGTGATGCAATCACTGGATCCAAAGGCTTTCCTTCAATAGCGTATAACCCAGCGGAACTGACATTAGCATCAGGTAGTAGTACCTGGAGAAATGCTTCTGCCAATGGGCTACGACACACGTTGGCAGAGCAGATTATCAACACACGCACGGTCATTTCGCGACGACTGCTGCAGTCAATCCAGCATCAATGGCCGGTAGCAGCAGTGAAAGAACTCGATTTACGCGCACCAGATCGGTCGCGTCCACATATACGACATCGTCAGGTCGCAGCTGAAAGCGACTTGCCATCACGATCGCCACCGGCGATCGTGCATCCAGATGGAACACCTCCGGATGGCCGTCTCGCGCACCACGGATCACATAAAGCTGTTGTGGATTAGATGTTGACAGATTAAAGCTTCCTGCCTGCGAAAGCGCATCGGCAAGCGACAGGTTGCCATCTTGCTTTGGGATGGCTGTGATAGGCTTTGCGACCTCGCCCAATACGTAAGCACCGCTCTGATCACGTGAAGCTATACGCAGAACGTCACCACTTTTCAACATGAGGTTCGATGGATTCATCCCATGTTGAATCATGTCGGGAATATTCAGCGCGTACGAATCTCCACCGCGAACCAGGACAATCCGACCTTGATCCGCATTCGCGGTAAATCCCCCTGCACGACCAATAGCATCGGAGAGACTCATCGGCACATCGTTTAAGGGCTGATTGCCAGGAGCGTGCACTTCACCATCAATCAGTATTTGTTTTGAACGATAAGATGCCATCCGTACGGTTACTTGAGGGGCACGAAAATATTCGCCTAAAGCTATACTCAATCTTTCTTGAATATCATCAACGTTCAGACCAGCTACCTTCAATCGCCCCATATACGGAAACTGTAGATAGCCGTTAGCATCGACAACAAAACCTTGGGGGGCATCTGCTGGACGCAGCGTAGTAGTCTGTGACGGTCCTTGAGCTACAGCAAGCTCCGGATGGTCCCAAACCGTGATTTGCAAAACGTCTGCCGGACCGACACGATAGGGTTCTTGAGGGGCTGCCAGTAGACTTTCAATCCGGGCATCATTCTTGGCACCCTGCGTTGAATGGGCCGCGACGGCGCCTGCATCGATCTCTATGACACGGATCTGCGGTTCAACCTTACCTCCCTCTTCAGATCTCGCCTCCACCGCGTGCCGCATGCCGGGCGTTAACTCCATACCTGGTGCCACCGAACATGCCACTAGAGCTCCGCTGCACCCAATCGTTGTTGTTATAATCAATGCACGCATCAGATTGCACGATTTCATGAGCGTGAAATCGTTTGCCGCTCCACGGATATCAACTCCGGTACCACCTAATTCATATTGTGCGAGCACCGCCCGCCCACGAGATGCGATTTGCGGTACTACGGACACTCGCCAGATCGGCCAAAGGAATTTTTTTTTCATATTACTGCTTTTTATAATTGAAGCTTTCGCTTTCACGATTGAAAAGTGCGCTCTAAAACGCTGCCTTGCGAATCTATGGCCTCGCCAACCGCTGAACACAGCTGAGCATGAAGTCAGTGGAACTCAAACCGTCCATTTCCATTCGTGAAACGAAGAAGTTCCACTGCTCGATCTTGAGTCACTCAATGTCTTACAAAGAAATCGACCATTGGGTGGCGCACCTGTTCTGCGATTGCCGGCATATCTAAAGCACAAGTCGTACCAACGCAAACGGTAGCAATCGAACCCAAATTTCCTCCGGAAAATTTGTTTAGAATTAGTTACTTATGCCGAACATACCTCGATGTCCCATCAGAAGTTGTCGCCGCTCCGAGGCTGCGTTACGGCAGAACGCAGCGATGCGTAACGTAACGGGCCTTGGCATCCACAAAAATAGGGGAACATCTCAACATGCCTAGTGAAAAGAAAATTCACAGGACCTCACAAGCGACGCCGAATTTTTTTATTTTTCTGGCACTCTGAAAGAGGCGAATCCCTGATAAATGCGAGTAATTTCACGCATTAAATTTTTTGGGATAAGGTGCTAGCGCACAATTCGCCATCGATACCATAAATCTGGAATACTGACCATTTGAGAACGGTCAGTATTTCATGCTTCATAATCACAGTCTCTCGCCTACTCGATTCACTTCCAATCCACAGGAAAATTTCACCCTATCTTGCCATATTGAAATCTTCCGATATTCTTATAGCACTAGTTGGAAACAAAAATTCAGATTACTGTAAGAATCGAAACGCGAAGCTGTATTCATTCAAATAGTTTTTGCCGTGATCAGCACCGACTCTGGTATAGGAGCGCCAGCATCCAAATCGATGTTTGAAGGTCTTCCGATAATCGAGTCAAAATATTTCGGAGCCAATCCATATCCCGGTCGAATGCTCCGGACATTATCCGGCGTGAACAACTCGCCTCTTTTGATCGGCTGCGTCGTGTACAGAGATCTTCGAAACTGGACGTTCCCCTTTTCGCTTTCTTTACGCTCATAGTTTACGGTTCCAAGCGCTTCCCACGCTGTCCGACTTCCTCGCACTAAAGCCTCGAGATCCCGGGGCTCTAACGAAAAGCTGTCATCTGGTCCCCCACCGTTACGATCAAGCGTGACGTGCTTTTCTATCAGAGCCGCGCCAAAAGCAATGCTGGCTACCGCTGTTGTGTTGTCTATCGTGTGATCCGACAAGCCGACAATTACATCGAAACGGTCTACCATGTCCGCGATTGTTCGAAGATTGTAGTCCTCGGGCGGTGCTGGGTACCCGCTCACACAGTGGAGTACAACCAGATCATTACAACCGTGCCCCTTGGCTGCCGCAATCGCTTCCTCAATCTCATGCGCATTCGCCATGCCTGTCGATATGATCATCGGCTTACCCGTCTGGGCCACATACCGAATCAATGGTAAGTCGATCATCTCGAACGAGGCGATCTTGTAAGCGGGCGCATCCAAGGATTCAAGTAAATCGACAGCCGTTCGATCAAATGGCGAACTGAAAATTGTTATTCCAAGCTCTCGAGCGCGATCAAATAGTGGCTTATGCCATTCCCATGGCATATGTGCCCACTGGTATAAATCATATAATGATTTACCATCCCATAATCCGCCTTTGATCTGAAACTCTGGTCGATCAGACTTTATCGTAATAGTTTCTGGTTTATAAGTCTGCAGCTTCACTGCATCCGCACCAGCCAGCTTGGCCACCTCGATAATCTTGAATGCATTATCAATGCTTCCGTTATGATTAGCTGACAATTCAGCTATCACATAGGGAGGAAAATCTTTTCCGATAGAACGACCTGCTATTTCAATGTGTTTCTGATTTTTTTGCAATTTCCCCCTCCCATTTATCTATCATGCGACTCACAACACGTCGAACACCGTCCCCATCTACGAGGTCTGCGATCCGCCTACTGCGTTGGAGAAGTCTTTCTTCAGTCGGCTGCAACTTGATTAGTGCTTGCGTGTAGCTGGCAACATCAACATCTTTCCAGTCGCCTAGATAGTCGATAAGGTCTAGCGTTGATAGATCACAGGCTATTTTTGACTGATTCTCGGCAACGCTGGTTATCGTGCTATTCAAACCCGCGGAAAAACGCTCCCAAGTTGTTATTCCAGCTGCCCCAAAAGCATAGTCGGCCTGAAACATCAGGTCAGCCATTTTGACGTGTCGGTGAATTTTCACCCTCGGTACAGTAGCAGCCTTTCGTATTAGAACATCTGCTCTTTTATTCCCCCCCCCAATGACGACATCGGCGAACAAATCACTCCGCGCAACATTGGACCAAGCATCAAGGAATTTCCCGGTTTCATTCGTAGCATCAACCCCGCCAAAGAAGACCAATACTCGAAAAGGCGCAACTGCCTGCCTGGCGGTGGCTTGCCACCTGCCACGAGCAAAATCGCTTGTCAAAAGAGCATACCGCGGTCCCAGCAGACTTGTGCATCTCTCAGGCACAAATCGTTGGTATCGAGTATTGATATCTGTATAGAAATTCTGATCAAGCAGCAAATCACAACCGTGAGCGCGATCCGCAAGGTCGTCGATAACCATAATCCGCTGTACCCCGTGCCGCACTTGATGCTCCCAGTGAATGTCAATGCCGTAGTGATCAACAACGAGCCAATCTACACAACCGATAACACTCAAAGAGGCAAGGCTATCCAAGACATCCTCGTCTTGAGTGCAACCTAACCAACCACTATGCTCATCAGATTGCAATCCAGCAATGTGCGCCTTTGCGCTTGGCACTGCCAGACGTCGGCAAGCGAAACCTCGCGATTCTATAAGTGATGCGAGGTGCCCTTCGTGTTCGCGAGTAATGAAGGTCACCTCAGCACCCGATTCGCGTAGTCCATTAGCTAAAGTCAGACATCGCATCACATGCCCGCTGCCAATACGTAAGGACGCGTCCGTACGAATAGCGACTTGTTTCCGACTCATTTTGCCGACGTGATCGCTTGGTACATCAACTCAGCCTGAACCCAATCTTCCTGAGTATCAATGTCCTGTACGCGATATCTCGGCAGAACGACAGGCACAGCTCTCTCGGAGAAGATTGGACTGCGAGAGGAGAAAGCTGCAGCCTTACCCCAATAAAACTGACCAGCATCATGATATGCATGCTCGAGATCCTGTGATCTCGTCGTTTGGTACTCGGGTTGGAACATTGCAACCTTCCCATCCTGCGTGATCCGTATTGCGCGTTGGATTGGAAAAGCATAACTGGTGACACTGAATGCAAAGTCGGCGTCTTGCCTCTGAAGTAGATCCCATCCGCGGCACAGATCATCGCTTTGTAAGAAAATAGCAGTCGCATAGATACAGCAAACCCATTCTGGATGCTGTCCTTGTAACTCAAGACTCTCGATTGCATGTTGGACAACGTCCATCGTCGTCGCATAATCGTCGGACAGTTCCAGTGGTCGCATGAACGGCACATCTGCACCATAACGCAATGCCACCTGAGCAATCTCGTCGTCATCAGTCGATACGATTATGCGATCAAAGCAGCGAGCTGCAATTGCCACTTCGATCGGATAGGAGATCGCTGGTCTACCATTAAACAATTTAACATTCTTGCGAGGAATACGCTTACTGCCTCCACGGGCGGGTATGATCGCAACTCTCATGGCTGTAGCGCATTACTTAGGGCGGTCACAACTTCATACTGCTGTTCGAGTGTTAACGCCGGATACATTGGGAGACTAATTGCATCCTTATAATATTGCTCTGAGTTCGGGAAATCGCCAACGTTAAACCCGAGTGAGCGATAATAAGGTTGCGTATGCACAGGAATATAATGCAAATTCACCCCAATTCCAGCAGAGCGCATTCGAAGAAACACGTCCAATTGATTTACACGCGCTTGATCCTGACGGATACGGACCACATACAGATGAAAAGCCGAATACGCATCAGGTGATTGCCAAGGGACCGTTACAGGTAAGCGAGAGAGCAAGGAATCATAAGCTCTGGCAATTTCGTGGCGCCTTTCTACAAATTCGTCTAACCGCGTCATTTGGGAAATACCAAGAGCAGCCTGTAATTCGGTCATCCGATAGTTGTACCCAAGCTCAATCTGCTGGTAGTACCACGGCCCATCCGGAGCGTGGGTCATTGCCTCCGGGTCACGAGTAATACCGTGGCTGCGGAACAAAGACATGCGCCGAGCCAATGTTTCGTCATTGGTGCAAGCCATACCCCCTTCGGCAGTGGTCACAATCTTGACGGGATGAAAGCTGAATATCGTAATGTCAGAATATCCACAATTTCCTACGTATTCCCCCTTGAACTTCGCACCTATTGCATGCGATGCGTCTTCCACCACTTTGAAACCGTATTCCTGCGCCAATGCATGTATGGCGACCATATCACAAGATTGACCACACAGATGAACCACGATGACAACCTTGGGTAACGTGCCATTTGCATGAGCAATCTCGAGTTTCCTTCTCAGTGCAGTAGAATCAATATTGTAGGTACGTGGATCGATGTCAACGAAATCTACATCAGCGCCGCAATATCGCGCACAATTCGCCGACGCCACAAAGGTCACTGGCGTCGTCCATACAATATCGCCCTTTTTTACGTCGAGTGCGAGACAGGCAATGTGAAGGGCTGACGTGGCACTATTGACTGCCAATGCAAATTTGACCCCCACTTTTTCAGCGACACTTTGTTCGAACCGTGGCACCACCGGCCCTTGCGTTAGAAAATCAGACGTCAAAACTTGCGTAACTGCGTCTATATCGGATTGGGTAATTTCCTGTCGACCGTATGGAATCATTCAAACACCTGCAATACGATTGAATCGCATGATTTCGTCGGTATTCAGGAAATGGGAATTCGTACCTGAATTATATTCAAATCCTTGCTCTACTGGACTTCCTTGCTCCATAAGCATATTTTTCCGAAAATCGTTGTCGCGTCTATTGAATGTAATCGTTGGCGCAAGAACGAAATGATCGTCAAACTCGAAAGTCAAATGTGAGTCGTCTGCTGGGCACATGATTTCGTGTAACTTCTCGCCCGGTCTGATGCCGACAATTTTTTTCGGCAACGTCGGTGCTATCGCGGATGCCAAGTCAACAATTCTTACAGACGGAATCTTTGGGACAAATATTTCCCCACCCTTCATCCGTTCAAAATTCTTCAACACGAAATCTACACCTTGTTGTAGCGTGATCCAAAATCTAGTCATGTCAGCGTGTGTTATGGGTAGATGGTCAGCACCGTTCGCAATCAACTGCTTAAAGAACGGTACAACCGATCCTCGAGATCCGACGACGTTTCCGTATCGAACCACCGAAAATGTAGTTCGGTGACCACCTGACATATTGTTCGCTGCAACGAAAAGTTTGTCTGAGGCAAGCTTCGTCGCACCGTACAAGTTGATAGGGTTCGCAGCCTTGTCGGTGGACAGCGCAATAACCTTCTCGACCTCGTTTTCCAGTGCCGCACGAATCACGTTCTCCGCGCCGTGGACGTTAGTCTTTATGCATTCCGTGGGGTTGTATTCTGCAGCTGGAACCTGTTTCAGCGCCGCGGCATGAATAATGAAATCTACTCCTCGCGTAGCCTGTATCAATCGCTCACTGTCGCGAACGTCACCGATGAAATAGCGCATACATGGATGATTGAACTCCTGCTGCATCTCAAATTGCTTGAGTTCATCCCGTGAGAATACGATCAAACGTCGCGGCTTGTAGTGGTCAAGAATAGTGCGGACGTACTTCTTTCCAAATGACCCCGTTCCACCCGTGATGAGTACAGATTTATCGTTAAACATCTTGTTATTTTCATCCTTCCAGATTAATCAAAAACACAACCCTTACGATAATGAACAACACGTCCTGGATGCTTTCTCCTCGTGGCAATACGGTACTAATCACTTTGATTGGCATTCGTGTCTCGTCCTATCAAGCAAGCGTGCTGACCCACCATGCTAGTCGTGTGTGTTCACCTATCTGGCAAAATTCAGGATGCGGCAGGCAGTATTGCCTGAGGCGCATCTTGTGACTTTAGTATTCATCGTTTCTTGACCGTGGCTGTTACTGTTTGCCAGATAAATTAGTATGCGTTGCTGTGGACAAAACCCTTGAACACAGTTGCCACTACAATCCGCATATCCAACCCGAACGACCAATTTCTCAGGTAGTACAAGTCGTGCTCAACGCGGCTTTGCATTTTTTCGATGTGATCTGTTTCGCCGCGAAATCCATTTATCTGTGCCCATCCAGTAATACCCGGCTTGATGCGATAGCGGTGTATGTAACCGTTAACGACCTTCTGATATAACTCGTCATGTTCTATCGCATGCGGGCGTGGACCCACCACGGACATATCACCACGCAGTACGTTGATGAACTGCGGTAGCTCATCAAGACTCGTGCGACGCAAGATCGCTCCGACACGGGTAATGCGCGAATCGCGTTTGGTCGCCTGACGAACAACACCCGATTCTTCAGTATGCACACGCATCGATCGGAACTTGTATATGCGGAAAATGCGTCCGTCAGCGCCTTTTCGCTTCTGTGTAAAGAACACCGGCCCACGCGATGAGCACTTAACCGCGAACGCAATCGCAAGCATCAGCGGTGAGAGCACAAATAGCGCACAAGCAGCGAAAACGCGATCGAACATTTCTTTCTGAAGTACTGCATGCGCAGATAGCGGCGATGCAACAAGATTAATCGCTGGCATACCGAGCAGATCAGTCATACCGCTGTCGAACAGCGCGACGCTGCGCACGTCCGGCATGAAGCGCACGTTGACGAGATCCTCGCGGAATGCATAAACAACTCGTGAGATCGTGCGTTCTTCGGACAGCGGCAGCGTGAGCCACACTTCCTTGATATCGTTCGCGCGCACGAACGACACGAAACGGTCGAAATCGCGATAGAGCGGCACGCCGTCGCAGCTATCGCTACGCATAGGTTTGAGGTCGAAACCACCAATTGCTCGAAAGCCACTTTCAGGTGATGCTTCAATTGCGCGAATCACGCCCTGGCAGTTCGCGCCGCATCCGACCACGGCCACATGGCGCAAATTCATACCCGCATGGCGCATGTGCGCAAGCACGGCGTGTACTGCCAAGCGCACCACAATAAGTGAGCCGCCCGTGATGCCCGTCCAGTACGCAAACCACAAGCGTGAAATGAAATCCGAGCGATGCAGCGAGAACATCAGTATCAGACTACACCCCTGAACGATTAGCCATCCAAGTGACACCTGACCAATCATCCGCAGCATCGAACGGCCGCGCCATGAACTGTACACACCGAACATCGGAAAAAGCACAAGCGTAAAAGCAGCTGCAAACGCAACGAACGCCGTATCGATACGACTCTGTACGAGACCATCGAACCGCACTCCCGACGCGCCCAACGCTCCGAAAACGACAAGTGCTACATCGATCAAGCGCGCAGCCAAGCTGTGCAGACCAGGTATCGCCCTTCTATGCTGCGTAAAATTCGCAATGTCCATCCTTTCCCCGCACTGGTCTCTAATACCAAACGTTCTTTTCGATCTGCATAGCGTCCAATTGCCCGCCTTGATCTGCTCTCTTTTTAATTACCCACCACCTTCTTCGCACAAACAACACCACCCGGTACGCGAAGGGGCATGCCACTTGAAACTCAATCTGAATTTGCTCGCCAGCCTCAAAACGCCTGACTGACAAGCCTGAAAAACGATGGGGAATGTTCTGCTCACTACCGCGCGCTGTCTTGCACGCATGACGACATCCTGTTGACGCGACTAACCTACCCCCAACCGAGCCAGTCGCTTGACGAACAACGCCCAGGTATTTACCAGTGCTGCCGGCCGTCCTCTCAATCGCCCCCGTTTTAGAGCACCAACTATGCCAGATCGATATAGATCAAGGATCCCCCCGGACTGAACTTGACAAACCCATGCCAGACAAGGATTGCGGGATACTCAACGATCACGGAGAAGCAGAGAAAAACAAGTTTTGATGTATTCGGCAAGCACCGCGTTACGTAACGACACTCGTAGCGACGGCACAAGAGTGGAGAGTTAGGAATGGGCCAAGTCGAAGGATTACAAACGAGCTCTCCGCGCAATCCCGTGAGGCTCAAGTTTGTGGAAGATCAGCTAAAACCAATGTGGAAGTCACCATTAAGGATGGCCAAATCGCACTATCTAGCTCAAAAGCTCGAGCACGTTTGCGAGCCCACCCCGCAGAGGCGAGAAGGCCATCCCTTGAGCCAGAGCCTCGGGCCACTGTCGTAGCCATTGCAATTGCTGCAGCGTATCAACTCCGTTCACCACTACTCGGCCCCCGAGCGCGCACAGCAGATCCATCATCGATGCCATTACCATCGCAGCTCGCTCGTTGCGAGGCACAGCGCCCATTAGTTCACGTGCAACAGTGATCGTATCGACGTCGAGCGAGCCAAGCAGCGCAAGCGAAGAGGCACCATTGCCCCACTCGCTAAGCGCCAAGCCAACACCCGACTCGCGCAAACCCTCGGTCATCAGCCGCAATGACAACAACTTGACTGCCTCTGCGCTATCCGCCACTTCAATTTCAAACAAACCCAGCGGCACGCAATACGACTCAGCCACGCGCGCGGGATCATCGGCAAACGAGCCAAGTAATGCAATCTGCGCTGGCAGCGCAATTGCCATCGGGCGCAATGGCAGCTTTGCATCGATACAACTACGCAGCTCACGGCACACAGCATTCACAACGAACGAAGCCATTTCCTGCATGACAGCAGGATGTTCGATCGGCATCGCGAAAATACCCGGCAATAGAAATCCATAATCCGGGTGTGCCCAACGAACCTGCGCTTTCACCCGAGCCAACTCACCGCTTGCCGCTTTATAGGCACCTTGAAACATGAGATGAAATTCACCAACACGCAGCCCACCGCAAACCCGGCTCTCAAATTCGGTCAATCCAGCGGGCCCGCTGTCAGAGCCTTCCGAATCGTTCTGTGCGACTCTCGCCATACGCCCAGGCAGCGTAGAGGCAAGCGATATAGGATTCGCGTAGTCAAGCGTCTGCATAACAAATAGATTTTTTCTTAACCACGCACATGAAAGCATATATCATGCCACCAAAGAAAACTCGAGAATTCAAATCTTACAGACTCTATAAAACCCTTTTCCAACAAATACTTACAAGCCAACAGCAAGTCGCCATGAAGTTGACACCTGTTCCCACCAACGTGTGTACCCGGCCAGATGTTACGTAGCGCGACGAGTAACGTTACGTGGCTTATTACTGTGCCATCTTTCTTGACCGGTCAACGAAGGTAGGACTGTAAGCAAGGATTCAGCTGGGAAAGGAGAGACGCGAGAAAAATTTCGTCAATTGATTTGACCCGTTCAATAAGATTGTCTAATATCCGCAGCGACGCAAAATATAGCGGCCTCTAAATCCATTCAGAATCGCTCAGGAGCCGATGCTAGAGATCCCTCTTTCCGACGCAGACTGGGCTCGCGTCAAGAGTCTTTTCCCCGAACTCTCGGCCACCACACGCGGACGGCCTCGTCGCAGCGATCGCGATATTCTCAATGCGATCCTGTGGCTACAACAGCGAAAAGAAAAATGGCACCGGCTTCCCGCAACTTTTCCGCCACAGCAGACTTGTTATCTACGCTATATGGCATGGAAAAAGTCGGGCATTTTAAAACAAGTGAATGAACTACTTTCTGTAGGAGAATTCGATATTTAAAACCACTGATTCAAACCACATATTAATCTGCATACCATATCGATCAGAAAAGCATTCTGATCGCACCCAGACTGTCGTTCCAAATCTGCCCGGTATTGTCATCGGGGTATAGAAGTATCTCATCAATACCTTGACAATCCGACTACTGACAGTGCACTTCCACCAGAACCTTAACAACAACTTAAGCTCCACCCAAAACACAAAAAATATAGTCCTCAAGCCCCCTCGAACGACGCCGATAGACAGAGCGTAGTACTCGTTTTCCAACCAGGAGAGAGAAATGTCTATTCAGGCAGTTGGTCAAAACCCGGCGGGACCCACAGGTTCTGCTGTCTCGTCGGGTTCGGCCTCGGCATCGGCATCGACGGCACCCGCATCCAGCAAGAGCGCTTCGTCGTCGACAGGATCGTCCACCAGTTCCACCACCTCGTCGTACACGGTCAGCATCAGCAGTGCCGCGCGCGCCATGCTGGCCGAAGCCAGCGAGACGTCGGTTCAAACCGCGCAGGAAGCGGCAAAGGGTGATCATCAGGCCCAGCGTCTGCTCGCGAAGGAGGCAGCAGCCAAGGCAGCTTGAGTAACGTCTACAAAGGTCCTCCCAAAAAAAGACCGCCGCCCGAAAAACCGGCGGCGGTCTGCCTTCAGCGCAAGCGCAGAGATACCCGAGCAATAGATTGGGCTTTCACCGCGAGAAATGCTCAGCCTAAAGAACGCTCGACCTCCCGCAACGCCCACGCCACTCTCGCGAAACAAGAGACACGAAACCCGAACCTCAGAACCGCGTACGAATACCCGTCGTCAATTCCAGTTGGTTCTTCGCGCCATACGTCGTCGCCACGACGTAACCGTTGTGCAGCTTCATATAGTCGCCAGCCACATATAGTTCGGTGCGCTTCGACAGGTGATAGAACATCGACGCGTACAGGGTTTCCTTATAGCCGCTCGCGGTGCCCCCATCGGGATTGAAGGCGAGGTTGGCATTCGCGGTGCCGCCGTTATCGTCGAATGCCGCATTCGATGCATGCATCTGCTGGTAGCCGATTGCGTAGTCGAACGGTCCCTTCGGCGAGAGTTTGAGTGACACGGTCCACGCATTGTCGTGACGTTGTCCCAGCGCGCCCTGATCGCCCGTGTAGTGGAAATAGCCGGCGTTCACGCGAACGATGCTATACGTGTAGTTGCCGCCGATCGAATACGATTTGTTCGTGAAGCCGTTGTTGTTGACATGGTTGAAGAACGCGGACACATTGAACGGTCCGCCGTTATAGCCGAGTGCGCCGGTGTAGGTGGCGTCGGTGCCAAAACTCGTGTGATTGCCGAATGCGTAGCCCGCCGCAGCAAATATGCCGTTGCTGAACAGCTTTTTCCACACCACGCTGTTTTCATAGCGAGTACCCGTGGCACTACCCGCATAGAAAATCAGTTGCTTGAAGTTATTGGCATTAGTCCAGCCGCCTTCTTCGGTGGTCAAGGCAGCACTGCCGTATGGGTCGCCGTAAATCGCGGCGGCATCGCGTGCCACGGTGTTCTGGAAGCCCGCCGTCACCTTGCCGAACGTGTCGCTTTCGATACCCACCCATGCGTCGCGATCGAAGATCTGGCCCGGGTCTTCCATTGCGCCATCGCTCACGCGGTATTCCGCTTCGAGCCTGAAGATCGCCTTCAGCCCGCCGCCGAGATCTTCCGCGCCTTTCATGCCGAAACGGCTACCGCTAAACCACGGCTCGCCGTTGATGCCCATCGAGATGACATGCTTGCCTTCGGCATTCGCATTGGTCTGATACGACACCGCGCTCAAATCCATCAAACCGTAAAGCTGCACGCTCGATTGTGCGTGAACGTTGCTCATGGCCAAAGCACTGCCGCCTGCCACCAGCAAAAACCTGGTCTTATTCCCCATCTTCTCCTCCGTTCCTGCTGTGTTGAATTGATCGGACATCTGCTTGCATAGCAATGCCAAGAATAGTCAGAGCAACCCTTCACGCCTCTTTCGCGCAGGAGCGGCGGAAGTCGGTGAAAACACTAGAACGTATGATTTTGACAACAGAAGACGGGTAAACGAAACGCGTATTTATCGCGCTGTCGTCTCAGGTCGCAGCAAATGCCTCGTGCGGTTCCTCTTCGCGCAGAATGTAGCCGAGTCCGCGCAGCGTCATGATCTTCGCACTCGATGCCGCGAGATGCTTGCGCAAGCGGTGAATATAGATATCGATTGCGTCGGCGCTCGGCTCTTCGTCGAGCGTGAAAACCTTGTCCATCAGCGTCGCTTTGGAAACGGTCTTGCCCTGCTTCAGCATCAGCGTTTCGAGAATCGCGTGTTCGCGGCGGCGCAGTGGCAGACGCTCGTTTTGCAGCAGGAATTCGCGCGAATCGAACAGATAGCACAAATCTCCGCATTCGATCTGCTGCCCCTTGTCGCCCGCCGCCTGACGGCGGATCAGTGCCTTGATGCGCGCCACCAGTTCGCGCGCATCGAAAGGCTTGACGACATAATCGTCGGCGCCGGCGGAAAAGCAGGCCACCTTGTCGTCGGTCGAGCCATTTGCGGTCAGCATCAGCACCGGCACGTTGTCGCGCTTGCGGCGCAACCGCTTGAGTACCTCCTTGCCGCCGATGCCGGGCAAACGCATATCGAGCAGCACCGCGTCATAGCATTGCAGACCGAGCAGCGTTTCCGCGCACTCGCCGTTCTGCGCCCAATCGATGGCGAATTGCTCGACCTGCATCAGGTTCATCACCCAGCGGGCGAGGTCCGCGTCGTCTTCCACGAGCAGTAGTTTCATCGTTCCTCCCTCTTTTGCGGGTCGCGCGACGCGTCAGGCTGCGCCGATCCATAAAGGCATTTCGACCGTCGCGACGAGGCCGATACCGTCTTCATTGGGTTCGAGCCTCACGCTACCGCCCTGGCGTCGCGCAATCTCGCGCACGATCGGCAAACCGAGTCCCGTTCCTTCGGCATGACTCGACGCGCGATAGAAGCGCTCGAACACACGCTCGCGTGCTTCGGCCTTGATGCCGGGTCCGTTGTCGATCACGCGTACGATCGCCATCTCATCGCGCCGCTGCGTCTGCACGGTAACGTGACCGCCGGCCTGGATATAACGCAGCGCGTTATCGACGAGATTGGTCACGAGTGCAGAGGTCAAGGCTTCGTCGCCGGTCACGTATAAGCCGTCTTCCAGCTCGGCACCCAGATCGATTGCACGCGACTGTGCGAACGCAATCAAGTCTTCGAGTACGCCCGCAATCAGCGCGCTCAGATCGATACGCTCGCGCGCACTCGACGGCGCAACCGACTCGGCCTGTGCAAGCAGCAACAGCTTGTTGGTCAGCGTGGTCAGCTTGCGGCTGCTCTTGTGCATGCCCGCGAGCGCTTCGGCGAGCGGTGCGTCCCGGTTGTCGCGTTGCCGCGCGAACTGGATCTGCGCGACCAGCAGCGCAAGCGGCGTGCGCAACTGATGCGCGGCATCGGAAATGAACTGCCGCTGCGTCGCCGCCTGCTGGCCCATTCGCGCAATGCACTGATTAATCGCCTCGACAATCGGCCTGAGTTCGACATGCAGACGCGCGACGCGAATCGGTTCGAGTTGCGACGCATTGCGATCGGCAACGTCGTCCTTCACCTTCATGAGCGGCAGCAACTCGAAGGTCAAGCCGAGATAGACGAACACCATCGCGAGCACCAGCGTCAGTACTTCGCCGGACAATTGCGGCCGCAGCAGACGCCACACCATCGCATCGCGCGAGCCCTCGGTCTTCGCGACCGCGACGATCACCTCCTCGGTGCGCCCCGAGTCGTAGAGCTGCCGCACATAAGCCACCGCGCGCGCCTCGCGGCCGTCGTCGAAATGCGTGGAATAAAGCGTGGGACTATCGCTCACATGCGGCGGCAGCGGCAGGTCGGGACTGCCCGCAAGCAGACGATGTCCGCTCGCCTCGACGCGATAGAAAACGCTGTCCTGTTCCGGCGATTCGAAGAGTTCGAGCGCAGCCGGCGGAATCTGAATGGACACCGAAGAACTATCGTCCCAATCGATATCCTCGCCGATGATCCGCATCGACGAAAGCAGTGCGTTGTCCTGCACGAGATCCGCCGTGGTCTGCGCGAAGCGATATGAAATCGCGACGGAAATGGAGACGAATGCGGCCAGCGGCAACAGGAGCCACCACAGCAAACGTCCGCGCAAGCTGCCTGAAAACACGATGCGTCGATCCTTTTGTGTTCGAAGCGACAAGCGCGGTCAACCCGCTTTCAAGGCTTCACGTCACTGACAAACTGATTGGTAAACGTGCGCGACAGATCGATATGCCGCCCCTTCACTGTCGGATTGAATGCCGACAGTACTTTGAGCACCGTCTGCGGACCGTCGGCGGGCATCTTGCCGTCCACGGTGTACATCGGCAGCGAAGCCTGCAATGCGCTGACATAAAGCACCCGGTCGCCGCCAATCGCTTCTTGCGGCATCTGCGCGGCAATCTGTTCCGCGCTATGCGTGTGCATATAACGCAGCGTTTTCACGAATGCGCGCGCGAGTTTGGCGGCTTCGTCGGGATGCGCGTCGAGCCAGGTACTTTGCATATAGAAGCTCGACGCCGGATAGGTGCCGCCCAACGCCTCGCGCGTACCGTCGACGTTGCGCATATCGACGAGTACTTTCGCCTCGCCGGCTTTCAATAAGCGAGTGACGGTCGGCTCGGTCGTCATGCCCGCCTGAATGTGCCCCTGCCGCATTGCCGCAATAAAACTGCTGTCCGCGCCGACCGGCAACAGCGTGAATTGCGTGGACGGCACGCCGGCGCGTTGCGCGAGGTATTGCGTGAGAAAACTCGTCGACGAACCGAGCCCGGTTACGCCGAGCGTTTTGCCGCGCACGTCGGCCATGCTTCTAACGGAAGCGGCCGATTTTGCCGCGACCAGTTGCACTTCACCGGGCACCTGAGCGAATACGACGATCGTCTTCACTTCCTTGCCGCGGGTCTGCAAATCGATCGTGTGATCGTAAAAGCCGACCACGCCCTGCACCGCGCCCGCGAGCATTTCGTTTTCGCCGTCGATTCCGGTCGGTTGCGACAGCAACTCGACGTCGAGCCCTTCCGCCTTGAAATAGCCGAGCTGTTCGGCAAGACGCGCCGGCAAATAGATAAGCTTGTCGATGCCACCGACCATGATCGCGAGTTTCTCCGGCTCGGCGGCTTGCGCGGGCGTCGCGAGTTTCGCGAGCGCGCACAACACGAGCGACGCCGCGACGGCGGCACAGGCCGCGCGCGAGAAACGCGTCAGGGGAAGCTTCATTGCGGGTGTCTCCGTTGTCCTGCTTCGTGGCGCCGCGCGAGTCGCCTGTGCCTGATTCTGAAGGTGCGAACCCTTCCCGATGCTTTCACAAATGTGAAATAGCGCGAACCTCGGGTTTGTCCCGATCACTTCATCGCCGCACGCGGAAACATCACGGCAATATCCACGCCCTTGCCGCCGTCGCCCGCCTTCAGCGATATCTCGCCGTGATGCGCATCCGCAATCTCACGCACGATCGCGAGTCCAAGCCCCGTGCCGTCCGTATCCGCCGAGGCCCTGAAAAAAGGCTCGAATACGCGGCTGCGCGCTTCGGCCGGAATGCCGGGGCCGTTGTCGATGACGCTTACCGTGACCGTATTGGCATCGGCATGCACCGCAACCGTCACGTGACCGCCACTGCCGGTATAACGAATCGCGTTCTCGGCGAGATTCGCAATCAGTGCCTGTAGCAATCCACGATGCCCCACCACCGGCGCGGCGCCGTGCAACTCCGCGCCGAGATCGATTTCGCGCGCCTGCGCGAGCAACGCAAGGTCTTCGACGACTTCCATCGCGAGCGGCACCAGGTCGACGCTTTCCATTGCGAGTTGCGCGCTGTCGGCGGCCTCGGCCTGCGCGAGCAGCAACAGCTTGTTCGTGAGCGCGACCATCGACCGGTTGCTGCGATGCATCGCGCCCAGCGCCTCGTCGAGCGCGGGATTGATCCCGTCCTGCTGCCGCGCGAATTGCAGTTGCGTACCGAGCAGCGTCAGCGGCGTGCGCAACTGATGCGCAGCATCCGCGATAAAGCGGCGTTGCACCGCCACCTGCAAGCCGAGCCGCGCAATGCACTGATTGATCGCATCGACGATGGGACGCAATTCCGTGTGCAAACGCTCCACACGAATCGGCTCGAGTTGCATCGGATCGCGATCGGCAACCTCGTCTTTCACTTTCATCAGCGGCCGCAATTCGAACGTGAGTCCGATACAAACGAGCGCAACCGCCAGCACGATCATTTCGATCTGCCGGATCAGTTGCGGCTGCCATAGCTGTTTCGTCATCGCGTCGCGCGAGCGCGCGGTCTTGCCGACCGTCACGCGCACGCGCCGCGTCACGCCGTTGTCGTACATGAGCCGCGCGATATCGACCGCGCGCACCTGCTGGCCGTGCAACGCCGTGTAGTACGAATCCGGCACGTCGGGCGCCCGCGCGGGACGCGGCGGAAAGTCGGGCGTACCCGCGAGCAGTTGCCCGTCGTCGACACGCACGCTATAGAACACCTGGTCGCGATACGGCGAGGCGAAAATCTCGAGCGCGGCAGGCGGCACGTCCACGCGCAGGAATCCGTCGCGCCATTCGACTTCCCCCGCGATCATGCGCGCCGACGCCACCAGTTGGTTGTCCTGCACGAGATTCGCGGTACGCCGCGCATTGTCGTATTCGGTCTTGCCGGTCACGAACACATAGAGCGCGAGCGGCACGAGCAGCCACCATAGCAAACGGATACGCAGGCTATTAGCCATTGTCAGTGGTCGTCTTCTTTCTTGCGCAGCAGATAGCCGAGCCCGCGCAGCGTGACGATCGCCGCGGAACTGCCGTCGAGCTTCTTGCGCAGACGCGAGATATAGATCTCCACCGCGTCTTCGCTGGGCTCGTCCGCGAGCGTGAAGATCGCATCGACGAGCGCGGGTTTCGTCACCGTCTTGCCGAGGCGCAAAATCAGCGCTTCGAGCACGGAGCGCTCGCGCGGCGTCACATTGAGCGGCGCGCCTTTGAGCGTGAACTGGCGCGTGTCGATATCGAACGACAGATCGCCGCACACCACCTCGCTCGCTTTCGACGGCGACTGCCGGCGAATCGCAACCTTGATGCGCGCGATCAACTCACGCACTTCGAAGGGCTTGACGAGGTAATCGTCCGCGCCGGCGCCGAGCAGTTCCACTTTTTCGTCGATCGAGCCGCTCGCGGTCAGGATCAGCACCGGCGTCGCATCGCCACGCTGACGCAAACGGCGCAGCACGTTCTTGCCCGAGAGCTTCGGCAAATTCAGGTCGAGCAGAATCACATCGTAGTGATTCGTGCGCAGCAGACGGTCGGCCTCGTCGCCGTCCTGCACGGCATCGAGCGCGAATGCCTCCTGCTCCAGCATCTTCGCGAGCCAGTGCGCAAGCGTGGGATTGTCTTCGATGAGCAGCAGCTTCATGGCGGCAACGGCAAAAGTCAGGCCGTCGATTGTGCCGTAAAACAGGGGGGTTGCGCGCTTCCTGTGGGATTTGCGCCATACGTCCCCTGTCCGCTGTCGACGCCGGTCAAGCGCGTCGCGCAGTGGCGGGCTGATTGCGGCTCGCTTGCGGCTTAAGCGCGGCTCGTTTTCAGCACATTCCCGGCGCATTTTCGGCTTATTTTCGGTGCATTTTCGGGTTAACACCCATGTTTCGCGCTCCCTCCCGAAAGCTCGCAGAAGGTTTCGCATTTTTATAATCGCCGCCATTCACCCAGAAAAGCGCCGCTTATCAGGCTGCGGCGACCACACTTAGTTAAGGAGACTGCTTCATGCGTACCTTGCGCCAGATTGCCGCCGTGTCAGGTGTTGCTTTCGCCCTTGCCGCCGCTTCGGCCGCCGCTCACGCCGAAAAGATCACGATCATGGTGGGCGGTGCCACCAAGATCATCTATCTGCCGGCCAAGCTGACCGAACAGCTCGGCTACTTCAAGGACGAAGGGCTCGACGTCGAGATCCTCTCGCAACCGGCCGGCGTCGACGCGGAAAACGAACTGCTCGCGGGCGCGGTGCAAGGTGTCGTGGGCTTCTACGATCACACGATCGATCTGCAAAGCAAGGGCAAGGAAATTCAGGCGCTGGTCGTGTTCGGCCAGGTGCCCGGCGAAGTGGAAATGGTTTCGACGAAAGCAGCCGATACCCTTAAGAGCATGGCCGACACGAAAGGCAAAACGCTCGGCGTGACCGGCCTCGGCTCGTCGACGAGCTTCCTCACGCAGTACCTCGCGCAACGCGCGGGCGTACCGGCCACGCAATACACGCTACTGCCGGTCGGCGCCGACAACA
>Ga0154001_1000042_pt1 | contig 30725 bp, 21 predicted proteins | sample TSNJ085MetaG_FD_104699 | JGI IMG/M metagenome (GOLD analysis project Ga0154001, IMG submission 104699) | Attine ant fungus gardens microbial communities from New Jersey, USA - TSNJ085 MetaG | ecosystem: Host-associated > Fungi > Mycelium > Unclassified | place: USA: New Jersey, Wharton State...
CCACACTTATCGGCTGTTGGTTTTTAAAGATCAGTCCACAAACCCACAGCACCCAAACCACCCGGCACCGCTTCGTTCGCGTCGCTGCGTCTGCAGCAGAGAAACGAGATTATGCTGACCGCCACACGTCACGTCAAGACCCTTGTGCGAATTTTCTTCGAACCGACGCAAAAAGATGCGCCTCATGCATAGTGTGTGAGGGCATGGCAACCGATCCCCTTGCGTGAGGGCGAAACATCTCCACATATATATATCGAGCGGCAGCGATGCCCGCCGATGCGCGTATCAACCCATCGTCCGCCGGAAACACCCACGCATGTGATGCGTCAACGTCTGCGAAGCAACACAAATATGACTAATTGATGTGCAAGCGTGAGCGCGAACACGCAAGCTCGTATATAATGCGAGCCGCGCAAATTTCGCATTCATTCTATCGGCCCGCTTCGAGCGGGCTCATCTTTTTGCTCCCCAGAGCACAGCCAAACAACCGCGTTGAGTCACATCAGGTGATGCTGAGCCCTGCTCGAAACGCCTGACGGTAGCGTCTTGCGTCTCATAGCGAAGCCTCTAGAGGAAAATACGTGAACCCTTTTGATCGCGAAGATTCGCAAAACGAAACCGCCTTCATCGCCAAAGCTTCCTCGGGCCGCACGGCCAAGGGCAAGGGCGCAGGCAAAGCGATCCCCGTGGCGGCCGAACTGCAGCCGCAACAAGCCGAAGAACGTCAGCGCCTGATGCGCGCGCTGATCCAGCTGGGCAAGGAGCAAGGCTACCTGACCCACGCGCAGATCAACGACCACCTGCCCGACAACTTCACGCAAACGGCGGCGATCGACAGCATCGTCAGCGCGTTCAGCGACATGGGCGTGCAGGTCTACGAGCAGGCCCCCGACGCGGAAACCCTGCTGCTCAACTCGAACACGCCGACCGTCGTCTCGGACGACCAGGCGGACGAGGAAACCGAAGTCGCCCTCTCGACCGTCGACTCCGAATTCGGCCGCACGACTGACCCCGTGCGCATGTACATGCGCGAAATGGGCGCGACCGAACTGCTGACGCGCGCGGGCGAAATCGCAATCGCGAAGCGCATCGAAGACGGTCTGCATCAGATGGTGCAGGCAATCGCAGCGTGCCCGCTCGCGATCTCCGCGATTCTCGCGAGCGCCCAGCAGGTGGCCGACGGCGAGTTGCGCATCGACGAACTGGTCGACGGTCTCAATGAAGACGACGTGGCCGCGGAAGAAGACTCGAACTCGAACTCAAGCGCCGACGCCGATGCCGACGAAGACACCGACTCCGACGATAGCGACGAAGACGAGGACGGCGACGACGTCGGCCAGGCCGACTCAGCGGCGGCGGACGAAGCGCGTCTGAAGCAGCTCACGAGCGACTGCCTCGAAATCTTCGCGCAGGTCGGCATCCTGTACGACCAGATGAACGAGGCGCACACGCGCGGCGACGTCGGCTCGAAAGCCTATCTGCGCGCCCGCGAGGACATCCAGCAGCACCTCGCGCGCATCCGCTTCACCGCCCGCACGATCGACCGCCTGTGCGGCGACGTGCAGCATCAGGTCGCGCAAGTGCGCTCGATCGAGCGCAACATCCTGCAGATCGTCGTCTCGAAGGCCGGCATGCCGCGCGAGAAGTTCATCGAATCGTTCGGCGGCAGCGAAACCGACCTCGGCTGGACCGAGCGCGCGGCGCGCCCGGCCTCGACGGCCTACAGCGCGGCGCTCGAGCGCCATCTGCCGGCGATCCAGTCCGAACAGCAGAAGCTGATCGAAATCGAAGCGACGGTTTCCCTGCCGCTCAAGGAGCTGAAAGAGATCAACCGCCAGATGGTCGCGGCCGAGTCGAAGATGCGCAAGGCCAAGAGCGAGATGATCGAGGCGAACCTGCGTCTCGTGATCTCGATCGCGAAGAAGTACGTGAACCGCGGCATGCTGTTCCTCGACCTGATCCAGGAAGGCAATATCGGCCTGATGAAGGCCGTGGACAAGTTCGAATACCGTCGCGGCTGGAAGTTTTCGACGTACGCGACGTGGTGGGTTCGCCAGGCTGTCACGCGTTCGCTCGCCGACCAGGCGCGCACGATCCGCGTGCCGGTGCACATGATCGAAACGATCAACAAGCTGAACCGCATCTCGCGCGAAATTCTGCAGCAGACCGGCCAGGAAGCACATCCGGCCGTGCTCGCCGAGCGCATGGAACTCTCGGAAGAGAAGGTGCGCGGCATTCTGAAGATCGCGAAGCAGCCGGTCTCGCTGGAAACGCCGGTCGGCGACGACGGCGACGCGACGCTCGGCGACATGATCGAAGACGCGGGCGTTTCCTCGCCGGCCGATGCGGCGATGCAGGCCGACCTGCGCGCCGCCATCGACGACGCGCTCGACTCGCTGTCGCCGCGCGAAGCGAAGGTGCTGCGCATGCGCTACGGCATCAATACGAAGTCGGACCACACGCTCGAGGAAGTGGGCAAGCAGTTCGACGTCACGCGCGAGCGGATCCGTCAGATCGAAAGCAAGGCAATGCGCAAGCTCATGCATCCGAGCCGCGCTGACCGTCTGAAGTCGTTCCTCGACCGTTAAGCCTCGGCCGCCCTCACCTTCAGGCCGCGTTCAGGCCTTCATGCTTGCCGTGCTCCCCGCACGGCAAGCCGCAACACCCCCGCCTCATACACAAGCAGCAGAACCAACCGGCCAACGGTGACTTCTGCTGCCTGCTCCCTTCAGCCGCGTAGCACGCATGTGGAAACACAGGGCGATCTTCGCGCGCGTGATGGCTATTCGCGCTCCATTCTTCGCGACAGCAATAGAATACGCAGCGCACGCATAACCTCTTCCGCCCCCCATGCCCGCACGCGTGCCTTTGCTTCGCCGCGTCGCACGACATGGCGCTTCACGCCGGTCCAAACAGGCGTTCGATTGTTGTCCACAGAAACTGGGAACAAGCTTGTGGACAACCTGCGCATGACCGCGCTAACTCATTGAGCCCACTCGATTTCACGCGTGCGCTCACGAGAAGTCGCAAACCTCGCCCACCATCGTCCGCATACACGCCCGCGCTTATCGCGCGCCCCCCGGCCTCACGGCATCACAAACGTCTTCACGAGCGTCAGCTCGCCCGGCTTGCGCATCGGCACGCGGATCGTTTCGCTCTTCTCGTCCGGCGTGTTCTCGTTCGTGATAATCGTGACCTGCGCGACCGTTATGTCGCTGCCGCTATTGCCGTTGCCGTAGTAGTTGACGAACACGAGGTAGGTGCCCTTGAGCGGCGCCGCCGACGAATAGATCTCCGGCCCGTAGCCGGTCGTCACGTCGACGTCGAGCGAGCCGCCGTTGGGCGTCACGCGATCGCCGTACCACGCGTGCGCGCCGTCGGGCGAGACGACGTGCAGATCGAGGTCGGTGCCGTCGGTGTCCCATGCGAGCACCACGCGCAGCTTCGGCTGCGTCTTGCCGCTGTAGGCGTCGTAGAACTGCACGCGCTTGCGGCTGCCGTCCGGGGCGCGCAATTCGACGCTGTTGCTGCCGGACGGAAACGCATACGGCCGCGAGAAGCGGCCGTCTTCCTCGACGCGCTGTGGCAGCGGCGTGCCGTTCACGACGAGCGTGCCCACCGAGGTGCCCTTCTTCTTCGGCGTGTTGCGGATCTGCCCTTCGATCAGTGCGAATTTCGACTGCCCTTCCGGCGTCGACACCGACACCGCCGGGTAGTGCACGTCCTGCGTATAGCGCTCGCTGTCGCCGCTCGTGTTGCGCCAGCCGTTCAGCGGCGCACTGAAGTCGATATCGCCCGCCCAGGCGGCCGGCGCCGTCTGCACGCAGACGACCAGCCACCAGCCCGCCGCCTTCAGCCAACCTGTCGCGCTGGATTTCATCGTTACCGCTCCTGTCTCACGCTCTACACGGGAAAAAATCCGCCTCATCACATCGCTCGTCGAATCGTTCATGGGCTCGCTCATTGAATCTGCCCGTCGGTGCGGATCAGCAGACGCGCGGTGCGCTCGACGAACGCTTCGTCGAGCCCGCGCGGATGATGCTGGAACGCGAGGTGCAGGTATTCGTGCGTCAACGCGATGCGGTCCTCTTCGGTCACGAGGCGGTACACGTAGACGCGATTGCGCTGCGCGTCGGCATAGGGCCGCCCTTCGCGCACCGCGCACACGGCCGGCAGATCGGGCGTCTCGTAGCCGTCCGCGCCTTCCAGGCGGCGTGCCCACAGCGGCGCGTTGCGTTGCAGCCAGGCTTGCGCGCCGGCCACCGCGATGCAGTCGCCCGCGAGCGGACTCTCGAACGAAGTCAGCGTCGCCTGCGGCCAGGTGCGCGCGAGAATCGCGTCGAACGCGCGGCCGCCTTGCGCGGATGCCTTCGCGTCGAGCCAGCTCATCTGCCCCGGCGCGGCCTTGTCGTGGTGATACTGGACCGGCACGCCGGTCAGCACCAGCGCATCGGTCAGATCGGCGGCCCGGCGCGCGGCGGGCTCGGGAGTGCGCGGCAGGACGCGCTGCGTGCTGCTGCTGTCGTCGATACGGAAGCAGCCGTGGTCGTGGCGGCCGTGCTGCACGACGTAGGTGCGCGCCGCGACCGCGAGCGCCTTGGCAGCTTCCGGCTGGCTCGTGTCGCCCTCGCGCTCGACCACGCGCGCCACGTAGTCGTTCATGCCGAACCGGCCGACGATCTGCGGCGCGCCGCTCCCGTTCCGGTCGAGCCGCAGTTCGCCACGGCTCGTCACGCGCGCCCAGTTGCCGTTGACGAAGCCGACCCGAAACTCGCCGCGCAACGGGCCGTCGGGTACGGCCGTCGAGCTTCGCTTGCCGCCGGGTGCATCGTCGGGCGCGTCGTCGTGCACTGCGCCGAGCACTTCGCGAACCGGATAGCGGCTGAAGAAATCGACGAGCACGCAGGCGCCGTCGTCGGGCACCGTGATCGACGTCAGCAACGGCGCGATGCGCGGCGCCGCGGCCGCAAGCACGCGCGCGCTGCCGCCGGGTCCGCCGAGCCATACCGGCGTGCCGTCGGCGAGCCAGCCCGCCGCGCCGCCGATCGACGCACCCGGCCGCGCCGGGTCCGGCATCGTCCACGTCTTCGCGCGCAACAGGCTGCCGTATAGCGACACCGTGCCCTCGCCGCGTCCGCTCGTCAGCACCGACACGAGCGTGCTCGATGCCGCTTCGCGCGGCCGCGCGGGCATCGCCTGCAACGCGGCCAGCAGATCGGCGACAGGCACGCGCCGCGCGGGCGTCAGCGCGTGCAGGTCGAGCAGCCATGCGGGCGCATGCGCGGCGCTCCAGTAGCGGCGCCAGTCGGCGGAATCGAGTTGCAGGCGCGCCGGTTCGAAGTAGAGTCCGCACGATTGCACGAGCGCGTGCTCGCGGTCGACGTGGCCGCCCGTCATGCAGCAATACACTTCGTCGCGGTCGCCGCCGTTGCAGACGTAGTCCGGCGTCGCGATGTGGCGATCCACCAGATAGCCGTAGACGAACAGCTTCCAGACGCTGCCGAGCGGCGTTTCCAGCGTCGCGGGCAACGCTTGCGCGGCTTGCGGCGAAAGCGCGGGCGCCGTGCCGCTCGCATCGGTTTGCCAGAGCTGGGGCTGGTCGTCGCGCAGCCAGGCGAAGCGCAGCGGGGTAGCCGCGGTCGAAGCGGAAGATGATGATGAGCCGTGGCTGGCCGGGCGATCATGCGCGGCCAGCGTGAGCGATGACGACGGCAAGGCAGCGGCCGAAGCCGAAACGGGCGCCACGGCCAAGGCCAGCGTCGCCAAGGCCGAGCGCAACGCCAACGCCGCCGACGGCAACCCCGTAGCCGCGGCCAAAGCCGCCCCGGCATTCCGTCCGCGATACACGCCACCCGCACGCGCCTCGCACACAGCCGCGCCGCCGCCTCGCAGCCGCGCCGCCCACCACTCCCCGATCCGCCAACGCGCCCCACGCATGGCCGCCTCGCCTACTGAATCCGCAGCGACGTCATGCGATCGCTCTTGCCGCCCTCGAACGCCTTCGCGTCGGGCTGGTACATGCGGAAGTAGCGCGCCGGCGGCAGCGTGAACGTGCCGGGCAACGAGAAGCGCACCAGTTGCCGCAGCGTGACCGGCTTATCGAGCAGCGGCACCGGCTGGTGATACGCCAGCTCGCCCATCTCGTACGACGCCACGCGCTGGAACGGCTGCGGACCGCTGCCGTCCTTCGCGCCGGGCAGGCCGTCGATCGACACGCCCCAACTGGTCGCCTCGACGTCGCCGCCCGGCGGCAGCGGCACGTCGAGCAGACCGTAGTGGTAGGCGTTGCCCGAGCGCGGCGTCAGCGTGACTTCGTCGACGTAGAGCGCGTTGCTGTCGAGCGGATCGCCGGACTTCACCAGATGCGCGCTGAACGTCGCGCGCCCGAGCTGGCTTTCGCCGGCCCCGGCCTTCTTCGGATCGGCCGCGACTTCGAGCGGTTCGAGCTTGTACAGACGGCGCGCGATCGTGATGTTGAGCCGGCTGTCCTCGCTCGTATGACTGCGATACGAGACCAGCGCGCTGACGTCGCCGCGCGGTGCGCCCGCATCGAGCGTCGTCGGCAAGGCGGCGCCGTTCCAGCGATAGAGCGGCGCGCCGGTCGGCGTCGTCGTGCGCGTCCAGCCCGCGCCTTGCAGCGTCGGCAGCGGCTGCGGCGACGCCGCGGCAGCACCGCCGAGCGCCTTGCGCAGCCACAGCAGCGTCAAGGCGCGATCGATCGTCGGATAGTCGGCTCTGCTTTTCGCGAGCAGCGCGGCGGGATCGAGCGGCGCGCCGCCGGCATCGGCAGCGCCGGCCCCCGCGCCGGTCATGACGAGCAGGCTTTGCACCAACGGCGCGGGATCGTTCGCCAGCTCGCCACGCGCCGCGCTCACGGCTGCATCGAAGCCCGCCGGCAATGGCGCATTCGCGCCACGCGCCATGCTCGCAACGAGCAGCGTCGCCATCTGCTTGCCGCGCGGCGAATCGGCCTGCGCGAACACGATGCTGTCCGCCGTACCGGCTGCATTGCCTCGCGCCGCTGTGCCTGTGCCTGTGCCGCCAGCCGCCTTGCCGTTCACCGTAGCCAGCGCCGCCGCGTCGCCCTGCAAATCCTCGGCGATGCCCGCGACCGGCGTCGCGACCGGCAGCCCCATCTGCTGCAGGAACCACAGCGCAAGCGCGCGATGCAGCAGCGGCTCCTTCGCGCCGGCGTCGCGATAAACGTCCATCGCGTGCTGCCAGTTGTCGGCGGGCAGACTGATGCCGAGGCTGCGGCTCGCGAGCCAGTCGGCGTAATACGCGTAAGCGGTCATCAATGCGCTGCCACCCGTCGTATCGCCCCACCAGCCGAACGTGCCGCCGACGCCCGCGAGCATCGCGAGCCGCTGGCGCTGATTGCGCAGCAGCGCTTCGAGCCCCTGCGCCGGGCTCGCGGCATTGGCCTCGCCGCCCGTGTCGCGCAACGTGTCGTGCGCGAGCGCAAGCGGAATCAGCCGGCTCGAGGTCTGCTCGGCGCAACCGTACGGATAGGCGATCAGATCGTCGGCGACGCGCATGAACTGGCTCGCCGCATTGCCGACGAAACGCACGCCAACATCCTGCGCATCGGCCGGCAGCGCAAGCGGCTTGCCCGTGCCGTCGAGCGCGACTGTGTCCTGATGCAGATCGAGCCAGCCATCCGCGTCGAGGCGGATCGTCGTCTGCAAGCGGTCGACGTCCTTGCCGCCCGCGCGCAGCGTCGCATCGATCACGCCGGCTTTCAACGCGCCGCTCGGCAGACGCAGATAATTCGCGCCGCGCTTTAACGTCACCTTCTGGTTCAGCGCGAGACCGCCGCCGTTCACGACCCACTGCGCGTCGGTATCCGCATCGGTCTGGTTGAACACGATCATGTCGATGGCCGGTTGATCGTCGGCGCGGAAATGCGCGGGCCCGCTCCACTTCAGATACAGCGCCTTGTCCGAGCGCACGTACGCGGTACGCTGCCCGACCATGCCGTCCGGCGCGGCCGCGCGCACGGTAATGCGCCAGCGCGCGAGCGAGTCCGGCATCCGGAAGCTCATGGTCGCGTGACCGTTCGCATCGGTTTTCAGATTCGCCTGCCACGCGGCCGTGTCCTGCTCGTCGCGCCGCGGCCGCTCCAGCACCTTGACGCCGCGCTCGTTGTAGTTCGCGCGCTGCGGGCCGCCCGGCGCGCCCTTCAACGGCGCGCGAGCGAGGTCGTAGGTGATGAACGACAAGCTCGACGAGGTGCGCACGTTATTGCGGCGCGGGTGATAGAAAAAGTCGACGATGTTCGGCGCGATCTCCGGCTGCAGCACATAGACCATTTCGTCGACCACGCTGACGGTCAGATTGGCCGCTTCGGGCTTGCCGGCGAGCGTGCTGTCGAAGTCGAGCGTGACGGTATCGCCGGGACCGTAGACGGGCTTGTCGCTCTTCACGTTCAGCTCGATGCTCGGCTGCGCGACGACGATGCCCGCGTTCTCGAACACGTATTCGCCGCCATGCACGTACAGCACCGAGAACGTCATGTTCGGCGCGAACTCGGCGCCGACCTTGATACGCGCCTTCCACTGCGACGGCGCGATGCGTTGCCGTTGCAACCAGTCGCCGCCCGTGCTCAGCAATGCGCGGTGCTCGACGTTGTCGCGTTCGAGCGTGAGCAGCGCGTCGTCGACCGGCATGGGGAACGTAATCAGCGCTTCGGCGGTATCGCCGATCCTGTAGCGCGCGCGATCGAACACGATCTCGACGCTGCCCGGAATCGCCTTGAGCCCGTCGCCCGCGACCCAATGACTGGCCGCCGCGAGCAGATTGCCCTGATCGTCCTTGACCGACACCATGTACGAGCCCGGCTCGTCGAACTGCACCGGGAACGACTGCTTGCCGCCCGCGCCCGCCGTTTTCAGCGCGCCTTCGCCGTGCGTCTGCGATTCGAGGCGCGTCCATTGCCATTTCGCCGGCGCATGCGCGGCCGGATCGAGCACGCCGAGCGGCTGCAGATCGAAGCTGACCGCTTCCTTCGGCTGCGAGAACGACTTCGCGCTGCTCAGTCGATACGGCATCGCGCCGCGTGCGATCAGCACCTCGCGCGTCACGCGCACCTTGTACGCGGCGCCGTCCTGCGCGAACAGCGTCAGCGCATAGCGGCTCGGCTCCTGCGCGGCCGGCAGCGTCAGGTCCGCGTTGCCGTTGCTGTCGGTCTTCAGTTCCTGCTGTTCGAGCTTGACCGGAAAGAGCCCCGCGTAACGCAATTCGCCGTCGACGATCGTCACTTTCTGCGCGCGCAGCGTGACCGAAACCTTGCTGTCGCGCACCGGCTTGCCGTCCGGATAGCGCAACTGGATCTTGCCCTTCAGCGGCTCGCCGGTCGCGTAGTCGGCCTTCTCCATCGCGAGGTTCACGTCGAAGTGCGGCTTCACGTATTCGGCGACGCGAAACGCGCTGCCATAGACGTCGCCGCGATAATCGAAGCGCAGCGTGTAGCCGCCGGCGGTGGCGTCGGCGGGCAAGGTGAACGAGGTATCCGCGCCGGTATCGGACGCGAAATGCACGCTGCGCGTCGCGACCGGCGCACCGTTCGGGTCGAGCACGTCGAGCTTGAGGTCGGCGGCTTCGGGCGCGGACGATTGCGTCGCGTTCTGGAACGTGCGGCCGATGAACTTCACCTGCACCGTATCGCCGGGCCGGTACATCGGCCGGTCCGTCACGGCGTAGATCTTCGTGTTGTAGATCTCGCTGTCGTAATAGAAATTTTCGGAGACGAACACGCCGCCCTGCGGATCGACGCCGAGCACATAGCTGCGCTCGGGGCTCACGTGCTGCACCGGCAGCGCGCCGTCGCCGCCGGTGGTGCCGCTTTGCAGCACCCCCACGCCGTCGGTCCAGCTCACCTCGGTATTCGCGACCGGCTTGCCGTTGTCGCGCCGCGCGGTCCACACGAGCATGCCGCCCGCGGTCGCCTTCACGACCGCGACCGTGTCCGACACGAACAGCAGCGTATGCGCGCGATAGTTGCCGATCACGGCTTCGACGATATAGAGCCCCGGCGGCAGCTTGCCGACCGGAATCATCACGTTGCCGGCGCTCTCGTCGATGAAGTTGCTGCTACTGCCTTCGAGATTCACGCCCTTCGGCGGCGCAATCGCCTTCGCGTCCCAGATCGGATAGCGAAAGCGCGCGACCACGTCGTAGCCCTTCAACGGCGCGAACGACGAGCGCGGCTCGAACTGCGTCTGCTTGCCGGTCTGCTCGCCGAGCTTGAATTGCGGCTCGGCTGCGGTCACCTTGCTGCGCGTCGCGAACGACAGCACGCGCTGCCACGCGCGGCGCGCTTCGGTGAACCACCGGTCCCACAGATACGCGAGCGTGTTCGCGAGCCCTTCGCCCTGGTAATTCGGCGCGACGTTCAGGCGATGCAGATTCTTCTGCGCCTTCAGAAACTCGAGCGGCTGCGGCACACGATACACGACGATGTCCGCGCCGCCATACGGCTGCAACGCGTCCTTGAAATCGCGGCCCGGCGCTTCGAGCCGCACCTGCGCGAGCTGATCGCTGCCGAAGCTCGCGTCGGACAGCAGAAAGAACGGCTGACCGTCGACCTTCTGCGCGCTGTAGTTGCTCGGCGGCGCCGCTTGCAGCGTGGGGTTCGCGGCGATGTTGGCGTCGGCCGTGTCATCGGCTGCGGCGGCGTCGTCGGCGCGAGCCGGGGCCGTGAATGCGAACGCAAGTGTCAGCGCGACGAACAGCGCGGTGAACAGACACGCCACGCGACGCCACACGCCGCCCCAGGCGCCGCTCGAAAAACGGCCGCACGCGATTTTTCTTCGGATCATGGTGTCAGAAAGTCCAAACGAAACACGCCAACGAAATTCGGATTGCCGTCGAGCGGCTGCCAGCGGGAATCTTTCCATTGCACGAGGTCGGAAACGGCGACCGCGCGCAGACCGGTATCGGTCGGCGTGACGGTGCCGGTGTGATAGGCGATGTAGCGATCGAGCCAGATCATCAGATGCTGGTCGTCGCCCTGGTCGAAGAACAGCAGGTCGCACGGCAAAGCCTGGTTGATGTCTTTCGCGACGAAGCGGCTGTTGCGCTGGATCAGCGCAATCGCCGACGCATACGCGCCCGTCGAGCCGTCGACGCGCGTCCAGCGGTTCGCGAGCGTGCGTTGCGAGGCCGTTAGCTGCAACTCGGGCGGCATGCTGCTCGCGTCCGCGAGACCGGTCATGCCGTTCGCGCGCAGCCATTTGCTGTCGTGCGGCTTCAGCGTCTCGCCGACCGCGAAGCGCACGAGGCCCGCGCAATCGCGCTGCGTCCAGCGCGGGGTCGGACCGTGCCGCAGTTGCTGATCGACGATGCGCGAGAACCAGGCGCGAAACGCGGCCGATTGCTGCGGAGAGAATGCGTCGGGGTCGGGCTGCGCGGCCGTGCTCGTGAGCGCGTGGGCCAACGGCGCCGCGCTCGCGAGTGCAGCGAGTGCCATGAGCGATGCGGCGCGCGCGAACCAGAGACGACGCGCGGGGTCGGGCTGCATGGTGCCGCCCGGGAACGCGCGCGCGCAGGATGGGGCGCTTGTCCGCGCGAGCGGCGACGCCATCCGCGCAGGCCAGAACCGATGATGCGCCGTGCCCGGCGGCACGGCCACGGTCTGCGAGCGAACCCGGCCCACGTCAGTCGGCCCCGGCGCCGGGTTGATCCGCCGGCGCTGCCGGCGCGCCGTCCGTTGCGGCATGCGCACCGGCATCGCCCTGCGCGCGATCGAACCACCACTCCACCGGCACCCAGCCCGCCGAACCCGGCAAGCTCTGCGGCAAGGTCAGCGACACGGGCGGATAGTGCGCGAGCGCATGCAGCTTCGGCACCAGATGCGTGCGCGACGCGTTGCGGAACACCGCCTCCTGATCGGGCGGCAACGCGGCGCCGGCCTCGCGCTCGATCAGCGCGGCGGCGGACGACGGCGTCAGCGTCAGAATCGTGCGCGGCAGACGCTGCGGCGCGAGCGTATCGGCGAGCGCGGGGTAGCGCTTGTCGAGCACCGCAAGCGTGTCGTCGACGAGGCGGCCGTCCGGCGAGAAGATCACGTAACCATGCGCGAGCGCGAGCGTCACCGGGAAATAACGCTCCGCCGACAACTGCGCCGCGAACGATGCCTTGCTGCTCAATGCGGTGCCCGATCGCGCACTGACCGGCCGCTGCCACACGACAACGTCGGCACCCTGCTCGCGCATCGTGACCGGCAGACGGCGATAACCCGACGCCGCGCCATCTGCAGCGGCCTTCGCTTCGTACGCGCCGATCACGTCGCCGAAGGTCTTGCCGAGCGCGGTCTTCAAGGCGACGCTGCCGGCCGCGTCCTGCGACTTCACGCGGGCGACGAACACCGGCGCGAGCAGCGTCGACTTCGCGTACCAGCAAACCGCCGCGGGCCCCGCCAGCTGATCGCCGAGCGCGGCCGCGCCTTGCGCGCCGCCGTCGGTGACCTTCGCGAGCAGCGCTGCCGCATCGCTCCAGTCGGCCGGCAGGCTCGCGCAAGCCGCCGGATTGGCCGGCAGCACGCGCCACAGGTCCGCGCTGTTCCATTTCTGCGGCAGCTTGTCGGGATCGATCAGCGCCCAGGTTTTCCACGCCGTGGCGCCGTTGCCGTTCGACGAGGCATCCGGCGCGAAGTCGAAGCGCAACGCGTCGATGCCGGAGAAAAACGCCTGATAACCGAACGACAGGTAATTGGCCGAGACGACGATCCGATGGCCCTTGGTTGCGTCGCCCGTTGTGTCGCCCGAGCTATCGAGCCGGTATGCGCGCGCCGCCTCGTCGCGACCCGACGACAGCATCTCCGACACCGCATCGGCGCGCTCGCCGATCAGGCCGCCCTTTTCGTCGAGCAGCAAGCCGGGCGCCGACAGCACGACGAGCCGATCGTCCTTCGCCGCGAACAGCAGCGTGCGGCCGACCGCGAGCTTCAGCGCATAGACCGGCACGTCGCCCGGGAGCTTCGCGACCTGGCTCAGTTGCGCGTCGCTCGCGGCGACATTGCCGAGCCCTTGCAGCAGCTTCGCGAGGCCATTGCGATGGATCGACATCACCCAGTTGCCGAGCCGGCCATCGGGCGAGCGCCACAGCAGCACATGCGCGGGTTCGTCGAATACGCGGCGCAGCAGTTCGTCGCGCCAGTCCAGTTGATGCTCGAACGCGAGACGCCGCAGCGCGCCTTCGGCGGACAGGCGCGTCGGGTCCGCTTCGTAGTAGTCGACGAAATCTTGCGTGAGCACGTCGTGCAGCAACGGCACGCGCACGATGTCGCGCGGCAGACGCGACAGCGCTTCGCTGTCGATCACCGCATCGGGATGGTGAATATCGAGGACGACGGCGTTGTTTTGCGCGGCCTTGCGATGCGCGAACGGACGCCATACCGCCTGCACGATGATGCCGGCCACGACCAGAAGACCGACGCTCAGGATTACCAGCTTTTTTCGCGAGATCTTCATCTGATTTCTTCTTCTGGTTCGACGCGACGCTATTAACGCCGATGCCGCGCGGAATTGGAAACCTGCGGCAGCGGATATTGATGCCGGGCGATGATAACCGATATCTTTGAATAAAACCCGCATGCTGTTGGCATTTAACCATCAGTTGCGCACGGTCGATTGCCAATGAAAAATATTTCGGCATGGGGCCGATTTTTATTTCCCGTCAAGCGGGCCTGCGCATAAAAAACCCGGCCGCACACGCTATGCTCGCCGGGTTATTTCATGCCACGCCGCTTCGCTATGGTTTAAAGATTTATTACCGAACTCAAAACAACTCAAGCGCGCGTTTCATTTTTTCGGGCACTTATTCAGTCGAGGCTGAAGTCGATACCCTGCGCCAGCGGCAACGCCGACGAGTAATTGACGGTATTGGTCGCGCGACGCATATAAGCCTTCCACGCATCCGAGCCCGACTCGCGGCCACCGCCGGTTTCCTTCTCGCCGCCAAACGCGCCGCCGATCTCCGCGCCGCTCGGCCCGATATTGACGTTGGCGATGCCGCAATCGCTGCCCGACGCGGACAGGAAACGTTCCGCCTCGCGCAGATCGTTCGTGAACACGCACGACGACAGACCGTGATGCGCGGCATTGTGCGCGTCGACAGCAGCGGCGAAATCGCTGTAGCGCAGCACGTAGAGAATCGGCGCGAAGGTTTCCTTCAGCACGACCGCCGTTTGCGCCGGCATCTCGACGATCGCCGGCCGCACGTAGTAGCCGCCCTCATAACCCTTCACGTCGACGCGCTCGCCGCCGGACACTGCGCCACCCTCGGCCCGCGCCTGCCGCAGCGCTTCCTGCATGCGCTCGAACGCCTGGCGGTCGATCAGCGGCCCCATCAGCGTGCCCTTGTCGAGCGGGTTGCCGATCGGCACGCGGCTATACAACTGCTTGAGCCGCTCGACGGTCTTGTCGTACACGCTGTCATGCACGTACAGACGCCGCAGCGTCGTGCAACGCTGTCCGGCCGTGCCGACCGCCGAGAACAGGATGCCGCGCAGCGCGAGTTCGTGGTCGGCCGTTTGCGTAACGATGCCCGCGTTGTTGCCGCCGAGTTCGAGCAGCGCGCGGCCGAAGCGCTTCGCCACTTCGACGCCGACCTTGCGGCCCATTTCCGTGCTGCCCGTCGCGCTGACGAGCGACGCGCGCGAATCGGCCACGAGCTTTTCGCCCACCTCACGGCCACCGTTGACGAGCGCGGCGAGGCCGGCCGGCGCATCGCCGAATTCCTCGAGCGCGTCGTCGAGAATGCGGCTCACGGCCAGCGCCGTGAGCGGCGTCTTTTCCGACGGCTTCCAGATCAGCGCGTTGCCGCACACGAGCGCGAGCGCCGCATTCCACGACCACACCGCCACCGGAAAATTGAACGCCGAGATCACGACGCAGGTGCCGAGCGGATGCCACGATTCCGCCATCCGGTGACCGGGCCGCTCGGACGCGATCGTCAGGCCGTACAGCTGGCGCGACAGACCGACCGCGAAATCGCAGATGTCGATCATTTCCTGCACTTCGCCCATGCCTTCCTGCAGGATCTTGCCGGTTTCGAGCGAGACAAGCGCGCCGAGCGCCTGCTTGCGCTCGCGCAGACGCTTGCCGAGCAGCCGCACCAGCTCACCGCGACGCGGCGCGGGCACGTTGCGCCACGCGGCGAAGGCGTCGTTCGCCCGGGCGAGCGCCGCATCGACTTCGGCCGCCGTGTTGCTGGCCACGCGGCCGATCAGCTCGCCCGTAATCGGCGAATGAACCGCGATGTCGCCTGCTTGCGCCGCGTGAGCAATGCCGAGATCGGCGAGGATGGTGGACGCGTCCATATGAACCCCTTTTTTATTTCCGATACGAAACAAGAGTAAGTTCGGAAACTATACACGCGGGTTTTTATGGCAGCAAGAAGGGGTTTCCGTGAGGATTGTTGGTCAGCCGCACATGGCAATGTTTCCAGATGGAAACTTTAGTGGACCAATGCGAGGCGGGCTACGGCTGTCCGTGCGCGCCCGGATGCGCAACTTGAGACGCGCGCCGAGCGCATCGGCGGCGCTCATGATGAACGCGTGAATCGCGCTCGACGTGGGCAGGCTCACGAAGTTCGCGCTCAGCACCTGCGAGAAATCGACCGACGCCCGCTTCGCGAGCGGATGGTCGCGCGACGTGACGAGCACGAGGCGATCGTCGCGATACGGCAGCATCTCCAGATGCCCCGCATGCACGTTGCCCGCGACGATGCCGATATCGGTCGCGCTATCCGCAACGCCTTTGACGATCTCGCCGGCCGCCGGCGCTTCTCATCAACAGGATGGCGGCCGTGTTGTCGCTCTCTTCCAGAATGGCCTGACAGAGCGTGTCGACCGGCAACGCACCGCGCGCGACGTTGGCCTTGGTCACGGGCGACGTGAAAATGAGGTCCTTCTCCGTATAGCGGACGAGACGCTCGAGCCGCTCTTCGCCGCGATCGACGCGCGACAGTATCTGCGCCGCGAGAAGCCCCTTGAATGTGCTGCACATCAGGAAGCGTTCGTCGGCGCGATGGCTCAGCGTATGCCCCGAGCCCGTGTCGATGGCGAACACGCCGAGGCGGCCGCCAAACCGGCGCTCGATGATTCAGCCGCGCGCAGCGCGGGTACGATGCCCATGCCGGCAAGCAGGGGCAGTCCAATCAACAGTTTTCGGCGTGCGATCGAGTGAGTCACGGGTAGGTCCAGACAGAATTCAGAAGCGCCCACCTCAAAGCCTGAATGAGAACCCAGGAAAGAGGCATCACTTTTCGTCTCCATGCAGAAACTTGCGAATCTCGTCGCGTTCCGCCCGGGTAACGTGTTTGCGCAAGGCGGCCATCACGAGTGCCTTGCCCGATCCGGAAAACGCCTTGTGGATCAGTTCCTTCAACAGACTGGTTTGCAGCGTGTTCTGACTCTGCGCCGGGGCGTAGACGTGAGAGCGCTCGCTCTCGTCACGCGTCAGCAACCCCTTCGCATGCATGACCTGCATCTGGCGCAATACGGTCGCATAGGTGATCTCCGTGCGTTCGACCTGCATGGCCTGATGAGCCTGCTTGACGGTGGCGGGCCCGATCGACCATAGAACCCGCAGGAGATCGAGCTCGGCCGCGGTCGGCCTCGATGGAGCGGCGGTCCTGGCCGTGACGAAACCTCAACGAGTAGAGCGGCGGGACGTAGAATAATTTGTCTAGAACAAATTTTCTACATCGAATGCCGCTCCTAAGTATGTAAAGAGCGTGCGCCAATGCGTTGGGCGGCTAGCCCGGAAAACATCGTGCAGGCGGTTTCGCTGCTCGTCGCAGCGGATTATTCGACCGGCAAAATTCTGCCAGCCGATAGCGGGTTGAATCTGGCGGCAACGATCGCGGGGCATTTGATAATCGGCTGCCCCAATAGTCATCTCTCATCAGACAACATAACGACCGTTTGAATTCTCAACGATACCGTCGCAGTCACCACTTTCGAAAATCCGTTATTCACAGTGCAGTCTGGGATGCGGGTAATCCCCACCTGTACGCATAGCGTAATTATTTGTAGGATTTATGTCATCATATAACTGATAACAATAATCGATCCTGGCTAATTAGCGCCGACGAGCAATTGACCTGAGAGAGCCCTGACATGACCGTCAGATTCAAAAGATTGCGCTAGCCGTACTGCAGGACTGGCGCATCAGTACCGCGTGATACGGCCAGATGACCGGCACGCTTCTCGTCGCCCGACTGCCGATAAATAAAAAAGGATACCTAATGGTACGCCGAGGTTAACCGAGCGCTTGCGCCCGATAGCGCAACGGCCCGGTTCCCTCGTGCACAACGGGGCGGTGAGCCCGACACCAGGAATAGCTGGGCGGGCTCGTAGCAGATCGTGACGGCGGCCGAGACTCAATGCGCTTCATTGCGCAGCCGTATGGTCCGAAATATGTATAACAAAACGATTCATGGAGAAAATATGCTGCAGAAAATTATCCGATCAAAAATGCGGCTTTGCTGTGCCGCGCTGCTCATGCTGAGTGCCTGCGGTGGAGGAAATTCGGTGGCGCCCAGCGACACCGCCAGCACGCCCGGCAACTCGGGCGACACAGCCCCGACCACGCCGCCGGATGCCGTCGTGGCATTTAAACATCCGGGGATTCTGACAACGAAGGCACGGCTCGATTATGTGAAGGCACAAATTGCCGCCAATAATCCACTGTTCGTCAATGAATTCAATAAATTGAAAAGCAGCCAGTCGGCCTCGGCGTCTTACACGGTGGCAGGTACGCTGACTGACGGAAATATTAGCTGTGGCGCCGTGTCATCCGTTGACCACGGGTGCAATGCGGAAAAAGCCGATGCGGCAGCCGCCTATGCCCAGGCGTTGATGTGGTATTTCACAGGAGACGAGACCTATGCAAAAAATACGGTGTCGATCCTGAACTTCTATGCAAAGAATCTGACAGCCGGACATAGTGGATTCAATGGCCCACTGGAAGCAGCCTGGAATGCGGAAGTTTTTCCGGCAGCCGCCGAAATCATTCGATACACGTATAGCGGGTGGTCCGAGTCCGACGCCCAGGCATTCGAGACCATGCTGAAGACGCAGTATCTGCCGGATATCAACGGCGTCAACGGCTATGCGACAGAGGGCAACTGGAAGCTCTCCATGATCGATGGAATGATCGACATTGCGGTTTTCACCAACGACCGGGCATTGTTTGACGACGCCGTGGCGCAATGGAAAAAGTGGATTCCCGCGTACTACTACAATGCGTCGCTCGACGGCAATGCGCCTGTCACGTTCCCAGGCAGCCCGAGCGGTAATTCGCCCACCAATACCTGCGGCCCGACCTGCCGCCAGGCCACCCTCTCGCTCTGGAATGGTCAAACGGTATTCGATTCGGTGGTGAGCGGCGTCACGCAGGAAACGTGTCGGGATCTCGGGCACGCCCAATACGGCATGGGCGCGACCTTCAACGCAGCGGAAACCGCCTATATTCAAGGCACGGATCTCTATGCGGCAGAAGCTTCCCGTCTGACCACGGCACTCGAATTCAATGCGAATTTGCTGAATGGAAGTGCGGGTCACAAGAACGATGATCTCGTTACCGCGCCAGGAGGACTATTCGGCTCGTTGTGCAGCAGCGGCACGCCGGCAGATCAATTCCAGTACGACACCAAGCCGACGATGATGCGGGCCTACAATGCCTACGCAAATCGTATGGGGATGGCACTGCCCTCGACGCACACTTATATCTCTAACGTCGTCATTCCTTTCCAGAATCCCACCGATCACGAAATACAATGGGAAGTCCTGACGGATGGCGACAGTCCGTCCAATCCCATCGATTGACCATCGGCAGCGTCTTTTCGTCATCGAATAGATAGCATCGCGGCTTCATCATTTTCGTCGGCTCCGCGTTCGCATCGAACATCGGGCCGACATCCACGAAGCGCTTCGTCAAACCTGGCTGCTCTCTCGCCTGCGGGAACATCCGCGGGCGCAGAGAGCAGCTTTTTTTGAACCGGCCACGAGGCACGCCCGAAGGACACCAGACACGCGAAAGTTTATTGTCGAAGAACTGTGCGGAACCACTCATCCCTCTCCCGATTCGTCGCCTATTCTGCGTACAAACGGAAGCCAAAAATTACAACGAGATGGCTTACCCACGCCCTTCATACCCAGCAATCCAAACAGGGCGTGACTCATAACGTCGGGGGGCACTATGAGATATCAAGCGAAGCATACCGTCGCAACTCCATTCTGTTTCAGGCCGGCCACGTCATCGGTGTTAACCCGATATGCGTTGGCTCGTGACGGTTCAGTCACTCCCATTTCGATTCCCTCGCACTAGCCGCGTCTTTGCGAAATCCGGGATCGCGTCCACCGAATCGGCGTTCGGAGCAGAGCGCCTACTTTAGTGTGGCAGGTCCTGCCGGTGAATGCTGTGTGAACGCACACGGAGTCAAATGATGAGCCTGAAAAAAAAGCAAAAAGGCGTGGCTGCCATCGAGGTCGCGCTCGTCCTGCCGATCCTGCTGCTGGTTGTGTTCGGCATCATCGAATTCGGCCTGGTCCTGTACGACACGGCGATCATCACCAACGCGGCCCGAGAGGGCGCGCGAGCGGGCATCGTGCTTACGAACCCGAGGCCCTCGACGACGGACATCACGAACGTCGTGACCAACTATACGTCCTCGTACCTGATTTCGTTTGCGGCGCAAAAGCCCACGCCGTCGGTCTCGGTGACGAACGCGGGCGGTGGGTTCGGCACGGCATTGGCCGTCAAGGTCTCCTATACGTTCACGGGGCTGGTTCTCGGCGCCCTGGTGAACCCGCTAACCGGACCGATCACCTTGAGCTCCACGGCCACGATGAACAACGAATAGGACGAACATCATGAGTAACGTCCATGCCGTGCATACTCGGCGCCGCGCAAAATCGATCAGGAAGCAAAAGGGCGTGGGGGCCATCATGTTCGCCCTGCTGCTGCTCGTACTCCTCGGCTTCGCGGCGCTCGCGATCGACATTGGCAACCTGATGCTGGCCCGCGCTCAGGCTCAGACGGCCGCCGACGCCGCGGCACTGGCCGGGGCCCAGTGCCTATACGCTCAAGCCAACAACTCCAGTTGCAACAACGCGAACGCCGCCAATCCGGATTGGAGCGACTCGCAGACCGAAGCTGTTTCGTTCGGCCCCTCGAACAACGTCCAGGGAGCCGCCGCGCAACTGCAATCGTCGGATGTCAGTACCGGCTATGTGGACGTCACCGATGTTGCGAACGGCGTCTCGCAGGCAACCTCGCCGGTCGCGAGCGGAAACATCGTGCCGGCGGTCCAGGTGACGGTCCACAAGGACGGGACCGACTCCAACGGGTCCGTTCCGGTGTACCTGGCGCAGGTACTGAACATCAAGTCGCTGAATACGAGTGCGACGGGGACGGCGGTCGTGGCCAGTCCGGGAACGGCCGAGATTGGGGCGCTGTTTCCGCTGGTGATGTCGCAATGCCTCTACGACTCCTACTGGAATTCGTCGACCAACTCGCCCAAACTCGCGACCAGTACAACCGATCCCCAGGCGGCGAACAATGGCACGCCTATCGTGCAGACGGTCGGGCAACCGTACATCTTCGGGATCAGGGCATCTTACCAGGCTGCCAATTGCGACGCGGGGCAATGGACCTCGCTCTCCTCTGCCAATGCGCAGATTGGTTCCAGCTCCGTTGTCGGGTTAATGACGAGCGGAAATGCGAGTCCGATGTCTATCGGCCAACCGATTTATATTGAAACGGGCCTGAATAGCAATGCATTCCATAATGTTGCAACCTGCAGCCAGGTCGCGGCGGGTACAGCCGGTAGTTGTGCCTGGGTGACGGTCGCGGTGGTGAGTAACGTCACGGGGGCACAAGGGAGCACGCTGCCGATAGTCGCATTCGGGTGCCTGCATATCCTCAACGAAACAGGCAGCGGCTCCAACGCGGTTATCACCGTTCAGATGGGCAACGACCCCAACTACTGCAAAAACAGCCAGATGGACGGCATCGGCCCCGACTATGGGACGATCATGATGCCTCGGCTGGTGCAGTAACTTTGCAATAGACACGTCGTGGCAAACAGAGCCGCCTGAGAAATAGCGCGGCCACCGTAAAGACAAGGCATTGCCGCGCGCGTCATATCAGCCACGATTCCGGTGCGGACGCGCGCCAGACGCGCACGCTCCGGAAAAACACACTAAAGAATACGGTCCAACGCCTTAGCGAACCTGGCAACCGTAGCTTCGACGTCATGCAGTTTGTCCAGCCCGAATAATCCGACGCGGAAGGTTCTGAAATCTTCAGGCTCGTCGCATTCAAGCGGAACGCCGGGCGCGATCTGCAAGCCGGCATCGGCGAATTTCTTGCCGGATCGTATGCCATCGTCATCGGTGTAGCTGACCACGACACTCGGGGCCTGGAAGCCTTCGGCGGCCACGCTTCTGAAACCTTTGCCTGTCAGGAGCGAGCGAATGCGCCTGCCGAGTTCAATCTGCTCCGCTTTCACCTTGTCGAAACCGTATGCCTCGGTTTCCTTCATCACGTCGCGCAACGTCGCGAGACCGTCTGTGGGCATCGTGGCGTGGTACGCGAATCCGCCGTTCTCGTAGGCTTCCATGATCTGCAGCCATTTGCGAAGATCGCAGGCGAAACTGGTGCTGGTTGTCGCGTCGATTCTTTCCCTGGCGAGAGGACTCAGCATGACCAGCGCGCAACAGGGTGACGCGCTCCATCCCTTTTGCGGCGCGCTGATCAGGATATCGACGCCACTCCCTTGCATGTCGACCCAGATCGTCCCGGAAGCGATGCAATCCAGTACGAACATGCCGCCGACGGCATGCACGGCGTCGGACACCGCGCGCAACCAGGCATCGGGAAGCATCATGCCGGATGCAGTTTCGACGTGCGGCGCAAAGACCAGGTCCGGCTTGTGCTCCCTGATTGCGGCGACCACTTCTTCGATTGGCGCCGGTGCATAGCCGGCCTGCCGTCCCTGTTCGACGGGACGCGCCTTCAGCACCGTCGATTCGGACGGAATACCGCCCATGTCGAAAATCTGCGACCAGCGGAAACTGAACCAGCCATTGCGGACAACCAGACACTTCCTGTTCGTCGCGAACTGCCGGGCAACGGCTTCCATGCCGAAAGTCCCGCTGCCGGGAACGATCACGGCCGACTTCGCGTTGTAGACTTTTTTCAGGGAACCGGAAATATCCCGCATGACGCCCTGAAAGCGTTGCGACATATGATTGATCGACCGGTCGGTGTAAACCACGGAATATTCGAGGAGCCCATCGGGGTCGACATGGGGAAGTAAACCTGGCACGTTCGCCTCCGGTAAAAGATGAAGAATAGAATCTGACGTAGATTCTAACGAAAGCAGCCTGTCACTGAAGCAAAAGCATATTTGCCCTGTTGCAGCGGTATCAAATCACAAATACTGCTCGCCGGGGGCATATTTTTGTTCGTTATATGGAGCACGCGCGAAGTTGCGCGCCCACGGAGATCGGACCGGCCTCGGCCAGGAAAGGCCGTTCGACATGCATCGCCGAATCGCCGACAATCGGCGGGCAGTCACGGCAAGTCCGCGGCCCCCCGCTGCCTATCTACTCAACTTCGTCCCACTTCGGAGCGCCTTACGATGCCAACCGCCGAATCGAAAATAATCAGCATCACGATCCAGCGAAGCCTGAAGGACGTCTATGACTTCACGGCATGGCCCGCCTCGTTCGTGCGCTGGGCATCGGGTCTCGGCAAGCCCCTCGGCAACGAAGGAAACGTGTGGCACTTCGAAGGCGAGAATGGTCTCGCGAAGATCCGCTTCACCGAACCCAACGAGTACGGTGTACTCGATCATTATGTCGAACTTCCCGACGGCAGCGAGATTTACATACCCATGCGGATCATCGCAAACGGTACGGGAAGCGAAGTACAGTTCACGCTCTTCCGTGTACCCGGTATGAGTGACGACAAATTTGCCGCCGACGCGCAATGGGTCGTGCGTGACTTGAACAAACTTAAAGCACTGCTCGAAGCACAGTCATCCTGACCATATGCAATCGCGTCAGCCGGCGAATATGAAGCATTCGCCAGCCACGACCAGATAGACAACCATTGTTGGCAGAGGCGTGTGGCTCGAACGTTAATTCCAATCACCAGCCCCTATTGCCGCGCGAGCATCAGGTCCAGGTTCTGAACCGCGGCGCCGGACGCGCCCTTGCCGAGATTATCGAAAACAGCGGACAGCAGGACGTGCCCGTGTTCCATGTTGGGAAACACGCTTAAACGCATGTCGTTCGTACCGTTCAACGTTTGCGGGTCCAGGTGCTTCAAGGCGCACGATTCATGCAGCGGCAAGACCTGCACATGAGCCGCCTCGGCATAGTGACGCGCGAGGCATGCGTGCAACGTAGCGCCATCCACGTCGGGGGCAAGCAGCCGCAACGCCAGAGGTACTGTCAGCACGATGCCCTGACGGAACGCACCATACGCGGGGACGAAAATGGGACGCTGCGCGAGCCCGGCGTGCTGCTGAATCTCAGGCGTGTGCTTGTGCGCGAGTTCCAGGCCATACACCTGGTATGCGGGCGCGCCGGCGCCCCCCTGCCCCTCATGCTCTTCCACGCCGGCACGCCCACGTCCGGAGTAGCCGGACACCGCATGAATGCTGACCGGGTAGTTGCCGGGTATGAGCCCGGCCTGCAACAGAGGACGCAGCAAGCCGATCGCACCGGTCGGATAGCAGCCGGGATTAGTGACCCGACGTGCGTTCGCAATGCGCTCAGCCTGTCCCTGCGTCATTTCCGCAAAACCGTAGGTCCAGTCCGGCTGTGTGCGGTGCGCGGAACTGGCGTCGATAACCCTGACGGCGGGATTGACGATGGCCTGCACGGCCTCGCGCGCGGCGTCGTCGGGCAAACAGAGGATGGCGATATCGCAGGCGTTGATGGCTTCCGCGCGACGCCGCGGATCTTTGCGCTCCGCTTCGGCGAGCGTGAACAGTTCAAGGTCGGTCCGGTGGCGCAGCCGTTCGTGGATTTGCAGGCCGGTCGTGCCCTGGTCGCCGTCGATGAAAACAACAGGAGAGCTCATACGTGAAATACTCCGCTGGCTATAGGTTTTTATAGGCCGTTATAGGTCGTAACAGGCAAGAACAAGCCCCTATATTCCATGCACCGCTAGAATAGAGAAAGTTGAATTTCATAACGTGAATATTCAGCTTTTCTGAATTAGGACGAGAACATGCGAGAGATCAGCCTGGACCGCCTGCGCACTCTGGTCGCCATTACCGAGCGTGGCTCATTCGCCGATGCGGCGCGTGCATTGCACCTGGCGCCGCCAACGGTCAGCCTCCACATCGCCGAACTCGAAAACCGCATTGGGGCACCGCTTCTGTCGCGAAAGCGCGGACAGGTCAAGCCCTCGGCAATCGGCGAGGTGCTGGTGGAGCGCGCGCGTCGGCTGCTGGCCGATGCGGAACAGGCCTTGGACGATATTCAACGCCAGGTGCAGGGACTCGAAGGACGCGCGCGGCTCGGTGCGTCGACAGGCGCGATCGCGCATCTGCTGCCGCAAGCGCTTGAGGTGCTGCGTCAACACCATCCCGCCATCGACGTTCAGGTGGCCGTACTGACTTCGCAAGAAACGCTATCGCGACTGGCGGATGGAACGCTGGATGTCGGGCTGGTCGCCCTGCCTCAGCCCCCCGTGGCTGGACTCGTGATAAAGCCGTGGCGCCGCGACCCCGTAATGTCCTTCGTGCCGGCGCATTGGCGGTGTCCGGCCCGCGTCACACCCGAATGGCTCGCTGCCCAGCCGCTCATTCTCAATGACGCGACCACGCGCCTCTCGCGTCTGACGGCGGAATGGTTCGCGGCCGCCGGGCACCATCCGGCGCCGCGTATTCAGCTCAACTACAACGACGCGATCAAGAGTCTGGTCGCGGCGGGTTACGGCGCGGCACTACTGCCCCATGAGGCCACCACGCCGTTACCCGACAAGCGCATTGTCATGCGTCCGCTGCGCCCCGCGTTGTGGCGTCGGCTAGGCATCGCGCATCGCGCGGGGTACGTCGAGCGTTCCACGCAACACGTACTCGATGTGTTATGGGGTCTGCGAGTGGCGTAGGCGTTGTCGTATTTGTGTGCCACCCGCAGAAGCAAAAAGCCGTGGTCATCCGGGCCATGATTTGCGTCCGCAGTGTTCGCCGCGGACGCCATCGTGAATGCCGGCTCGGGTATCCGCAATGGCTCAGGTGTCGGGATGCGCCGCGACAAAACTCTTGAACGCACCGTAAGTCGGCTGGATCGGCACCAGGTTGTTCGTCACGATGCCATACGTCTCGTCACCGCTCGTCAATTCGTAGTACATCACCGACTGCATCGCAACCGTCTTGCGGGCCGCATAAAACTCGCCGAGTTGCTGACTGACGTAGCTTGCCCGGAAAGTTTCGGTTTGCTCAGGATTGGCGTTCCATTCGGAGATCATGAACGGCACCCCATAGCGTGCTTTGCAATAGACCGGCAGATTGAAACCCGGACCGGCGCCGTCCGTGCCGACATTGAAGATATCGCCATACACTTGATAGCTGTGCCAGGTCGTGGTGTCCCAGCGCACCTGGGGGTAACCGCCCGAGCCATCCGGCTGCATACCGTCCCAGAGCATGTCGGAAGCGGCGATATCCGCCACGCAGAAGTTGATGCCGCACTTCGCGTGCGGCTGCACGGACTTGATACCGTCGATCATGCCGCGCATGACACCGCGCATGATCGGCCAGTTCGCATTGTTGAAGTCGCCACGGCCGGTGCCAGCCGTGGCCGGGTTCAGGATGATCGCCGGGTCGCGCGTCAGTTCATTGCCGCATTCGTACATCGTGACGCCATACGGCGCGAGCGCCGTGGCAATTGCCGCGGCCCCTGCGAATGAAGCCTGATAGGCCGCCGCTTCACTCGTGTACAGAACATTGTTGACGTCGCGCAGCCCGTAATTGACGAGGGTAAAAAGCGTCAGCCCGGCGGCCTGGAAAGCGCTAGCCATGGCGATCACGGGGTTCAACTGGGCCGGCGTGTTGACGCAACCGATGCGATACGTCGTACACCCGAGCGAGCGCAATGCGCTGACGACCTGCGCGGGCGAGAACGGATAATCGTAGTGTCCGTTCACGCCGTAGAACGCACCCGGCGTTGCCGTCGCGGCGATACGCGGGTCCGCGCACGGCAGCCAGTTGCCGTTGCAGGTCAGAACATAGAACTGCCCGCCCGTTCCGCGCTGGAAAATCAGGCCGCCGTACCACAACAGCAGGCTGACGTTGTAGGAGTACGGGTCCTGGATCTTGTTCCTGTAGATATAGCCGTTCGAAACGGTCCAGACGTTGTTGGACTTGTCGATGATGTAAGACGCCGACGGAATGACCGTGCCGTCCACCGACGTGCCCCCGAGGCGCGGATCGAGAGAGGCCACCCACCCCGATCCGGTCCACTGATAGAAATCCCCGCTCGTGTTTTCCTGGTAGACGCTGCCGCTATACCACAGCAGCGTAGTGACGTTGTACGAGCCGGCATCCTTGGTTCCGTTCCTGTAGATATACCCGCTGGAGAGCGTCCACACATTGCCGCCAGAGTCGACAATGGACGCCGCTGGCGGCGTTGTCGTACCGTTGATCGAGGGAGAAAGGCTCGCCGTTGCCCCAGCCTTTGTCTGGGCCTTGGCCGCACTGGTGCCGCCGCCAGGCTCGGGGGCGTCGTCACCCCCACCGCCACACGCCACCAGTACATAACTGCTTGCAGCCGCCGTCAGGCAGCCGAGGAATTGTCGTCGATTGATCACAGAAATAATCCGCAGCCGGGAGACCCGGCAAAATTCAGTAGGTACGCGCTCGGGTCACACGAATCACACGTGCGACCGAATGCAAATGAACCTTTTAATTCGGCATACTGATCAACCGGGTACGGCACGATCTGGCGGCGGCGCCCAGACGTTTATCAAGGCGCCGCGTGTTCTATCGATCTGCTTGTCGGAAGGATTTCGATTACCGGAGCGACGCTCACCTGGTCTGCGTTGGCGCAGCAAGCGAGCGACTTTGCCCAAATTCGCCAAAAGGAATAAGCGATGGTGATTCAGTAGTATTTACCTCTTTCTCTACCCCTTTCCAGGTAAGACATTCCTGGATGTCGGCAACGAATGGACGAGAGATTAGAGGCCGGTAAGAAATAGGCTTATTTTTCTGACGAATAGACAGGCAGAGGTTACTTTTTCCGCGCCTTCTGTGTCTGACGCGACGAACGTCTAAAGAGCGATGGACGTCAGGCATGTTTTCGCGCGAAGGCGCTGCCTACGGGCGGCTATGGCGTTGCTCGTTCCTGGCTTTGGGATGAATTCGGGCGTGGCTTTTGGGGACGCGATCACGGCGGTAAAGATTACGCTGGGCGTGATCGTCGGTTTTGGAATGGTTTGGGTGAGGGGAAAGCGGGTGTGGCGGGTTGGTCGGGAGCGGCATTTCGCCGTTCGACATCAGGACCGGCTTCGGCCGTGAAGCGACACTCACGCGTTCCGCTCGAATGTTCGCTTCCGGAAATATTGCCTCGCCCTATAGCTCCAGGCGCTCGACGCAGAAGGGTCCATCGGAGCCGAATGCAAACTCGGCGAACCGCTCGCCAATGCGTCGATGCGCGCGGCCATCCGGGTGGAGTTGGTCGGGAAGCGGCAGATCGACGAAATCCTGTGGGCCGTACAGGTCTAGTCCATCGAGATAGTGCAGGTGCGGATCGTCCGCGGCTCGCTGCTGCACAATGCGCCGTAATTCTCCCCGGATGACGGTCAACGTCAGCTTGCCAGCCTTACGCTCGGCAGGGTCGCCTGTCGCGCGAAACGATACCTTTCCTGCCGCCAGCGCACTTTGGTCGAATGCGCCGGGGCCAGGCGTGTCCTCGTGAATAGGGCAGTAGAGGGGCGAAATGACGAGTAGCGGCGTGGTCGGATGGCCCTCGCGGATTGTGTCGAGAAAGCCATGAACCGCTGGCGTAAAGGCACGCAAACGCATCAAATCCGTGTTGACGAGGTTGATGCCGATTTTCACGCTAACCAGGTTGGCCGGGGTGCCTCGCATCGCACGAGCCGTGAAGGGGTCGAGTAAAGCGCCGCCGCCGAAGCCGAGATTAATGAGCTCCACGCCACCACGCGAGGCGGCGAGCGCAGGCCAGATCGCGGTGGGGCTGTCGCCATTGGAACCTTGGCTGATGGAGCTGCCGTGGTGCAGCCAGACCTTTCGACCGTGATCCGCATCAAGGCCGATGCGGGCGTCGGTACGCAACGCAACGAGCTCCGTGGTTTCGTTGTGCGGCAGCCATATCTCGACTTGCTTGTCGTGGCCCGGCAGACCGGTGAAGCGGACGGTGCCGACGGGACCTGGCTGTTTCGAAGCCGTACCGGCGGCCATGTCGATCGTGATGACGTCTCCGCCGACTGCGCTGCCCTGGCGGACCAGTTGACCATCGACGAGCAGGTCATACACGCCGACCGGCCTGGGCGGGACGCCGGCATAGATGTACCGCGTCGGGAGCACATCGATTTCAATAACCGTCGCCTGGGTGCGGAACACCAGTCGCACGCCCGACGGCTGCGACTCTGCCATCGCCAGTTGAGGATCCGTACACTGAGCGCGAGCCCGAGCGGACAGGCGGTGCAGTATGAGTCCGCGGCTGGTTTGTTCCAATTCGGCGGCACCGCGCAACAGTTCCGGGGTAATGGGTGTAGCGACCCAAAGCGGCCGGTCGTTTGTCATCTATGATCGATCCCAACTTGAGAGCAGCGATCTTAGCAAACCGTGCGTGGCTGCCGACCCGGGCTTGAGTCAGTAATGGTCTTTCGGTGTAGCCGATCGAATGCCGGGGGTCCGGCCAAAAGGTGCATCCATTCCTTATGCCGCGACCAAGGCAGCACTCAACCACGTGACCCGCCTGCGTGCCCTTTCGCTCGCCCCGGATATCCGTGTGAATGCTGTTGCACCTGGCCTCGTGGATACGCCTCTTACACCCGAACCGATGAATAGCACGAACAAAACAATCAGCAACGGTGTTGTCACCTCATACTTCTTCTCTTCATCCAGCGCATGAACTCATCGAGCTCTTCCTGATAGACATCGTTTAGAACTTTCCCGGCCATCCCGCCATACCTCCCCTCCGCCCCATCAGTTACCCCGAACATTTCCCCCACAAACATAAATGCGAGGTAGCCACGTCCCTATAATCATATTTCGTTGCTCGATGTACTCCGGCGTTTCAGTTCGAATCGCCACGGTTGGGTTGGTCTCCGTGAAAACGGGCCGAACCTGCCGCGTGCGGCAACGCTCCTTTTAGCGCCACGTTCCTTCAACGCGCCCTTCTTTAACGCTCTCTTCTTCGGCGAAATACCCACCAGCCAGCGAGGCCGGTAAAGCCCGCGACCAGCAGCACCATCACCCAGAAACCATTCTTGTTCTCGGCGAGCGGAACGCCACCGACGTTCATACCGAAGAAGCCCGCGACGATATTGATCGGCATCGCCAGCACCGTGACGAGCGTCAGCGTGAACAGCGTGCGGTTGTTCTGCGCGTCGAGACGCGAGGTGATTTCCTCCTGCAGCAGCCTGACCCGCTCGATTAAACCTGCCACATCCGAGAGAACGACCGAAAACTCTTCCGTCGATTCGCGCAGGTCCTGCACGTCTTCCGGATGAAGCCAGCGCGGCGGCCTTGCCAACAGACGGAAAATCGCACCGGGCTCCGGTGCGAGCATGCGTTGCAAACGCGTCAGCGTGCGGCGCATCGCGCCAAGGTCGAGCCGATTTTGCGTCGGACGTTGCAACAGGAAGCGATCTTCGATCCGATCGACGTCGGCACTGGTACGCCGGACGATCTGCACGAGCAGGTCGGCCTGGTCGCGCATCAGATGCACCAGCAACTCCACGGCCGATCTGAATATCTCGCCGTCGCGCACGGACGCGCGCAAGCGGTCAATCGACCGCAGCGGCTTGAGGCGAGCCGTGACGATGATGCGCTTATGCACGTAGATCCAGAGGGTCGCGATTTCAGATGGAATGAATTCGAGGTTGAATATGACGTCGTTCACGACCGCGCGCAATGCGCCGTCCGCATGTTCGATCCGCGTCGAATGCGAGCCTTCGCGCAATGCGTCGAAGAACGTTTCCGGCAAATCGAGTTGTGACCTCATCCAGCGTTCGCTTGCGCTGTGCGCGAGATTGAAATGCAGCCACAGGAATTCGTCGCTTCCCTCTCCCTCTTTCACGGCCGTGTCCGCTTTATGCTCGCGACACCATGCGATGACTTCGTCCGCGTCGAGCGGCTGGCCAGCATGCGTTGGCGTAAAGCGGAACCCGCAGACCATGCCGGTCAGGTCCGCGCCGTAGGTTTGTAATAGCAGATCAGATTTCATAGGTCACTCAGCGCCGGCTTTCCGGGAGGAATACGTGAGCATAGCGTGACCAATTGAAAGAAGGTTGACGCCCGCGCTTCTGGCGTCGTATTGCCGGATCGCGATGGCTGGATTGTCACCAAGAAGTCATAGGATTGCGCTAGATCGCGATTTGTCGGCTCAGCGGGCTGGGCAGCACTGAAGACTGCGCGACGGGGGATTGTGGAGAACGCGGGCGGCATGACGCCCGGGTCCGTTCGAACGCTGCGGCTTCGGGATCCGGCGGCGTATCCCTGACGCCGTA
>Ga0154001_1000044_pt1 | contig 30366 bp, 23 predicted proteins | sample TSNJ085MetaG_FD_104699 | JGI IMG/M metagenome (GOLD analysis project Ga0154001, IMG submission 104699) | Attine ant fungus gardens microbial communities from New Jersey, USA - TSNJ085 MetaG | ecosystem: Host-associated > Fungi > Mycelium > Unclassified | place: USA: New Jersey, Wharton State...
AAGGCGAACGACGTCGAGATGGTATATCTCGATGGTACGGCGAGTCTTGCGGCACTTCGTGAGGGAAGAGTCGATGCGGCATTCGGTGGGTCTTCTGACCAGCCTGTCACGTTGCGTGCTAACGGCTTCGATGCGAAGTGCGTAACCTACGCCGAATTGGGTGTGCCTACGCTCGGTTCCGGCGTGATTACACATGTCGACACACTGAAAGAGCGCCCCGATCTGGTGCAAAAGATCGTTAAGGGAGTGCAGCGTTCCTGGGAGGCTGCGCTCAAGGAGCCGGACGCAGCGGTGAATGCGTTGATGAAGATCAGCACCACGCCACTGAATATCAAAGTGGTGCGAGATAGCCTCCATGTATTTCAGGGCCTTGCGACCAACACCTCACCGACCGGCTATATGAATCCCACGGACATGGAAAAGACGCTCGATATCATGAAGCGGTATGCGGGCGTCAAGACGGATCTGCCGGCAACTGCCTTCTACACGAATCAGTTTATCAAAGCGACCTGATACTCAGGAATGGAGCAAACGCATGTCTGCTGTTCGAAACGAAGCTGTTGCATTGATCGGTAGATCGATCGCAGTGATTGGTGGCGGGACGATGGGTGCGGACATCGCAGCCAGCTTTTCCGCCTGCGGATGGGTGTCGCACATTGTCAATCCGCCCGACGAGATGTTGCTCACGATGGATCGCCGATTGCGCTCGGCGATGTCGAAATTGGGCAAGGTGTTCCAGAGCGAGAGCTTCGCGCATCATCTCGATCTCAACTCAGTTCCTTGGGATGAGATCGATCTTGTGATCGAAGCAGTACCAGAGGAAATCGAGATCAAGCAGCAAATCTTTGCCAGACTGGAGCGGCTGACGAAGCACGACACGCCGCTTTGCAGCAACTCGTCGGCGATCCCGATCAGCAAGATCGGCGAGGGGTTGAAGACGCGCTATCGGATGTTGGGGACGCATTACTTCATGCCGGCGCATCTCGTTCCTGCGGTCGAGGTCGTGTGTTCGACGCATACCGATGTCGCTGTCGCCGATCGTGTCGCCGAATATCTGAAAAGCGTGAGCAAGGTCCCGGTTCGTGTGAAACTCGACATTCCGGGTTTTCTTGCCAATCGAATCCAGCACGCGCTATCGCGCGAAGCGCTGAAACTGGTTGAGAGAGGTATTGCCACGCCGCAGGACGTCGGCAACGCGGTCCGATACGGATTCGGATTCCGCTATATCGCGGCGGGCCCGCTGCTTCAACGCGATCACGCGGGGCTCGACATCCACAACGCGGCGGGCACGACGATCTATCCGGATCTCTGCAACGACGACGCCCCGAGCCGCTACATGAGCGAACTCGTGGAAACGGGAAGCATCGGAATGAAATCAAAGGACGGATTCTATCGATGGACGCCCGAGAAGATTGCCGCGGAAAAGGAGCGTTACGAGAAGGCACTGCAGGGCGCTCGAGCGATTCTTGCTGCAGAAGGCGAGCTGGATGTGCTCGACGTTAATGTGCCGCCGTCGTTCAAGTCTTTGTGATCGCAACGATGACAGCGTGACCATGCAGGGAACAGCGTTCGCAATGAGCGCCACCATAAAAAAATAATAGTTCTCTTCATGGTCGTGCCGTTCTTCATGGGGAAATCGGACGGCACGATACTCGCGACGGCATTGCTATCGATGCTGTTAGCCTTCGGCGAGACGCCTGCATCGCCAGGCGTACTGGTTTCGCGTTGAACTCGACCGCACGCTTGTGCTGGTCGGTGTTCCTGCCGCCAAAGACCTTTCTCCGGAGACTGTTGCGGGTGCTCTATCAACAGGGTAACTCGTGGCGTCGGCGAAGCAGTCGGAGGCACAAAAACGGGGTTCCGTCGAAGCGATTTATGACGGATTGAGGTGAGTTACCGTGCGAGTCGACCATCTTCTGAAGCTATTCGCATTCGACTTCATCCGGCTGCTGCTGTCCGGACAATCTCCCCAAGCGCTTGTCACCCGACTCCCGAACGGGAAAGAACTGCTCGCCCAATTATTCCTTGGAAGGAATGATTGATACGGGATAAGTCATTTGACTGCATGATGGGTGGCGCGCAGACTTTCACGCATTCCAACGGGCAGGAACAAGGAGCGGAAAGTCGATGCTGAATCCCACCGAGCGTGTGGACAGCCACCTGTATCCCGTCATCGACATCAACCGGGAGGCATGCTGTTGATTTCCACGAAGATCCCTTTTTGCGGTGCGCGGTTGGCTAGCAAGACGTCGAGCGCTGCACATGTTCTGTGACACAAACACTGCGCAGCATGCGGAAGATGTGATGACGAAGCAATAGCGTGTCTCAAGTCTTTCCCAGGTAGCGCCGCCCGAGCGGGATTCCCGACTCGGGTGCGCACCGATGATATCTGAAATATGAAAAATAAGGATTGCTTTTTTTGTTGAAGCTGTTGGATAGGTTGGATTATTTAAAAAAGCAGATGGTCAATAAATTTTATAATCTGGAGGCAAAAAAATGAAATTTATGTGCTGTGTAGCGACTAGTGCATTCCTGTTTGCCGGCAATGCATATGCTCAGAGTTCTGTAACTCTCTATGGCATTGTTGACGAAGGCATTAACTACAATAGCAACATGAATGGAAGCAGATCGTTCGCCATGCAGGGCGGAGTCATGCAAGGGAGCCGATGGGGGTTAAGAGGTACGGAGGACCTTGGCGGCGGATACGGTGCGGTATTCGTTCTGGAGAACGGATTCGACGTGAATACCGGAAAGCTCGGTCAAGGTGGATTGCTGTTCGGCCGTCAAGCGTCTGTGGGCATTACCACGCCCTATGGGGCTTTCACTTTCGGTCGTCAATATGCGTCGGCCATCGACTTTGTGAGTCCCATTGCGGTGAGTAATCAGTGGGCGGGCAATGTTGGAACCCATCCGGCTGACGTGGACAACCTCAACGACACTTTCCGCGTCAATAACACGATCAAGTTCAAGAGTATCTCCTACTCCGGATTTTCGTTTGGCGGCGATTACAGCGTGGGGGGCGTTGCTGGTGACGCAACGCGCAATCAGGTGTGGTCTTTCGGTGCGGGCTATGTGATGGGCCCTCTTCAAGTCGGTGTGGGCTACCTCAATGCCCGAAATCCGAATATAAGCCTATTTGGCAACGCCACATCGGGAACAGCTTCACCTGCCTTGGCAAATACAACATATCCAGTTTTCAGCGGTTTTACTTCCGCACACGCTTACCAGCTTATCAGCACCGGTATTGCGTATACGCTGGGGGCGGCGACTCTGGGCGCAACTTATTCAAACATCGCGTTTAAGGGTCTCGGGGATATCACAAGCGGACCGAACCCGTCGGGCTACAAAGGGAGCGTCCATTTCAATAGCGCCGAGTTGAGCATGAAATACCAGATAAGCCCTGCTTTGCTGGTCGGTCTTGCATACAACTACACCAATAGTAGCAGTGTGTCTTCTGCCACAGGAATCAATAACGGGGCGACATATCACCAGGGTATGGCGGGCATCGACTACTTCCTGTCCAGGCGCACCGACATATACCTGCTTGGAACCTACCAGAAAGCATCGGGCACTGACTCCCGGAATCTGCCCGCGATTGCATCAATCAACAACCAGTCGTCGCCTTCGGATAACGACCATCAGGCGGTCATTCGGATAGGGATACGCCACAAGTTCTGATAAGGCGGCGGTGTGCGGTTCCGGTCGGGATGGGAGATGCACGCAGTTCACGCAACAAGACCTCGATGGCAATACGGCTTTTCCGAGATATTTTGATGGAACTTAGTTCAACCAACATACGATCCATGGAATCGGATTTCATCTTGGATTTCAAAGCATGACGGGTGCAGAAATTATTAGTTCATCCGAAGCACGACGGGTTGCGCTGGCTGTGCTGGAAAGAGCGGGTGTGCCTGCCGAAGCCGCTGTGGTGCAAGCGGACCTGTTGATCGAAGCAGATCTGCGCGGTCGGCCATCGCATGGATTACTGCGCCTCCCACGCATCGTCGAACGTATCGCCAACGAGCTGATCGCCCCCGCCACGCGCGGCGTGTCGCAGTGGAAGAGGGACGCCTTACTGGATGTCGATGGCATGCGGGGGCTGGGTCCGGTGGTGGCTTTCGCCGCGCTGGAGCAAATCAGCGAGCGCGCCAGGTCGACCGGGGTTGCCTCGGCCGTCATCCGTAACAGTAACCACATCGGCATGCTTGCCTTGTATGCCGAGCGCTTTGCGGAGCAGGGCCAGGTCGTGATCGCGTTGAGTACCAGCGAGGCGCTGGTGCATCCGTGGGGCGGGCGGCGCGCATTGTTGGGTACCAATCCGATCGCGATCGGTGTGCCGGCAGATCCCGAGCCGTTCGTCATGGACATGGCTACTGGCCTGATCTCAATGGGACAGGTTCACGATTACGCCCATCGCAACCTTCCTCTGCAGCCGGGTTGGGCGCTGGATGCCGCTGGCGAAACCACTACTGATGCCATGGCCGCGAAGTCCGGCGCGATCGCGCCTTTCGGTCAAGCTAAGGGCTATGCCCTGGGCCTGGCATTCGAGGTGCTGGTGGGTAGCCTGACCGCCTGCTCGCTGGGTACCGAGGTGCGCGGCACGCTGGATTCGACTCACGCGTGCAACAAAGGGGACGTGTTCGTCGTCCTGGAGCCTGCCAGCACGGGCGTAGTCGGCGCCGTGTCGGCGTACCTGGATGAAATCCGGAACTGTGCGCCGGTTGATCCGCGCTCGCCGGTGGTTGTGCCGGGTGACGGCGCACGCAGGCGCCGCGCCAGGAATCTGGAACAAGGCATCAGCCTTCCCCGCGATGTCTGGGAGCGGCTGCAGGCGCTTGCGTGACCGGGCACGCAGGATTAGATCACGACAAGGAGGAAGGGCATGCAGGAGATATTTGGTGTAATGCGGACTCCGCATTCGATATTGTTTGGCGTTGGTCAGCGCCATGTGATCGGCGAGGTCGTTGGCGCCGTCGGGCGCCGTGCGCTGGTGTGTACCGACCAGCGTTTCGCGGCCTCGCGCGAGATGAACGAGATCATGGCCAGCCTGCGTCAGCGAGGCGTGGATACCCAGGTCTTTGACGGTACGCAGGCGGAATTGCCGGTACAAGGCGTATATGACTGTGTGGATCAATTCCGCGCATTCGCGCCACAGGTCATCATCGGTCTGGGCGGCGGAAGTTGCATGGACCTGGCCAAGCTGGTAAGTCTCGCGCTGAGCCACGGCACGCCGCTGGACCAATACTACGGGGAGTTCAAGGTCCCTGGTCCCATCCTGCCGGTGATCGCGGTGGCCACCACTGCAGGCACTGGGTCCGAAGTGACGCCCGTGGCCGTATTGGCCGACCAGGCGCGCGATTTGAAGGTGGGCATCTCCAGTCCCTACCTGATTCCGCATACCGCCATCTGCGATCCTGAGTTGACCGTCACTTGCCCTCCTGGGTTGACCGCATTGTCTGGTGCGGATGCACTGACGCATGCCATCGAGGCCTATACCGCCATTCGCCATCCCTTCGAGCCCGAATTGGCCTTGAAGCGGGTCTTCGTTGGAAAGAATCATTTCAGCGATCACCATGCCTTGTCGGCCATCCAGGCCATTGCCGGTCACTTGCGCAAGGCTGTGGACAACGGCACGGACATGCATGCACGAGCGATGCTCATGGCGGGCGCTGTGTCGGCCGGTTTGGCTTTCGGGGTGGCCGGCACGGCCGCCGCGCACGCTATCCAATACCCGGTTGGAGCACTAACCCACACTGCCCACGGCTTGGGCGTCGCGGCATTGTTGCCCTACGTCATGGCCTACAACGCACCGGTCTGCCAGCAAGAACTGGCCGACATCGCCGTAGCTATGGGAGCCGAACGTGGCGGAACCGATGTCGCCGCGCGGGCAGTCTCGATGACCCGGGACCTGTGCGCATCAGTCGGCATCCCGCATACGCTGGCAGATTTGGGGCTGGCCGAAGACCGGCTCGGCTGGGTGGCTGAGCAGTCGATGCTTTCGGCCCGCCTGATCAATAACAACCCGCGTCCGTTGCAGGTCGACGATGTGCGCGAAATTGTCGACTGCGCTTTCTATGGTCGCGCCTGAGCGGATGCATTCACCGAACGATACGAAAGAACCCCTAATCATGGTCACCTCATTGAACGATTTGCCTACCGACCTGCTGATTGGCGGTCAATGGAAGCCGGCGGCTTCCGGCCGCCGCATTGATGTCTTCAACCCTTCCAGTGAGGAACTGATCGCTACTGTTGCCGATGCAGCCCCGGAAGACGCTGTGTCGGCCGTGGATGCCGCCGCCGCGGCCGCGCCCGGATGGGCTGCTACCTCTGCGCGCCAGCGCAGCGAAATCTTGCGCAGATGCTTTGAGCTCATGCAGCGCGATGCCGAGACACTCGCGCGCCTTATCTCTCTGGAAAACGGCAAAGCCCTGAACGATGCCCGTGGCGAGGTTGCCTATGCCGCCGAATTCTTCCGCTGGTTTGCCGAAGAGGCCGTGCGCATCAATGGCGACATCGGCATGTCGCCCTCGGGCGCGGCGCGCATTGTCGTGCAATACCAGCCGGTGGGTATCGCCTTCCTGGTCACGCCGTGGAATTTTCCGGCTGCAATGGCAACGCGCAAAATCGCACCTGCCTTGGCCGCCGGCTGCACCTGCATTCTCAAGCCCGCTACCGAAACACCTTTGACCGCCTACGCCGTAGCCGCATTGTTGATGGAAGCTGGTGTACCTCCCGGAGTGGTCAATGTGGTGACTTCGTCGATGGCCGGCAAGCTGGCCAACGCCGTGCTGGATGATCCGCGTGTGCGCAAGCTGTCGTTCACGGGGTCTACCGAAGTAGGGCGCGTGTTGCTGAAAAAGGCGGCTGACCAGATCATCAACTGCTCCATGGAGTTAGGCGGCAATGCGCCGTTCGTCGTGTTCGACGACGCCGACATCGACCAGGCGGTCGAGGGGGCCATGGTGGCCAAGATGCGCAATGGTGGCGAGGCCTGCACTGCCGCTAACCGCTTCTACGTGCATCGCAAGGTGCTGGCCGAGTTCAGCGAACGCCTGGCGCAGCGCATGAGCGCTTTGAAGGTCGACGATGGCGAGCGACCTGATACGCAATGCGGTCCACTGGTCAATGCTGCATCCGTGGCCAAGATCGCGCAGCTCGTGGCCGATGCACAGGCCAAGGGTGCGCGAGTGTTGGCAGGCGGTACCCGCTTGGATCGCCCGGGCCACTTCTATGCGCCCACGGTGCTGGCCGATGTTCCTCTGAACGCAGATCTGCTGCATGAAGAGATTTTCGGCCCGGTGGCGCCCATTGTCGGCTTTGAAGACGAGGCAGAGGCGATCCGTTTGGCCAACGACACGGAGTATGGTCTGGTCGCTTACGTGTATACCCGAGACCTGGCGCGCGGCCTGCGCGTATCCGAACAGATTGAAAGTGGGATGATCGCTCTCAATCGCGGTCTGGTTTCCGATCCGGCAGCACCCTTTGGCGGCGTCAAGCAAAGCGGCATAGGACGTGAAGGCGCCCACCACGGCATTCTCGAGTTTTGCGAAGCGAAATATATTGCAGCAACCTGGTGAGAGAGGAGACCTGATATGGCAATCGCAGAGGTAGAGGCATTCCAGATGGTCTGGGATGGCCCGAACGAACGGCCCACGGCCTTCGTAAAAATCACGACGGATGATGGAATCGTCGGCTATGGTGAATGCACGCCAATGCATGGCGGTATTCATGTCCTTACGATCATCGCGAATATGTTGGCGAAGCCGCTGATCGGGCGGAATCCGCTGGATCACGCGGTTATCGCAGATGAACTGCTTCACAAATACATGAAGCTTGGCCCAGACGGCAGTTTGACGGCGGCCTTGGCAGCAATCGACATCGCGCTGTGGGACATTAAGGGAAAGATGTTCAATCAGCCGATCTATCAACTGCTCGGCGGTGCCTGGAGAACCGAGTTGCCGTTCTATACGTCGCTGGGACAAAACGCCCATCGTACTGTGGACGAGACGCTGCGAGAAGTTGAGAAGCGTTTGAAACGAGATGAGCCGTCCGCGCTCAAGATCCGCTTCGATCCGGATCGGACAACCGTCGATGCGGATATCGCGAACGACATTGCCAAGGCGAAGGCTGTCAGGAAACTGGTCGGAGACAGCTTCCCGCTCGGGTTCGATGGAAACAACGGTTATTCCGTTGCGGGAGCGATCAGGGTTGGGCGGGCGCTCGAAGAGCTGAATTTCGCGTGGTTCGAAGAGCCTGTTCAGCATTACTACGTTGAAGCAATGGGAGAAGTCGCCCGTCGGCTGGATATTCTTGTGACGGCGGGTGAGCAGACCTACACGCTGCAAGGCGCAGCCGATCTTATTAAGGCTGGTGTGAAAGTCATTCAGTGTGATCCTATCAAGATGGGCGGAATAACCGGCGTCATGCGATGCATGGCTTTGGCTTATGCCCACGGCGCGGAAGTCGTTCCCCATCAGACTCAGCCAACGGTTGGCCATGCTGCGAATCTCCAGATGATGGCTTGCAAAATGCACGCGTCGAAACCGGTTGAGTGGAACGATCCGGTTGAGAGAAATACAGAACTTATGGAGACGCTTCTCAAGACACCTTGGACTAGGAAAAACGGGAAGTTTTCTCTTCCGACGGGGCCGGGACTCGGAATCGAGTTGGACGAAGAGGTGATCCGTCAGCGCAAGCGTTCTGTCGCGAGCGTGAGCTGACATCAAAGTATCTTGTCGACCGTCAAGTGAGGTCATTTGAAGGTCGGCAAGATTCTCATGATTCAAATATCTGGTGCGCTATTTCTGCGCAGAGCCGTTTTCTAGCCAGCGCGGATTGCTCTGGCGAAGCCGCTTTTCTGGTCCGCTCGCGCTATGGGGCCATTCATCGTCATGGTTCGGGCACCGCGCCATTTAACTGACCGCAAAACGTCTTGTCGACGGCTGGATTGCTCCTGCGATCGGCATTTCCAGTGACACAAAAAATCAGGTGAGGAAGTTATGTCTTTTTCCCAAGCGGATACAAAAAATATAGTTTCTCGTGTCGTGTGGCGCCTGATGCCATTTCTGCTTCTTCTCTACTTCATGGCGCAGTTGGATCGCGTCAACGTGTCGTTCGCAGCCGTGACAATGAATACGGATCTGAAGTTGTCGGCAACAGCCTATGGCTGGGGTGCAAGTATTTTCTTCGTAAGCTATGTGCTTCTCGAAATACCAAGCAATCTAATTCTGGAGCGCGTGGGAGCACGACTCTGGATTGCCCGAATCATGTTTACCTGGGGGCTGCTTGCTGTGGGTATGGCCTTCATCCGTGGCCCACTAAGCTATTTTTCGGTTCGGTTCCTTCTGGGAGCTGCGGAAGCCGGCTTCTTTCCAGGCGTCATTTTGTACATGACGTATTGGTTTCCCCACAACTATCGCGCGCGAGTGATGTCCATTCTGGCTTTGGCGACGCCTCTGTCCACGGCCGCTGGCGCGGTGATCGCTGCGCCGCTCCTGGCGATGCACGGTCTGCTGGGGTTTGCGGGTTGGCAGTGGCTTTTCCTTATCGAAGGCCTGCCGTGCGTGGTGCTTGCCGGCATCACCTTGCTCTATTTGCCGGATCGGCCGGCTGAAGCCGGTTGGCTTGCACCCGATGAACGCCGTTGGTTGAGCGAAGAAGTATCGACAGGACCGTCGCGCGCCGGGGTTGACGTCCATGGGTCTTTTGCCGAGAGTTTGCGCGATCCCCGTGTGCTGCTTCTCACAGGTATCAGTCTTTGCCGCGTCACCTGCCTTTACGGTGTCACGTTCTTTCTACCGCAGGTCGTAGGGACGATTGGAGGATCGATGACGACCACGGCCCTGCTGTCCGCTATTCCATATATGGTGGGCGCTCTCGGAATGCTCGTCCTGGCTTATACATCGGATCGCATGCAAGAGCGGCGTTGGCACGTGTTCTTCACGTTCATTTTGATGGCCGCGGGTCTCAGCGCATCGGCCATTCTCGGCAAATCCTCCTGGGCTATTGTGGCGTTGTCGATCGCGACATTGGGCAACACGGCCATGCCGGTTTGCTTCTGGCCCATTCCTTCGTTGTTCCTCACAGGTGCAGCGGCGGCCGGTGGGATCGCACTGATAAATGCTGTCGGCAACGTTGGCGGTATTATTGGTCCCTATGCAGTTGGTGTGCTCAAGGACATGACAGGTGGCTTTGCCGCAGGACTGCATTTTTTGGCCGGCGTTGCCTTGCTCGGTGCGATTCTCACCGTTTTTATCCAGGTCAAACCGGTAAACCGGACGAATGCATGAGTCAAGTCGGAGACATGCGATGAAACCCGGCGCGCGCACCTCATCGCCCAGCGAGAGTTTCCGGCTGCCCTTCGCCAGACGAGGGCATACTGCGCTGGTCAGCATGTAGGTGCTGCGTCAGCAAGGCAGGCTGTGCGACAAACTTGCGCCGCGTAACGTCCCCAGCTTCGCTGTCGGAATCGGCACAGAAAGACCTTGCCACAACGCTCAGCGGTATGCTGAAGATATGACAGGGTAAGCGATTGTCTGTTACTGGCGCTACGTAAATTCAAGGAAGCAGTTATCGTGCGCTCGCATGTGCTTTGATGCTGATTGGCGGATCACGGTCATAGACTCAGCAGACGATCTGATCGCGTCGCGCATGACAAATGATTGTCGAGTGCCCGAGGTTTTAGCTTGCGATCTAATGAACGCGAGCAAATTTTCTTCGACGAAAAATCTCGTTCCAAAAAAACATCCTCTACAGCGCTGCTTGTTCAATGAAGTTGCGGTGGAGGGTTTGTCCCTTCTTTATGGACTTGCCGTGATCTAAGGCACATTGTTTTTGGGGGCTGATGACTGTCCGGCGAATTTCCATTGATCATGGATTTAGTCGTGCTAGCCGCCGTTTTACTTCCGGTTACCCAATGTGTCGGCTGGAGCGGCCCCACGTATCTGAGGTCACGAGGACTCTCTTAAAATAAGGGATAGTCTTGTGCCTAACAGTAAGCCTGGTCATTACGTGGAACCCATCGAAATTCTGAGCGAGCCGGAGCGCCGTCGTCGGCTCACGCCACAGGAAAAATCGCCATCGTGCAGGAAACACTGGAGCCGGGAGCGTCCGTGTCGGGCGTGGCACGTCGGCACGGCGTCAACGCCAACCAGGTGTTCGGCTGGCGAAAGCAATACCAGGAAGGCAGTCTGGCGGCGGTGAAGGCAGGTGAATCTGTTGTGCCCGCATCTGAGCTGGCCGCCGCCATCAAGGAAATCAAGGAACTGCAACGACTACTCGGGAAAAAGACAATGGAAGTCGAAATCCTGAAAGAAGCCGTGGGATGGGGCCGCTCAAAAACCCTGATTGCGCGCTCGCCCTTGCTGCCGGGGGACGACCATTGAAGACGGTCTGCGAAGTTCTCGGCGTGGCGCGCTCTGGTGTAGCAGCGAAACAGGCTCGCTCGCCTGATTGTCAAGATGGTCGTAGCGCCAAACCGGCCGACGACACGGAATTGGTCGAGGAAATCCAGGCCCACGTAGCGCACCTCCCAACTTACGGCTACCGACGCATCTGGGCACTGCTGCGCCGTAGTCGAGAACAGATCAGCGCGCCGTGCATCAATCACAAGCGCGTGTATCGGGTTATGCGTGAGCACCGGTTGCTGCTGCGTCGTCCCGGCGTGCGGCGAGACAGTCGGCGGCATGACGGTCGCGTTGCCGTTGACCGTAGCAACACCCGCTGGTGCTCCGATGGCTTTGAGTCCCGGTGCGACGATGGCACGCCGCTGCGCGTCACGTTCGCGCTGGACTGCTGCGACCGGGAAGCGATTAGCTGGGCGACGACGACCGGCGGCCATAGCGGTGATGTGGTGCACGACGTGATGTTGGCCGCCGTCGAACAGCGCTTCGGCACTACGCAGGCTACACAGCCCATCGAATGGCTTTCGGACAACGGCTCGGCCTACATCGACCACCGCACACGCAGCTTCGCTCGTGAACTCGGACTTGAGCCGCTGACCACGCCGGTCCGTTCGCCGCAGAGCAATGGCATGGCCGAATCGTTCGTGAAGACCATGAAGCATAATTACGTCGCCTATATGGACAAGTCCGACGCTCCGACCGCTCTCTCTCGTCTGGCTATCGCGTTTGAGCACTACAATGAGCGCCACCCACACAAAGCCCTGAAATACCGCTCGTCTCGCGAGTTCAGGCGCGCTGCGATGTCATCAACCTAACAGTGTCCGCGTGTCCTGAGTTACAGGGGCAACTCCAAACCGCTCGCACCCCATTGCCGATACGCTTCATCAATGGATGACGCCGCAACGGGCACGTGCCAGTGAAGGTTCGGCAAGACACAGGTACTGATCGATAACAACGGGTGTGAAAACCTCAAGGATGTGCTCGCACGCTTGCCGACACATCCTGCTTCCCGTATCGATAAATTGTTGCCGCAGCGGTAGCGGGTAGCCGCATCCATCTAACTTGCACGTCGTCAATACGGAATTGCCGTGTGCTGACCATTCACCTTTCCGGCGCGCGGCATGAAATCCATGAGGATCACTGACATTCAACCCGGATATGAACTCGCCCGTCAAGGGAAGTGGGTAATGACAAGCCACGTGAGCCGTTTACGGAAAAACCCCGATGGAAAAATCTATACGTCGATCCGTCATTGACACCCGTTACGGTATCGTGATTCAATCATGTCGTTCCGTATAAGCGTATATCGTTCCTTATAAAGGAACAACTGAGACGGTCTTTGCCTGAAAGATCAGCCCGTAAAAGGAGAGATAGCGATGCCGCATGAAAAAGACCTTGCCCACTGGCATGAACCCGCTGGACACAAGAAAGCCGGTTTTGGCGAGTTCAAGAAGCAACCGACGCCCTATGACATTTTCATGGAAAGCGAAGGTGTTCCGGTCTTCCGTGACATCGGTATCAAGGACGTGCGCGATCTGCCGATGGTGGAATGGAAGCGTAAGGGCGGCCGTGGCCACTACATCCAGCTGCTGGGCACAGAAACGAAGTGGGGCTGCTATGTGGTTGAAGTGCCCGCAGGCGGTGCACTGAACCCCGAAAAGCACATGTTCGAAGAAATCTACTGGGTGGTCGAAGGCCGCGGCACCACCGAGGTTTGGCTCGAAGGCGAAGGCCGCAAGCACGTCTTCGAATGGCAAGCCGGTTCGATGTTCTCGATTCCGATGAACGCATGGTTCCGCATCGTCGACGGCTCGAACTCGGGCGCGATCCTGCTCGCCGGCAACACGGCACCGAATGTGATGAACCAGATCAACAACGTCGAAGCGGTGTTTAACAACCCGTTCGTGTTCCGTGATCGCTTCAGCGCAGACGAAGACTTCTACAAGCCGCGCGACGAGATCGAAACGGATCCGGTCCGCGGTCTTGCCCGTCGTCGTACCAACCTGATTACCGATGCGGTTAACTGCGATCTGCCGCTGGACAACCGTCGTTCGCCGGGCTATCGCCGCGTTGAGCCGTTTATGACGGAAAACTGCTTCTATTTCTGGATCGGCCAGCACGAACAGGGCCGCTACTCGAAGGCCCACGCTCACACGTCGGCAGCAATCCTCATCTGCCTGAAGGGCGAAGGCTATACGTACACGTGGCCGGAAGAATGCGGCGAAAACCCGTGGGCCGACGGTCACGCAGACAAGGTTCGTCGCCTCGACTACGGTTACGGCGGTATGGTTACCGCGGCGCCGGGCGGCGCACGCTGGTACCACCAGCACTTCAGCACATCCAGGGAGCCGTTCCGTCTGACGGCATGGTTTGGGCCGCACAACCCGGGCCGCGATCCGGGTGCCCCGGGTTCGAAGCACAACGACTACACGGCTCAGGACGTCGGTTCTGGCGGCACGGCTATCCCTTACTGGATGGAAGATCCGTACATTCGTCAAGAGTACGAAGCACGCCTCACGAAGAACGGGGTCCAAAGTCGTATGGATCCATCGTGGTACGTCAAGCCGGAAAAGAATGTCGGTGACTCGGTGGTCTAACGCGTTCGCGTAGTTAGTCCATAGGGCTGTGTTCTTTCGGGGACACAGCCCTAACTTTTATGTATTGGAGACAAGCATGAACAGTGAGACGCAAGAAGGTCGCATCTTCTTTACCGATACCGGCCGGAGCCTGGAGGAAGAAGACGAAATCGAACTAACCAGCGTGGGCATCGACGTCGGGTCCTCCACTTCCCACATGGTCGTTTCGCGCATCGTTCTCGAACGCACGACCACGCGTTACATCGTTGCGGAACGTACGATTCTTCACGAATCGGATATCTTGCTTACACCCTATACCGACGACCTGACTATCGATGAGGCCCGGCTGGGTGCGTTCATTGATGAGCAATACCAGAAGGCAGGGGTCACGCCCGAACAGATTGATACCGGCGCCCTGATCCTCACCGGGTTGGCGGTTCGCCGTCGTAACGCACGCGCAATCGCGGATCTGTTTGCCGCGCAGGCGGGCAAATTCGTTTCGGTCTCGGCTGGCGACGGCCTCGAATCCATGCTGGCGGCATTCGGTTCCGGCGCGGTCTTGCGAGCACTGCGTCAAGGCACCCGTCTCCTCCACCTGGATATTGGCGGCGGGACCACGAAGATCGCTATCTGTGAAGAAGGCGAGGTCAAAAGCGTTACCGCTATCGACATCGGCGCCCGCATCATTACCCTCGACGAAAAAGGCCGAATTGCTCGTGTCGAAGCCGCAGGCGAGCGTTTTGCCCGCGAGCTCGGCGCCACGCTGACCGTGGGTGATCCTCCGCGTCCCGGTGTACTGGAGGCCATCGTTGACCGCATGGCCGAGCGCCTGTGTGACGCGTCGATGAAAAACGGCGCAGAACTCGATCCGGCAACTGCTTCATTGCTGCGTCTCCCGCCACTGGCAGGCGCTCGGGTCCCCGATCTCGTCACGTTCTCCGGTGGTGTTTCGGAATACGTTTACGGCCGCGAAACGCGGGTATTCGGTGACTTGGGCTTGATGTTGGCTACCGCTGTTCGCAAGCGCATCGAAGCCTCGGGAGCCGAAATCAAGGAAACGGATGAGGGTATCCGGGCTACGGTCGTCGGCGCCTCGCAATACACGGTTCAAGTGAGCGGCAGCACAGTTTACGTCGAACCGCAGTCGGTGCTTCCCTTGCGCAATCTCCCGGTGGTGGTTCTCGATCTGGATCTTGAGCCGGATCAACTCGACCCCAAGGACATCGAAAAGGCAGTGACGACAGCGCTCGAGCGGATGGACCTGCAGGAGGACACGAAATGCGTTGCTCTCTTCTACCGGTTTGCCGGGACGGCATTCTATCGCCGTATGGACGCGTTTGTTGTCGGTGTCATGAACGCCATGCGCATGCGGATCGAAGCCGGGCAACCTATTGTCCTGGTCGGAGAGGGCGATGTCGGCGGCTTGATCGGTATCCACTTCAAGCGGGAACGTGGTCTTCCGGTGCCGATCGTGTCCATTGACGGGATCTCGCTCAAGGAATTCGATTTCGTCGACATCGGCGAACTGCTTCCCACGGCCTCAGCGGCACCTGTGGTGATCAAATCTCTGGTGTTCCCGGCGTCAAGCGGCTTGGGCCAAACCGCATTTGAACCCGTGACCGAAATCGCAACCGAAGCCGCGACCGAATAGGGGACTGGCGATGCCCTATCTGCGCGATCTTTATCCCCCGAGCATGGCTCGCGAATCCGGTTGGATGGATGTCAGTGGAGGTCATCGCGTTTTCTGGGAGGCTCATGGCAATCCCACGGGTATTCCCTTGCTGCATCTATGCGGGGGCCCTGGTGGTTTTCCTGGCCGCCAGGATTCCCGGTTTTTTAACCCCATGGGTTATCGAATTGTGCTCATTCACCCACGTGGGGCCGGTCGTTCTACGCCTGCGGCCAGCGTAGAACATAACACGATGGCCGATCAGATCTCCGATATCGAGCAGCTACGCACCCTGCTTGGTGTTGAACGCTGGATTGTTTCCGGCGCATCCTGGGGGACTACCGTGGCCTTGGTCTATGCGCAAACCCACCGGCAAAGAGTCCGTGCTCTGCTGCTGCGCGGCGTTTTTCTTTGCACCGAAAACGAACTGGAGTGGCTTTACGGAGGGGGGGCCGGTCGCCTGCATCCTGAGGCTTGGGCACGGTTTTCCGGGTGGACCCGGGCCGCAGGGCATCAAGATCTTTTACAGGCCTACGGAGAGGCTTTGAATTGCGGCATCCCCGAAGAGGAATACGAGGCGGCTTATGAGTGGTGCGCCTGGGAAAATCATTTGGCCGGATTTCGGGATCAGGAGCGCGACACGGAGCCGCAAACGAAAGCGCAGGAATTGGCGATGGCTCGCATCTCCGTGCACTACTTCCTGAATGAAGGATTTTTATCACCTCATCAGCTAGTCAGTCATGCAGGTCAATTGCACGACATTCCCGGTACGTTAATTCATGGTAGCTGTGACGAGGTTACCCCTATAGGCGTATACCCTTTAATGCAGGCGTGGAGAACGTCAGTGTTTCACTTTGTGGATGGTGGAACCCATGTAAGCAGTGACCATCCAGGAATGATCGATTGCATTATTCGCAACTCAAGTGAGTTGATGAGTTTGAAATAGGTGGCAGGTAACTCCCCATTCCTTAAGTATCGTGTACATCACATACTCCGTCACTCGTGTATGCACTACGCTGGCAGCTGGAGATCATCGATAATGGATTACGAAGTAAATTCACAAACGATTCGCATCACTGAGTTTGTCGACGAACAAAAGATTGGCCCATTCATCTGGACAGTCGTATTCATTGGCTTTCTATGCCAACTTTGTGACGGCTATGATCTTTCGGCCGCCGCATTTGCGGCGATTGGTATCGCCAGCGAGTTCGGGATCGAGAAACACGCCTTGGCCCCTCTGTTCAGTGCCGGTCTCTTCGGTATGCTGTTTGGTGCCTTGGGTTTCGGCTACATCGGCGACCGCTGGGGCCGGCGTGTGGCTATCCTCTCTGCGGCACTGCTTTGTAGTGCGTTTACCCTGCTTAGCGCGACTGCCGAATCCTTTTCTACACTGATCGTCTTCCGCTTCTTCACCGGCGTTGCTCTCGGAGGCCTGCCTGCAAATACAGTGGCTCTGACAGCCGAATACGCACCGCAGCGTAAGCGCGCGTTGTTGATCACGGTGATGTTCGTGGGTATGACTTTTGGCGGTGCGCTGCCGGGCCAGCTAGGAAGCATCATTCACCCTACGCAATGGCGCCTGATTTTCACCATCGGCGGCGTGGCTCCGCTGGTAACCGCAGTCCTGGCGTACTTCTTCCTGCCTGAGTCGATCAAGTTCCTGGTCGTACGTAACCCGCACGATCCGCAGATCGTGAAGCTTGCGCGCCGGATCCGTCCGGAGTTGAACATCCCGGTCGAGCCGAGATTTCAGATCCATCACCTTGCGGAAAAGAAATTCCACGTCAGCCAACTCTTTGAAGGCAATCTGCGCGTCATCACTCCACTCATTTGGGTGATGTCGGTCACGAACCTGTTCGCGAACTTCTTCATGAACAGTTGGATGCCGACACTTCTGCATTCGCTGGGTCTGAACCCGCACCAGGCCGAACACGCTGCCTCCATGTACTATCTGGGTGGCGTTCTCGGGGGCCTTCTGATGTCGTTGATGCTTGATCGAGGGCGTCTTTGGGTCGTGCCGCTGTATATGGCGCTCGGAGCCGTGGCGGCCCTGTTCCTGGGGCAGCAAACGCACTCCGTTACGCTCGCGCTTGGCGTGTTCGGTATCGGTCTCTTCATCCTGGGTACGCAGTCGGGTACGAATGCTCTGATGGCCGTTTGCTACCCAACTCAGATTCGCGCTTCGGGTACGGGTTGGGCACACGGTCTGGGACGCTTTGGCGCAATTGCAGGTCCCTTGACCGGCGGCGAACTGATCCGCATGCACGTGCACATGGCACAGATCTTTTGGGCGCCGGCAATCATGTCGGTCATCGGTTGCGTGGCCACGATTTGGCTCTCGCGTGTGGCACGGCATCGCTTCCCGAAGAAGTAACCGAAGACTGTAGTCGTTCCCCGGGGCTTTGTGGAGTTGCCCCTGTAACTCAGGACACACGGACACCGTTAGATGGATGACGCCGCTGTACGCTGAGGAAAGCGAATGCTCTTTGCCGATCCATCGCCGACGGTTGAGTCGTCGCGGTTCCAACGGCAGGTTTCAGAGTGGAACGGCCCTACAGCGCCTTCGTCCATGGACTCGTATTCGGTCGAAGCCGACAGTCGCCGATTGGACTCAGCACGGCCGCTGTGGGTCACATTGTGGCCATTCGCAAACCGGTGCCTGTGAACGTTTGCTATCTCTATCGATGAATGAGTCTCACCGACCCGAGCGGCGAGTGGACATGTAAAGACAGGCGCTTGAAATGCGCGCGATAACGTCCACTCGGAACGCCATGTCGGCTTTCGCGCGAGCTTGTGTCGACCAACCAGCCGCATCCAGCTTAGCGGTCTGCATTGGCGTTGCCAGAAATGTTTCTCCCCTTCAACCACAGCCCAAACTCCTTCAGTACCGCCACTACGGGTTCCAGGCGCTGGCCATCTTCCGTCAGCGTGTACTCCACACGCACAGGGGAAGTCGGGAAAACAGTAAGCCGAACGAGCCCGGCATCTTCAAGCGCGCGTAGGTCTAGCGTCAGCATCCGTTGCGAGATTTGCGGGACATCACGGCGTAAATCGTTGAATCGCTTCGGGCCATCTATCAAATACGAGGCAATCAGCAAGCGCCATCGACCACCGATCAGGCGCATTGACTCCTCGACAGAACAGCCAGACAGGTTCTCTTTCATGTTGGTCTCGAAACAGTCATCCAAGTATATTTTTTGTACCTAGATGACACTTTACTGCCTTCTTCCATTTTTAAACCTGATTCTTACAATCATGGCTGTTCGCCTTGGCGCCGAGTGCGACACATGTCATCTAACGAATCGAGGACTGACTTATGAAGCTGTATTACATACCAGCCGCATGTTCGCTGTCGCCACACATCGTCGCCAGGGAGTTGGGGCTGGAAATCCAGTTGATAAAAGTCGACTACAAGACACATCGCACCGAGGACGATCGTGACTTCTACGAGATGAGCCCTTTCGGCTATGTTCCGCTGCTGGAACTGGACGACGGTACAACCCTGCGCGAGGGGCCCGCGATTGTTCAGTATCTTGCAGATTTGAAACCGGATGCGAATCTTGCTCCTGCAAACGGCATTGTTGATCGATATCGATTGCAGGAGTGGTTGAGCTTTCTGACATCTGAGATTCACAAAGGCTTTATCCCGTTGCTTTACGCGCGGCTGGCTGGTCAGTACGGCGTCGAGATCGCGAAGCCCAGGTTGGAAAGCCGGTATGCGTGGTTAAACGAACATCTGGCAGGCAACAACTACCTCATGGGCGGCACGTACACTGTCGCCGATGCTTACCTCTATGCGCTCACGCAATGGGGCCAGGCCGCGTGGTTAGAACCCACTTACAACGCGAACATCTCATACGATGGACTGGACAATCTCAAGGGTTGGTATCAGCGAATGCGTCAGCGGCCCGCTGTCAGGAGCGCGCTGGATTTCGAAGGGTTGAAGTAGCCGTCCGCGTTCCAGGCTCGACTGAGCGTCGAGCCTCGGAATGCTGGTTTTCGAACGGACAGTCTTCATGGCCGGGGGAGTGTCCGCGGGACACGCAGGCCCGGCCGTCTGAGATGAGTATTCGAGTAGCACTTCGTGGCCGGTTGCACGCGTTCAGTGTTCGACCTCGTAAGCTATTGGTCACATACATTCGCCTGGGTCAGTGGTAACTCTTTGACTTCTTGGTTACCAAGCGCAACCCGCCACTATCAGCCACCCGCGAGCAATGCGACGTAGCCACCCATATCACCCTAATCTGGAGCCAGTGAGTTCATGCAGACCGAATCGCCAATCCGCGTCCTTCGCCTGATTCCTCGCACCGTGTGGGTTCTGGGCTGTGTCAGCCTGCTGATGGATGTCTCCTCCGAGATCATCCATAGTCTGTTACCTATGTTCCTGATGGTTGGCCTCGGGGCGAACGCCGCCACGATCGGCGTCATCGAGGGTATCGCGGAAGCCACGGCACCCGTCGTCAAGGTCTTCTCCGGAACGCTGAGCGACTATCTCGGCAACCGCAAATGGCTGGCGGTGACGGGGTACGGACTCGGCGCACTCAGCAAGCCGCTGTTTGCGATTGCGCCGACAATCGGCATCGTCGTGACCGCACGGATTATCGACCGGGTTGGCAAGGGAGTGAGAGGCGCGCCACGGGATGCCCTGGTGGCTGACGTGACCCCCGTGCACCTGCGCGGTGCCGCGTATGGATTGAGGCAGTCGCTCGACACCGTGGGTGCGTTTCTCGGGCCGCTGCTTGCCGTCGTCGTCATGCTGACGTGGGCGGACAACTTCCGGCTCGCTTTCTGGCTCGCCGTCATCCCGGGATGGCTCGCTGTCGCACTGCTGACGTTCGGAATCGCAGAGCCTGCCCACGCACTCGACACGAAGCGCGTCAACCCGATTCACTGGGATAGCCTGAGGCAGTTGGATCGAACCTACTGGTGGGTCGTCCTGGTTGGCGGTGTGTTCGCGCTGGCGCGTTTCAGCGAAGCGTTCCTGGTGTTGCGCGCGATGCACAGCGGTGTCCCCGTTGCGCTCGTTCCTCTCGTGATGGTCGCGATGAACGTCGTTTATTCGCTCTCCGCCTATCCGTTCGGCAAGCTGGCGGATACGACGAGCCATACGAAGCTGATGGTTGCGGGCTTGTTCGTACTGGTTGTCGCCGACGTTGTACTCGCTGGCAGCGCTCATGGGGGGGCCGTACTGATTGGAGTCGCGCTTTGGGGCTTGCATATGGGAATGACGCAGGGACTGCTAGCGACGATGGTGGCCCATGCTGCGCCTCCCGGTCTACGAGGTACGGCCTTCGGCTTTTTCAATCTCCTGAGCGGTATCGTGACGCTCGCCTCCAGTGTCATTGCCGGCATCCTCTGGGATCGACTCGGCGCGCCGACTACGTTTTATGCGGGAGCGGCGTTCAGTGTTCTGACTGCGGCACTGCTTCTGTGCAAGTCACGGCCGTCGGAAGCGGCGCGCAGTGGTTTGCAGTAGGGCAGGCACGGAACAACGCGTAGGAGGCAGCTTGCTGTACCGTCGGCCCGTTTGGAGCATTCGATCGGGGTAGCAAGATCGTTGACGACACAGGGCTGCGCCTCTGCTTTATGGCGGCGAAGTCTGAGGGATAGTCTTTGGAAGGACACGCTCACAATGCGGCCATTGCGGCTGTCGGCACGATCGCGGACCATGGGCCGCTATGGGTTGCTCAGCAGTCGTTAGACCGCTCACTACTTATGGATGAAAAGGGAGAATTCAGCCATTGGGTTTTGCTGATCCCCGTGCTAGACCCGCAATATGCCGCGAAAACCCCTCGCTGCGTAGTACGACTGTGCGCCATTGTGATACACGAAAACCGTGTCATAGCGCCTGTCACAGAACAGCGCTCCGCCAAGCTTCCTGATTTCCGGCGGCGTCGCAACCCAACTGGAAGTCTTGGCATCAAAGCAGCCGAGTTTTTGCAGATCGCGATACTGCGCCTCCGACAGCAACTCGATTCCCATTGCCGCCACCGTGTCCAGGACATTACCCGCTGGTTTGTTCTCCTTTCTGGAATCCAGCGCTTCACGATCAAAGCAAAAGCTTCTCCGGCCGCCGGGACTTTCAGCGGAACAATCACAGAATATGATCTGTCCGGTTTTCTCGTCGTGACCAATGACATCTGGCTCACCACCCGTGGCTTCCATCTCGTGAAGCGACCGCAATTTTTCTGGATCTGACGTCATCCGCGATTGAACCTGCGTCCACTCGATGTCTTTGTGACGGCTCAGATTTTTCTCGAAGCGGGCTTTAAGTGTGGAAATCAGGGATTCACTCTGCTTCTTCGTCAGGCTCATGGAACCTCTCCTCAAGACTCACCACTGACTTTCGATTACGTACGAATGCTGCCTGGGTACCCAACCAGTAGTAGACGGACTCGTCGGTCCATCTACGGTTAATAGTGCGGACAAGCATATCAAGGTTGGCGTTTACCGCGGCCACCAGCAGGTTTGCCAGCCGGCTTACGTGAACTCGCAATTGGCTTGCCGGCGGATTTGCTGCGCGGCTTCTGCACGCTGAACGGGCTACCGCTAGACAAAGCTGTGCCTTTACCCGCGGCCACAGCACGTTGCGCCGCAGGCTTGTGCCTGTTTTCGCCACTTTGCGGGTGCGGCTTTTTGCCGGGCACCTGCGTTGCGCCCGGCGCGGCGAACGGCACCTTGGGCTTCTTCGGTTTTTTCGGTTTCCTGATGATCTGCCCCGTCGCGCTAGTTTGCGGCACGCGGTGTTCAGCTTCAAAACCGGGCTCTTCCTCACGGCGCAGCGTTTGCCGGATCAGCGCTTCAATCGCGGCCAGCTGCGGCGCTTCATCGGCACACACAAGGGACACCGCCACGCCGCTGGCACCTGCACGGCCGGTGCGGCCAATACGGTGCACATAGTCTTGCGCCACGATCGGCAGATCAACGTTGATCACCAGCGGCAGATCGTCGATATCGAGCCCGCGCGCAGCCACATCGGTGGCGACCAGCATCTGTACTTCGCCTGTCTTGAAGCGCTCCAGCGCACGCAGGCGCGCGGGTTGCGGTTTATCGCCGTGGATGGTGTCGGCCGCATAGCCCGCGTCATCCAGCATGGCCGCCAGGTAATCCACGCCATTGCGGGTTTTGACGAACACCAGCGCGTGCTCCCAGTTGTTCTCGGCCACAAGGTGCATGAACAGGTCAGGCTTGTTCTTTTTGTCCACCGTCACCACCCACTGCCTGATCTTGCTGGCCGTGGCATTGGGCGGGTTGACGCTGATATCGACCGGGCCGCGCAGAATGCCAGACGCCATGGCGCGGATATCCTCGGTAAACGTGGCGGAGAACAGCAGGGTCTGGCGCTGGGCCGGCAACGCTGCGAAGACGGCGTTGAGTTCGCGCGCAAAGCCCAGATCCAGCATGCGGTCGGCTTCATCCAGCACCAGCGTTTGTACCTGATCAAACTGCACTGCGTTCTGGCGATGGAGATCCAGCAAACGGCCCGGCGTGGCAACGAGCACATCCACGCCTTTGCGCAACTTCATCATTTGCGGGTTGATACTCACGCCGCCATAAGCGGCCAGAAATCGCAAATCGAGGCCTTTGCCGTAACCGACGAAGCTTTGCAGCACCTGTTCGGCCAGTTCACGTGTGGGCACCAGCACCAGAACGCGCGCGCGGTTGCTGGACACCGCCGGGCCGTGTTGCACCAGCCGCTGCAACAGCGGAAGCGCAAAACCCGCCGTTTTGCCGGTGCCGGTCTGTGCCGCCGCCATGACGTCCTTGCCACTGAGCACGGCAGGAATCGCCTTGACCTGCACCGGCGTAGGTGTCCGGTAATTGAGGTCCTGCACATTACGCAGCAAGTGATCGATCAGGCCAAGCGAGGCAAATGACATGGGCGTATTCCGGGCTGAAACTGTAATTCTAGCGGTTGTGTTGAGTGGCAATGGATGAATTGAACGTCTGGGCGTTTCGTGGCCACAGAGTCGATCAATGGATGGCGGTCGGAATCCCGCATGCGACGAATAAATCCTGGCGGTCCTATGCAGTCGCCCGAAACCGGGCCGGCATGCGACCGCTCGCCGCGCCGTTGCGTCAAATCGCCATTTGTTCTGTCATTTCAAGCGCAAGCCATTGCGAAGAATAGGCCTGCTAGAATCACCAGGCCTGATTATTTCGCTATATATAGCTTGCGTCGCCGCATGCCCAGAGGGCGATCGCAAGCGCGAATGGAGAGTGCAATGCCGTTGAGTCTGAATACCCAGGACACCCATTGGCGCATCCATGAACTGGTGTGGGGCGGATTCCACGCCCTTGATGACATCGAGGCGATCATCACGGATGAATATCTCGATCCCGACGACCTTAACGCCGACGACTTGGTCTGGGTGAAATCCGAGGTGGCCCAGGCGACAGCCGCCAAGCGCGCCATGGAAGCCGAATGGTCAAACCCTACCGAATACGACCGCCTGGAGAAAGTGTTCCAGGCGCTTCGGGTTGAACACTTCATCGCCCTGCATTGCGCGGGCAATACCAACCAGGAAGGGAAAGACGATGCGCGGGAGGTGTGGAAGGCCGCGGGCGGCCCAGGCTCCGGGCTGCTAGGCTACTGTTTCTATCACAGCCAGGACGTAGATCGCGCTGTTGATACTGGCCATCTTTACCTGTCTTTCAGCGGCATCGGCCCGACTCCGCAGGCCCGTGACGAGCATACCCTGCTGCTCTCGCGTCGCCTGATCGAACTCCTGCGGGAGGCGGGCTTCGCTACTCACTGGAGCGGTTCGATTGAAGAGCGAATCGACATCGACCTGGGGCAGTGGCGCAAACGTAGCCCGCAATAGAGCCGGCTCTCGCCGACGCTATTCCGCTGGTCACTCAGATGACACGCGCGACGAATTTAATCTCGATCAGCTGACCGACGAACGCCAGGCGCGGCGTCGCCAGCATCGTACTCGTCACGATCGGCATGTTGCTGCCGTAAGCCTGCCGTCGAATGTCGCCCGCCACGGCAAAGGCCGTGTCCACGTCGAGAACCAGGAGCGTTTCCTCGACCACATTTGCCATCGTGAAGCCGAGCAGTTTCAGCACCTTGGTCGCATTCGCGTAGGCCTGGCGCATCTGCAGGCCCATGTTGGAGAAATCGACGACTTTACCGTTGGCATCGACCGGCGCCGGGGCGACCAGCTTGCCCGTATCGTCATGGCTGAGCTGACCCGATACGTAGATCGTGTCGCCGACGCGAATCGCCTGCACGTAGCCGTAGCTCGCTTCCCAGGGCACCCCCAGGTTCACCCATTGCTTATCGGGGCAGGTTGCGGCCGAGGCCGTCGTGGCCAACAGGCCGGACGCCGTTGCTGTTGCTGCTGCCGCTGAAGTCGCGAGGAATCTGCGACGCCCCGAAGTCAGGTCGAGGGCGCTGCCGTTCGCGGGTGCCGTTTTATTGCTCATGCCGTACTCCTTGCTTGACGTGATGGGATGGGGCTTTCACGATGCACACTCTATAAATTCTGCCGCGCTAGATAAACAGCAGGCAGCCTGATGGTTTGTCCACGAGAGAGAGACAATGGATCGTTTCCACGAGATGAAAGTCTTCACGACGGTCGTCGATACGGGCAGCTTCGCCGGCGCGGCCGATTCGATGGCACTTTCAAAGCAGACCGTTTCAAAGCGGGTCGGCGAGCTGGAGAAGCGTCTGGGCGTGCGCCTTCTCCATCGCACCACGCGTCGGCTTTCGATCACCTCGGAGGGCGAGACCTTTCTCGCCCGATGCCGTGCGCTGCTGGCCGGCGTCGATGAGGCCGAGGCCGAACTCGCCGCGCATCACGGTGCGGCGTCCGGGCGGTTGAAGGTCAACGTGCCCATGACGTTCGGCCTGTCTCATCTGGCGCCGCTATGGGGGCGCTTCACCGCCGACAACCCGGATGTGATGCTCGAGGTGACGCTGACCGATCACGTCGTCGACCTCGTCGACGAAGGCTTCGACATGGCCGTGCGTATCGCGCGCATACCCTCCAGCTCACTGGTCGGTCGCAAGCTCGCGTCGACGCGCATGATCCTCTGCGCCTCGCCGGTCTATCTCCAGGCGCGAGGCCGGCCTCTTCATCCCTCGGACCTGCAGCGGCACGACATCATTGCCTATAACCTGTTTTCTCTTGGCGACCAATGGGAGTTCGAGAATGCTGGCGAGATCGTGACGACACGTGTCCTGCCGCGTGTGCGCACGAACAGCGGCGATACCTGCCTTGCCATGGCGCGTCAGCACCGGGGGATCGTCCTGCTGCCCAGTTTCCTGGTCGACGGTGTCATGACGAGCGGGGAACTGGTCGAGGTGCTGCCCGAGCACCGATCCATCGAGTTGGGCGTGTTTGCCCTGTATCCCTCGCGCAAGTTCGTCCCGGCCAAGGTGCGGCAACTGGTCGAGTATCTCGCCGAGTCGTTTCGCGACTCTCCGTGGCGGAACTAATCCTGCTGCTCGCTCACGCTGGCTTGCAGGCCGTCGTGCCGCCGGATTTGCACAATCCGGAGGCAGTCGGATACATTATCGAGTCGGGTACCGTTGAATTCGAAATCTGCCGGGCCCGTTTGCAGGCACAGCCCGTGGCGCCTCGCGACCGCATTTCAATTTCAAAAAATGACGGCTCCGACCCTATGGCCGCCCGGCGATGTATTGGGCGATGATGTGCGCGGAGGCACCGCCCGGCACGTTGAGCCAGCGTGGCAGGCTGGCCGGTACCGGCGCACCCGGCATCAGGCGCGTAGTAAGGAGACAGCGATGGACCAGCGGCAACGCGAGCACATCGAGACAGTAGTCCTGACGACTACCGGCGAGTCGTCAGGCGTCGCGCGCGCGCACGATGCCATCATCCAGAGTTCGTGGCGGCGTTGCGTGCATCAGTACGGTCTTGATCCGGCCCGCATGCAGGAAGCGCGCATTCTGCCGCAGATGCGCTTGCGCGAACATCAGCAACGCATCGACGATTTCACGCGGATTGCCCGTCATGGCCTCGAAACCCTGTACGGCCAGGTAGGGGGCATGGGCTACGTGGTGCTGCTGACGGATGCCGACGGCGTCACCGTCGACTACCTCGGCAATGCCAATACGGATGCCGCGCTACGACGCGCCGGCCTTTATCTGGGCGCCGAATGGAGCGAAAACGGTGCGGGCACCTGTGCGGTCGGTACGGCGCTGGCGACGGGTCAGGCCCTGACCGTACATCAGGCCGATCATTTCGATGCGACCCATATTCCGCTGACCTGCACCGCGGCGCCGCTGTTCGATTCGTATGGTCAGCTCAATGCGATTCTCGACATCTCCGCGCTGAGTTCGCCGCAGGCGAAGTACAGCCAGATGCTTGCGCTGCAACTGGTACGCATGTACGCCAATCAGATCGAGGACGCCTATTTCTTGCGTCGGCACCGGCAGGACTGGATGCTCAAGCTCAGTCCGGCGTCCGAGTTCCTCGACGTCAACCCGGAGTACCTGATCGCCCTCGACGCCGATGGCCGGATCTCGGGCCATAACCGTCGCGCCCAGCAAATGCTGATCGCCGAGCCCGGTGTCGAGGCGAGGGGGCTGTCGCTGATCGGCCTGCGCTTCGAGGCGTTGTTCGAGGCGCGTCAGGAAGACCTGGGCCGCTTCGTCTACTCGCGGCCCAGTGAGCAGCGCGTCGTGCGGCTGAGCCATAGCGGAAAACGGCTCTACCTGAGCGTGATGCCGCCGGTGCTGCGTTTGCAGCATGGAATGCCGGACAGCGCATCGCTGCCGCTGCCCCCCGAACTGGAGGCCCTATGCGGTGGCGATGCGATGTTGCAGCAGCAATTGCAGCGTGCCGCCAAGCTGGTCGATTCGCGCATCAACCTGCTCATCAACGGCGAGACCGGCAGCGGCAAGGAGTTTTTTGCCAAGGCGCTGCATCGGGCCAGTTCACGCCGCAATGGTCCATTTATCGCGGTCAATTGCGCGGCGATTCCCGAAACGCTGATCGAGAGCGAGTTGTTCGGGCATCTGCCCAACAGTTTCTCGGGCGCCGGTTCCAGGCCCAAGCGCGGCCTGATCGAGGCGGCAAACGGCGGTACGCTGTTCCTCGACGAGATTGGCGACATGCCGCGCGAGTTGCAGTCGCGTCTGCTGCGGGTGCTGTCCGAGGGCGAGGTGCTGGCGATCGGCGCTTCGCGTCCGGTGCCCGTCGATGTGCGAGTCATTTCGGCCACTCACCACTCGCTCGATCAGCTGATCAGCAGCGGGCGGTTTCGCGAGGATCTGTACTACCGTCTCAACGGTGCGCGTTTTGTGCTGCCGCCGCTGCGCGAGCGCAGCGATCTGGACTGGCTCGTGCAGAAGCTGCTTGCCGTACCGGAGCGCGAGTCCGGTTTCACGATCTCGGACGCGGCGCGCGAGCGGCTGCATCGTCATCGCTGGCCGGGCAATTTGCGCGAATTGCGCAACGCGCTCGAATATGCGCGCGCGGTTTGCAGTCATGGCCACATCGAAGTGGATGACCTGCCCGAAGGTATCGGCGAGGCAGCCGTGGCGGCGCGCGAGGCTGCCGGCGTGGCGACGCATTCGGCCGCGGCGTTGGAACCCGCCGTTCTGCCGCCCGAGGGCATGCTGCTCATGCAGTACCTGCGCGCGTCCGGCTGGAACCTGAGCGCCGTTGCCCGCCAGATCGGCATTAGCCGCATGACGCTGTACCGCCGCATGGCGCGCTATGGCATCCAGTCGCCCAACCGCAGCGACACGGATGCCGGCGAGAGCCGGCGCTAACGGCACGGCCCGCGTTTCACCGATACGACTGTCCACCACGATGCAGTTGCCGCTGTGACACCTGTCTCGTCGGCACGCTCCAGCTCGGCGCTTCACGTCGATTCGCGTCCCTTCATGCCCCTTCGCGTCCCTATTCCCGGGGGTATTCCCGTAGATTTTCCGCCCATCCCGGGGGATGCGGCATTGGCATAGTCGTTGCGGTATTTACGCCTGTCAGAACACGCACATCAGGAGACAGGCATGCGCGAACCTTGTCCGGTTCGTCCGCCGCAGGTTGGCATCATTGCCAATCCCATTTCGGCACGCGACATCCGCCGGGTCATCGCCAACGCGAACAGCCTGCAACTGGCCGATCGCGTCAATATCGTGCTGCGGCTGCTGGCCGCGCTGGCCGCCGGTGGCGTTGGCCGCGTGCTGATGATGCCGGACCGCGAGGGGCTGCGGGTCATGCTGCAGCGGCATCTGGCGCGCTCGCAAGGGCCCGATGCCGCGCTGGCGGCCGTCGAGTACCTGGACATGCCGGTTACCGGCAGCGTGGACGACACGCTGCGCGCCGCGCACATGATGCGCGAGGCGGGCGTTGCCGCCATCGTGGTGCTCGGCGGTGACGGCACGCATCGCGCCGTGGTTCGCGAGTGCGGTGATGTACCGATCGTCGGGATCTCCACGGGTACCAACAATGCCTTTCCCGACATGCGCGAACCCACCGTCACCGGCCTCGCGACCGGCCTGTTCGCCAGCGGACGGATTCCAGCCTCGTGCGCGCTCGCGAGCAACAAGCGCCTGGACGTGACGATTCGCGAGCCGAACGGAGCAGTACGGCGCGATATCGCGCTGGTGGACGCGGTCATCTCCCGCGAGCAATACATCGGCGCGCGCGCCGTATGGAAGACCGACACGCTGGCCGCGGTCTACGTGTCGTACGCCAGTCCGCAGGCAATCGGCCTGTCCGCCATCGCCGGCCTGATCGAGCCGATCGGCCGGGACGAACCCGGCGGCCTCGCCGTCGAGCTCGCCAGCCCGGGCCATGGCGCGTTCGAGTTGATTGCGCCGATCGCGCCCGGCCTGCTGCGGCCGGTGCCGATCGCCGCCTGGCACCGCCTCGAACATGCCGTGCCGCAGCGTGTGCGGCAGCGTGCCGGCATCGTCGCACTCGACGGCGAGCGCGAGCTGACCTTCGGTCCGCACGATGAAGTCTTCGTGACCCTGCACGAGAACGCCTTTCACAGCATCGACGTGGCCGCCTGCATGAGCTATGCGGCGGACGCGCAACTGATGCGCCGCGCCGCGGGCGCGAGCCTGCCCGTTGCCGGATTCCGCCCCCTCACTCCCCAAACCTGAAACAGGAGACAGACATGGACGCAGACATCGCAGCAGGGCAGGCCCGCTTGCCGCTCGACAAGGAGACGCTGCTCGCGGTCTACCGCAAGATGCGCACGATCCGCGAGTTCGAAGAGCGGCTGCACGTCGACTTCGGCCGCGGCGACATTCCCGGCTTCGTCCACCTCTATGCCGGCGAGGAAGCGACCGGGGTCGGCATTCTGCACCACCTGGGCGACGGCGACCGCATTGCAAGCACGCACCGCGGCCACGGCCATTGCATCGCCAAGGGCGTGGACCCGGTGGCGATGATGAAGGAGATCTACGGCCGCAAGGGGGGCTCCTGCAACGGCAAGGGCGGCTCGATGCACATCGCGGACCTGTCGAAGGGGATGATGGGCGCCAACGGCATTCTCGGCGCCGGCGCGCCGCTGATCTGTGGCGCGGCGCTGGCCGCCAGGTTCCGCGGCAAAGGCGAGGTCGGCATCACGTTCTGCGGCGACGGCGCCTCGAATCAGGGCACGGTTCTCGAAAGCCTGAACCTGGCCGCCGTCTGGAATTTGCCGGTGATCTTCGTGATCGAGAACAACGGCTATGCCGAATCGACCGCGCGCGAATACGGCACGGCCGTGGATAGCTATGTCGATCGCG
>Ga0154001_1000048_pt1 | contig 28876 bp, 26 predicted proteins | sample TSNJ085MetaG_FD_104699 | JGI IMG/M metagenome (GOLD analysis project Ga0154001, IMG submission 104699) | Attine ant fungus gardens microbial communities from New Jersey, USA - TSNJ085 MetaG | ecosystem: Host-associated > Fungi > Mycelium > Unclassified | place: USA: New Jersey, Wharton State...
ACCGGCAAGGGCGAACGCGACGGCCGCCCCCGATCCGCCCGCACCGAGCTGCTTGACGCGCTTGCCGCGCAGCGCAAAACCGATCCGCTCGAGTCCCATGACGAGCCCCGTGCCGTCGAACATATCGCCGAACCAGCTACCGTCCGGCTGCCGCCGCATCACGTTGATCGCGCCGACCTGCGCCGCCGTTGCCGATACCGCATCGACCAGCGCCATCGCGCTGACCTTGTGCGGCACGGTCACGACGAGGCCATCGAGATTGGCCAGCGATTTCAGACCGGCCACGACCTGCGCGAACGATGCAACCGGTGCTTCGAACGGCAGACAGACGGCGTTGATGCCGCCCGCGGCGAAAAGCGCGTTCATGATCTGTGGCGTCTTCACCTGGGTGACCGGGCTGCCGAGAATGCCGAACAGACGCGTCGAGCCGTCGATGCGCGATGCCTGCGTCGCGCCGCTCACAAGCGGTTCTCCCGGCGCGCGGCGAGGCGCGGATGTTCCGGCCACGCCTGTTCCGACATCGCGGCGTCGAGTCCCATCGGCTCCGGGCGGAACAGACGCTCGTCCATCAGCTTGAGGTCCGGCGAAATGGCGGGTCGGAATGCCATATGTGCAAGGACGTCACGCTCCAGATCGATACCCGGCGCGATCTCGATGAGTTCCAGGCCGCCGTCGATAGTACGGAACACGGCGCGTTCGGTGACGAACAGCGTCGTCTGATTGCGCTCGCGGGCGAACGGTCCGTTATACGACACCTGCTGCAGCTTCGGCACGAACTTGCGGTGCGCGCCTTCGCGCGGGATGCGCAGCTTGCCGTCTTCGCAGGCCACCTGGAGACCGCCGGCTGTGAACGTGCCGCCGAACACCATCTTGCGTGCGTTCTGGCTGATGTTGATGAAGCCGCCCACGCCGATCAGCTTGTTCGCGAACCGGCTGATGTTGACGCTGCCCTGCGAGTCGATTTCGACTGCCGAAAGAAAGGCGATGTCGATTCCGCCGCCGTCGTAGAAGTCGAACTGGTACGGCATGTCGATGATCGCACTGTAGTTGCGCGCGGCGCCCGCATCGAGGCCGGCCGCCGGCGCACCGCCGATCAGCCCCTGTTCGTTGGTCAGCACGATGTGATGCAGCACGTCTTCCTCGGCCGCGACGAGTCCGATGCCGGTGCAGACGCCGGAGCCCACGTTGCATACCGCGCCGACGCGCAGTTCCATCGCCAGCCGGCGCGCGATGATCTTGCGTTCGTCGAGCGGCAAACGTGGAAAACCGCCGAGCGGAATGCGCATCTCGCCCGAGAACGCCGGATCGTAGGCCGTCTGATACGTGACCGGCTGATCGGCCTCGACCACGACCACATCGACGAGCATGCCGGGGATCTTCACCGTCTTGGCCGGCAGGGTGCCGCGTTTCGCGAGCCGCTTGACCTGCACGATCACAAGCCCGCCGTTGCGCTTCGTGGCCTGTGCCATCGACAGCATGTCGCCGAAAATCGCTTCCTGCTCCATCGAAATGTTGCCGTCTTCGTCGGCGGTCGTGCCGCGCAGAAAGGCCACGTCGATGTCGAACGGTTTATAGAAAAGCCATTCGCGTCCCTCGATCTCGATCAGGCTGACGAGCGTATCGTCGCTGGCGGCACCTTGCCGGCCGCCGTCGTTGCGCGGGTCCACGAACGTGTGCAGACCGACGTGGCTGATCAGGCCCGGACGGCCCGCGGCGATTTCGCGTGTCAGTTGCGAGAGCGCGCCTTGCGGCAAGGTCCACGCCTCGATCTCCTGGTTCAGCGCCATCTGCGCAAGCGGCGGTGAATCGACGAGCGTGCCGCAGACGACGCGCTTGAGCAGCCCGGCATGCGCGAGTCGCGAAGCGCCCCGTTCGCCGCGGTCGCCGAGTCCGACCGGGTGTACCGAGGTGAGCCGGCGCGGCTCGCCTTGCGCGAGAAAGCGCCGCTCCAGCGCCTCGATCAGCGCTTCGGGCACGGCATGGCCGCTGCCCGATCCGCCGATCATCAGGGTATCGCCATCTTTCAGCATGCCGGCTGCTTCGTCGGCGCTCAGAATCTGCATGTCTTCTACTCCGTAGGGTCGCGTTCTGGTCACGCAGGGCGCCGCGCGCCGTGCCTCGTATCGAGCCGCAGCGCCTCGCAGGAAGCGCTGCCGGGACCGCAAAAACTTACTTTGGTAAGGGCCGTTCAAAATGGCGCCCGCGCCGGGCAGCGACAACTGCCCTGGATCGGACGTCGCGCCGGGAACCGCGTGGCCGCATGTTCGCGGCGCAACGGATCAGGCCGTCGAGCCCGACTCCCGGAGCACCTGCTGTTCATCCTGATGACGCGACAGACGCTTGCCCCACAGCGCGGCGATCAGCGTGAGCAGACAGAAAACGGCGAGGAACAGCATCACGCCGGTCGGCTTGCCGTTCGCGTACGCAACGAGCGCCGTGGCGATGAACGGCGTCGGGCCGCCAATGATTGCGCCCGACAGCTCGCGGCACATTGCGATGCCGGAGAAGCGGTATTGCGTCGGGAACAGGTTCGACAGGAAGGAGCCCTGCGCGCCGCAGGTGCAGCCCCAACTGATGCCGTAGACCGCGCTCATCGCGATGGTCGCGAGCACGACGTCCTTCGAGTCGATCATGTGGAAGAGCGGCCAAACGAGGCTCAGCGCGATCAGTGCGCCGGCCGCGAACACGTTGCCGCTGCCGTAGCGGTCGGCCAGCATGCCGCCCACCGGCGCGCACAGCAGCGAAAAAGCCAGCGCGATGATCAGGGCGATGAGACTGTCGGACTTCGCCATCCCGAGCGTGTTGGTCATGTAGCTCAGGGCAAACGTGTTCAGCACATAGCTGAGCGCCTGATGGCCGCCCATCGCGAGGAAGCCGCACAGAACCTCGCGCCGGCTATTGCGGAAGAGTTCGGCCACGGGCACTTTCTCCTTCCTCGCGCGTTCACTGGCCTTTTCCATCGCCGCGATATATTCGGGCGTTTCGTCGAGCTTCGAGCGGATATAGATCGCCACTCCGAACAGCACCAGCGAAATCAGGAACGGCACGCGCCATGCCCACGAATACAGGATGCTCTCGGGCACCGATGAAATCACGAGGAACGTCGTGATCGCTATCAGCACGCCGAAGTTCGTGGCGGCATTGGGAATCGAGGTAAAGAACGCGCGCCGTGACGGCGGCGTGTACTCCGCGATCAACGTGATCGCGCCGGCCAGTTCCGCGCCCGCGCCGAAGCCCTGCATCAACCGCAGCAGCACCAGCAGGGCCGGGGCGAGCATGCCCACCTGCTGATAGGTCGGCAGCAGGCCGAGGCCCACGGTCGCCGCGCCCATGATCGTCACGCAGAACACGAGTGCCGGTTTGCGCCCGTACTTGTCGCCGATATGCGAGATCACGATGCCGCCGACAGGGCGGATCACGAAGCCCACGGCAAACGTGGCGAAGGCCGCGAGCACGCCGGCCAGTTGCGACAGTTGCGGAAAGAAAAGCTTGTTGATGATGAGCCCCGACGCCGCGGCGTAGAGGCCGTAGTCATACCACTCGATGATGGTGCCGAGCGTCGACGCGAATACCGCACGTCGGATGTTTTTGCGGCTAACCTGCTGCGCATGTGCATGCTGCATAGCGCTGTCTCCGTTTCTCTTGTCAATGATGTTCCGCGGCGCACCGAGAGGCGGCGCGGCGCACTGTTTGCCCGCTAGGAACGCTTCGGCCGCTCGCCGAACGCGTTGGCTCCTTCTTCGTAGTTGCCCGAGGCGAAGCACAGCGACGTCAACTCGTTCTCGTAGCGGATGCCCTGATCGACGGACATCGACAGCGCCGCGCGCACGGCCGCCTTGACCGACTGCGTCGCAATCGGGCTGAATTCGGCCATCTTCCGGCACAGCGCCATCGCGGTATCGACCACGGCCGTGTCTTCGACCACGATCTCCACCAGACCGATGCTGTGCGCCTCGTGTGCGTCGATCGAGTCGCCGGTGAGCAGCAGCCGCATGGCCTGGCCGTAGCCAACCAGACGCGGCAGCATTTGCGATGCACCGCCGCCGCCGACCCAGCCGCGCAAGACTTCCGGCGCGCCGAACTTCGCGCTTTGTCCCGCCACGCGGATGTCGGCGCCCAGCATCATTTCGAGTCCGCCGCCCAGCACCCATCCCTTGAGCGCCGCGACGACCGGCTTGGTGAATTCGCGAATGACCATCGCGTAGTCCGTGCGCCGGCGGAATTCCCACGCAGTCCGATACGTCTTCAACGTATGGAGATCGCTGCCGGCACTGAAGGCGCGTTCGCCTTCGCCGCGCAACAGCACGACGCGTACGTCGTTATCCCGCTCCAGTTCCTCCCTGATTCCAACCAGCGTTTGCGTCATTTCCGGCGTCATCGCATTCATTTTTTCCGGCCGGTTGATGACGATTTCGGCCACGGCTCCGTGGCGCCTGAGTAGAACGTGCTCCTGCATTGTGTCTCCTGATTCTGCTGCTGCATGCAGCGCGGTTTCCCTCGATCGCGACCCATATACTTACTTACTAGTAAGTATTTTTTCGTGAAGATACCAGCTTTGTTTGAGACAGGCAACGGGGATTTTTGCTAGCGTCATGGCTAGCGCCTGGCGCCGTCCGCAATGGGTCTGCGACGGGTGACGGGAAGTGGGGGAAGTGTTTTGCCGGCCGGCTGGCCGGGCTCGGGGATGGACTGCTTCGCTGCTGGGGCGCGGGGGAGTCGTGTAGAATCGGCGCCATCAATCGTGCCGGACCGTTGTGCGCCGGCTGCCCGCAATTACACGAGTCACGCCTGCTGCTGTGTTCCGCATGAGGCCGCTCTCATCACACCGTTTTTCGCCGAGGTGAGACGTTGAGTCAGAACGACAAGACAACTTCCGGGCCCAAAAAGCCTTCGATGTACGACAGCATTAAAGAACTGGCAAAGAAGCTGCTCATTGCACACGGTTATCACAAGACCACGTTCGGCGTGATCGCCAAACAGTTAGGTATCACGACGACCAATATCCACTATCACTTCGGCAACAAGAACAGTCTCGTTGAAGAAGTCGTCAAGGATTATGTCGACGCGGCAATCCACGGGCAAAAGAGCATCTGGCTCGATGAAACGAAGTCGCTACAGGAAAAGGTGCAGGGAGAGATCGCCTATAACCGCAATCTGTACAGGAAATACAACCCGGGCGGAAAGACCCATCATCCCTGGAGTCTGATCGGACGTCTACGGCTCGAAAGCGATGTGCTCAGCGACGAAGCGCGCGCGACCCTCGTCAGGTTCACGACCGAAATTCACGGCGCAATCGAGACAGCGGTCGGATTCGCGATCCGCAGCGGTGAGTTGAAACGCGATACGCCGAAGGAGGACCTGATTCTTCTATTGACTCATCTTGCCGACAGCCTTTCGGTATTCGCACAGGACGCGGGGGGATTCGAACGGGTCGAGCAATTCATGAATGCGTTTTCGCGCGTCGTGTTGACGAAATACACGCGCAATTCAGGCTGAGAGGACGGAGGTCCTGATTGAGGTACTTCTAATGCGTGCCGAGTCGTCCGGCACGCGGTGCTGCGGTCAGTCCGCGATGGATTGGCCGCAGCTATGCAACGTCGCGCGATCTTCGATGAACCCGACGTCGTGGACATCGGGAACACACTGACTCCCTCACGCCAGCGCCTGCGCTCCCGCTTTCGCGACCTGCGCATCTTCACCCGGCTTCACGCCGGACACACCGACGGCGCCCACCACCTGCCCATCGACGGTAAGCGGAACACCGCCTTCCAGCGTCGCGACGAGCGGTGCGCTCACGAAAGCGGTGCGGCCGCCATTGATCATTTCTTCGTAGAGGCGCGACTCGCGGCGTCCCAGGGCCGAGGTGCGCGCCTTGCCGATTGCCATCTCGGCGCCGATCGGCGCGCAGTTATCCAGACGCAGCAGGCCGAGCAGATGGCCGCCGTCGTCGACCACCGCGATGGCGACGGGCCAGTGGTTTTTTTCCGCCTCGGCGCGAGCGGCGTCGAGAATGCGCGTGGTTTCCGCGAGGGTGAGTACAGATTTGGTTTGCATGTCGGTCGATTCCCGGAGTTATTGAAGCGCGTCTTCGATAAGTTCGATCCAGTGCTGCACGCGCGTGCGATTGGCACTGGCGAGGTGAGTCTGACAGCCGATGTTGGCCGTCGCAATGAGGTCGGGCTGGCCGCTTTCGAGCGCGTCGAGCTTGCGCTCGCGCAGCGTTGCCGCCAGTTCCGGCTGCGTGATCGAATAGGTGCCCGCCGAGCCGCAGCATAGATGCGCGTCGGGAACGTCGGTCAGGTCGTAGCCGAGCCGCGTCAGGATCGCCTCGACCGCACCGCCGAGCTTCTGCGCATGCTGCAGCGTACACGGGCAATGAAAGGCGATGCGCTTGCGCTCGCCGGTTTGCAACGCGTCGAGCGGTTCGCCGCGGAGCACTTCGACGAGATCGCGGGCCAGCTCGCTCGTCCGCTCGGCCTTGGTTGCGTAGAGCGGATCGTCGCGCAGTAAATGTCCGTACTCCTTGACGAATGCACCGCAGCCGCTCGCGGTCAGCACGATCGCTTCGGCGCCCGCCTCGATGGCGGGCCACCATGCGTCGATATTGCGGCGTGCGCGTGCGAGGCCCGCGTCCTGCGCGTTCAGGTGATAGTCGGTTGCGCCGCAACAGCCGGCCTGGGGCGCCGCGATCACGCTGATGCCGAGCCGGTCGAGCACGCGAGCTGTGGCGGCGTTCGTGTTCGGCGACAAGGCAGGCTGCACGCAGCCTTCGAGTATCAGCATGCGACGGCTGTGTCTCGCCGGCGGGCGAGGCTTGGCCGCGACCTTGTCGACGGGGATTTTCTGTCGCAGCGATGTGGGCAGGAAGGGCCGCGCAAGACGGCCCGCCGTCAGCAGCGTCTTGAATACCATCGGGCGCGGGATGACCTGCCGCAGCCCTTCGCGCAGCATGCGCTCGCCGGTCGGCCGCGCGACCCGCCGCTCCAGTTCGGCGCGGCCGATGTCGAGCAGCGCGTGATAGGTGACGCCGGAAGGGCAGGTCGTTTCGCAATTGCGGCAACTCAGGCAGCGGTCGAGATGCTGCTGGGTTTTCGCGCCGACGTCCTCGCCTTCGAGCAGTTGCTTGATCAGATAGATGCGGCCGCGCGGGCCGTCTAGTTCGTTGCCGAGGACCTGATAGGTCGGGCAGGTCGCGTTACAGAAGCCGCAATGGACGCAACTGCGCAGGATCGATTCCGCTTCGTCGGCGCGCGCGAGGGTTCGGGCCTGTTCGCTGAGGTTGGTTTGCATGGTGTCTCGCGTCAGAAGTCGGCGTACAGGCGGCCGGGGTTGAACAGGCCATGCGGATCGAGCCGGGCCTTCAGCGCGCGATGCAGGCGCAGCAGCGGTGCGGAGAGCGGCATGAACGGGCTTGCCGCGCCGCGCGGGTCCGGCGTTGCGTCCGCGCTGTAGCGAGTCGCGTGACCGCCGGCGGCCGCAGCGATTGCCTGTATCGACGAAACGTCCGCATGGCTCTTGAGCCAGCGCTGCGCGCCGCCCCAGTCGAGCATGACGTCACCGGGCAGTGCCATGAGCGGCGCGGCGACCGGCAGCGACAGACGCCAGAGCGGACGCGCATCGGCGAAGAAAGGCAGGCGGTGTTCGCGCAGGTCGGTCCAGAACGCCATGTCGAGGTCCGCGCCGCCGATGTGGCCGATGGCCGATTCCACGGAGCCTTCGCCGCCTTCGAGCCGCACGTGCAACAGGCCATCCTCGTAACAGGCGCCGGTGACGGGAAGTGCGCCGCGGCGCCAGTTCGTCAGCGCCGTCATGGCTTTGTCGGCACTCATCTCAAGGACGACGCTGCGCGTCGCGCGCGGTTTGGGCAGTACCTTCAGCGACACCTCGGTCATCACGCCGAGGCATCCGTAGCTGCCGGCCGCGAGCCGCGCCATGTCGTAACCGGCGACGTTCTTCATCACTTCGCCGCCGAAGCGCAGATGCTTCGCCTCGCCGGTGATCAGGCGGCAACCGAGCACGAAGTCGCGCACGGAGCCTGCCCACGGCCGGCGCGGTCCCGACAGCCCGCTCGCGACCGCGCCGCCGAGCGTCGCGCGGCCGTCGAATTCGGGCGGCTCGCAGGGCAGCATCTGACCGGCGGCATCGAGTGCGGCCGAGAGCGCCGCGACGGAGGTGCCGCAACGCGCCGTGATAACGAGTTCGGTCGGCTCGTAGCGGACGATGCCGCTGTGGCTGCGCGTGTCGAGTTCGCGCGCGCCGTTGGGTGCGCCGTCGGGTGCACCATCAGGCACGCCGCGGCCGAGAAACGCCTTGGTGTTGCCGCCGCGCACGCTCAGCGGCGTCTGCGTCGAGATGGCGCGAGCGACCTCGTCGACGAGACGCTGGCTGTCGTCCAGCGGGATCGGATCGTCTCGCATCAGAATCGCTCCAGTTCAGGAAACGGCAGGGCGCCGTGGTGAACGTGCATCGCGCCGAATTCGGCGCAGCGATGCAGGGTCGGAATGTTCTTGCCGGGATTGAGCAGACCTTGCGGATCGAACGCGGCTTTCAGGGCATGAAACAAGGTCAATTCATCGGCATTGAACTGCGCGCACATCTGATTGATCTTCTCGCGGCCCACGCCATGTTCCCCTGTGATGCTGCCGCCGACCTTCACGCACAGCTCCAGGATCGCGCCGCCGAGCGCTTCGGCGCGCTCGGTCTCGCCCGCGTTCGCATCGAACAGGATCAGCGGATGCAGATTGCCGTCGCCCGCGTGGAAAACGTTGGCGACGCGCAGCCCGTATTGCTGCGACAGGCGCTCGATGCCGGCCAGCACGCCCGGCAGTTCGCGGCGTGGGATCGTGCCATCCATGCAGTAGTAGTCGGGCGAGATGCGGCCGACCGCCGGGAACGCGTTCTTGCGGCCAGCCCAGAATTTCTGGCGCTCGGCTTCGTCGCGGGCGAGCCGCACGTCGGTGGCGCCGGCCGCGCGCAGCAGCGCTTCCACCCGCTCGCAATCCTCAATGACGTCGCTTTCGGCGCCGTCCACCTCGCACAGCAGGATGGCTGCCGCATCCACGGGATAGCCCGCGTGGATAAAGTCTTCGGCGGCGCGAATGGCGAGGTTGTCCATCATCTCCAGGCCGCCCGGAATGATCCCCGCGCCGATGATCTCGGCCACCGCCGAGCCGGCCCGCTCGACATCGTCGAAGCTCGCGAGCAGCACGCGGGCGCTCTGCGGTTTGGTGAGCAGCTTCACCGTGACTTCGACGACGATGCCGAGCATGCCTTCCGAACCGGTGAAGAGCGCGAGCAGATCGAAGCCGGGCGAATCGAGCGCGTCCGATCCGAGCGTGACGCGTTCGCCCTCGATGGTGAGGACTTCGAGCTTGAGGATGTTGTGGACCGTCAGGCCGTATTTGAGGCAGTGCACGCCGCCGGCGTTCTCGGCGATGTTGCCGCCGATCGAGCAGGCGATCTGCGACGAAGGATCGGGGGCATAGTAGAGCCCGTACTGCGCGGCGGCCTGCGAGATCGCGAGATTGCGCACGCCCGGCTGAACGCGCGCGATGCCGGCCTCGGGATCGATTGCGACGATGCGGTTCATGCGCGCCATCACGAGCAGAATGCCTTTTTCGAGCGGTAGCGCGCCGCCCGACAGACCAGTGCCGGCGCCGCGCGCCACCACGGGAATGCGCGCCTCGTGCGCATAGCGCAGCAGCGCTTCGATCTGCTCGACGGTTTCGGGCAGCGCGACGAGTAGCGGGGTCGTGCGATAGGCCGAGAGCCCGTCGCATTCGAACGGACGCAGCTCCTCGGCTTCGTGCAGGATCGTCAGGCCGGGCACGCGCGCGCGCAGTTCCGCGACGACGGCGGCACGGTCGTGCGTAACGAGCGGGCCGTCGATCGCTTCGTCATAGCGATAGCTCATGAATGTCTCCTCGCCCTCGCGCGACGGATCGGGACGACCGGCCGGCAGGCGTTGCAGGCGGAATTGTTGCCGCGCTGCCGGCGTCTGTCGATAAGCTGGTCGAGTGGTCGTACCAGTTTTTTATCGGGCTTCGCAGAGCAATTTCTGCACTGACCTTAATATCGTGCGATATCCTGCTGGATGACGATTTGATTCATACCCTTTCCCTAGCTGGTCGTACCACTTGAAAATGCACGATACGAATACCCGCGAGAACGCCGATGTCGCCCCCGCCCGCCAGGTCGCGGACGTCGTGGCGGAACGCATCGAACGGCTGATCGTCGACGGCGTGCTCAAAGCGGGGCAGTCGCTGCCCTCGGAGCGGCGGCTTGTCGAGAAGCTCGGCGTGTCGCGCACGGCGCTGCGCGAAGGGCTCAAGCTGCTGCGCGCGCGCGGCATCATCGAGACCTCGCATGGGCGCGGATCGTATGTCGCCAGTCTGACCGGGCACACGGAGACCTCGCCGCTCATGCACCTGCTCGGCTCGCAGCCGCGCACGCTCTACGACCTGTTCGAGGTGCGCGGCATGCTGGAAGCGGAATCGGCGCGGCTGGCGGCACTGCGCGGCACGCCGGCTGACCATGTGCTGATTACGCGGCGCTATCAGGAGATGATCGAGGCACAGGAGACCGAGGCCGATCCGTCGGTCCACGCGCGCCTCGATCACGCGTTTCATCTGGCGATTTGCGAGGCTTCGCACAATCCGGTGCTGGTCCACACCCTGCAATCATTGACCGATCTGCTGCTCAGTTCCGTGTTCGCGTCGGTCAATAACCTTTACCACCGCGAACAGCACAAGCGGGTGATCGATCGTCAGCATGCGCGGCTTTACAACGCGGTGATCGGCAAGCTGCCGGAGCAGGCGCGCAAGGCCGCCGCCGATCATATCGACAGGGTCTGTGCGAGCCTGCGTGAAATCGAGCAGGAAGAGCAGAGGCTGGTGCGGGCGACGTTGCGGCTCGAAGGGTGGAGTTGAGCGTCCGCTTATGCCTGGAGATACCTAGAAATCCGCCGCCATGGCGAGCGCCCGGGCTTTTCCCTGCTCGATCGCCTGCCGAGGGTCGGCATGCCAGGTGTGCTCCACCATGAGGCTTTTAACGTCGGCCACGCCAATGAACTTGAGCCAGAAGTCGAGATAGTCGGCCTGATGTTCAAACCCGGGATGGCCGCTGCCGGCACTTGCCTCGCGGCTCTGTCCACGCACATGAATGACGAGGGCGCGCGGAATCTTCAGCATCGGACCGTATGCGCTCCCATTGAAGGTGAACAGCATATTGCGCTGGCTGACGAGATCGATCAGTTGTTTCAGCTTGTACGGGTAGCCGAAATTCCACATCGGCACGCCGAGAACGATCCGGTCAGCTTCCTGGAAACGCTTGACGAGAGACTGTATGCGATTCCAGATCGACGATTCGACGCTGTTCAAGGGTTCTTTCGATACCCCTTTATATTTCGCGCCAATGCCCTCGCTGTCGAAGTCGGGCAGGTCTTCTTCCCAGACGTTCAACGTGTCGACCTCGATCGACGTGCAATGCTGGCGATACGCGTCGAGAAACGCATTCGCGATGGTGATCGAGGCTGACGCGTCGCCACGAGGAGAACACACGATATTCAATAGACGCATGATGCCAGGTCCAGATGGGATTGCGATTAGTCAGGTATCCGGTGAATGCTGCCGCCGGTACTCAAACCGTGGCCGGGTCCATCTTGTCGATATCGATACCGTAGCGCGCAATCGCCTCGCTGACTGTCCGGCGCGCAATGGTGCCTTCGTCCGCGAGCGCTTTCAGTGCTGTGAGCACGATGAAATGCCGGTCCACTTCGAAAAACGTGCGTAGCGACTCCCGCGTATCGGAGCGGCCGAATCCATCGGTGCCGAGCGCGATGAAGCGGCGATCGTCGACGAACGGGCGGATCTGGTCGCCGACGATCTTCATGTAGTCGGTCGCCACGACGACCGGACCCGGCCGGCCCTGCAGGCATTGCTGAACGTACGGAATGCGCGGCTCGTCCTGCGGATGCAGGATGTTCCAGCGCTCGGCGGCGAGACCGTCGCGGCGCAGTTCGGTCAGGCTCGTGGCGCTCCAGATGTCGCTGGAAACCGCGAAGTCCTGCTTCAGCAATTCGCCCGCGGCGATCACTTCGCGCAGAATGGCGCCGCTGCCCATCAGTTGTACATGAGGACGCTGCGCATCGTCGCGAGCTTCGTCCGGTGCCACACCGGGCAGCCTGTATAGCCCCTTGAGAATGCTGGCTTCGGCCTCGGGCGGCAGCGCCGGGTGAGGGTAGTTCTCGTTGAGCAGCGTGATGTAGTAGTACACGTCTTCCTGTTGCGCGTACATCCGGCGCAAGCCGTCCTGAACGATGACGGCCAGTTCATACGAAAAGGTCGGATCGTACGAGACGCAATTGGGAATGACCGATGACAGCACGTGACTGTGACCGTCGTCGTGTTGCAGGCCTTCGCCCATCAGCGTGGTGCGCCCGGAAGTCGCGCCGAGCAGGAACCCGCGCGTGCGTGCGTCGCCTGCCGCCCAGGCGAGATCGCCAATGCGCTGCAAGCCGAACATCGAATAGAAAATATAGAACGGAATCGTCGGCAACGCATGATTGGCATAGGCGGTGCCGGCGGCGATCCACGACGCGAACGCACCGGATTCGTTGATCCCTTCCTGCAGAATCTGGCCGTCCTTCGCTTCCTTGTAGTAACTCAGCTGGCCCGCGTCCTGCGGCGTATAGAGTTGCCCGACCGGCGAATGAATGCCGATCTGACGGAATAGCCCTTCCATGCCGAAGGTGCGCGATTCGTCCGGCACGATCGGCACGACCAGCTTGCCCAGGTTCGGGTCCTTCAGCAGCGTACTCAGAATGCGCACGAAAACCATCGTGGTGGACGCACCCCGTTCGCCGCTGTCCTTCAGTTGCGCGGCGAATGCCTCGAGCGGTGGAATCGGCAATGGCGGAACATCGGCGAAGCGGGCCGGAACGTGACCGCCGAGCCGCGTGCGGCACGCCGCTAAATAGCGTGCTTCGTCGCTATTCGGCTCGGGCTTCAGATAGGGTATCTCGTCGAGCTGTGCGTCGCTGACCGGCAGATCGAAGCGATCGCGAAAAGCGCGTACCGCATCGGCGCTCATTTTCTTCAATTGATGGTTGATGTTCTGGCCTTCGCCGGCTTCGCCCATGCCGAAACCTTTGACCGTCTTGGCGAGAACGACGGTTGGCCGGCCCTCGGTGCGCATGGCCTGCGCATACGCCGCGTGAACCTTTTCCGGATCATGACCGCCGCGCGCCAGTTTCCAGATTTCGTCGTCGGACAGATCGGCCACCAGTTCGAGCAGTTCGGGATACTTACCGAAGAAATGCTCGCGCACATAAGCGCCGTTCTGCGACTTGAAGGTTTGATAGTCGCCGTCCACGCATTCCATCATGCGCCGGCGCAGCAGGCCGGTGTGATCGCGTTGCAGCAGCGCGTCCCATCCGCTTCCCCAGATGACCTTGATGACGTTCCAGCCGGCCGCGCGGAAGGTGCCTTCCAGTTCCTGAATGACCTTGCTGTTGCCGCGTACCGGGCCGTCCAGCCGTTGCAGGTTGCAGTTGACCACGAAGATCAGATTGTCGAGCCGCTCGCGGCCGCCGAGCGAAATCGCCGCGAGCGATTCCGGCTGGTCCATTTCGCCATCGCCGAGAAAGGCCCACACTTTACGGCCCTGATGTTCCTTGAGCCCACGGTATTCGAGGTAGCGCATGAAGCGCGCCTGATAGGCCGCCGTGAGCGGCCCGAGCCCCATGGACACCGTGGGGAATTGCCAGAAATCCGGCATCAGGCGTGGATGCGGATAAGAGGAGAGGCCATTGCGGCCCGCTTCGCGGCGGAAGTTGTCCAGTTGCGCTTCCGTTATGCGGCCTTCGAGGTAGGCGCGGCCATAGATGCCCGGTGCGGAATGCCCCTGAATATAGACCAGGTCTCCGGCGAAGTTCCCGGTGCGGCCGCGAAAGAAATGGTCGAACCCGACGTCGTAGAGCACCGCGGCGGACGCGTACGTCGCGATATGGCCGCCCACATTCGAATGCTTGCCTGCGCGCAAAACCATGACCATCGCATTCCAGCGGATATAGGCATTCAGGCGGCGTTCGAGTCTCAGGTCGCCGGGGTAGGCGGGTTGCCGTTCGAGTCCGATCGTGTTGACGTAGGCGCTCGTCACGCGGCCATGCATATCGCCATGTCGGGCGGCATCCCGGTCGACCAGTCGATCGATCAGGTAATGCGCGCGTGGACGTCCTTCCACGGCCACGACCGCTTCCATCGCTTCTAGCCATTCTCGTGTTTCCTGCGGATCGACATCGACGGATTCAAAGACGGAATTCATTGGCACATCTCCAGAATGAGTGGCGGGTGCATCGCTTGCACGAACCGCGGCAAAAAAGGTGTCCACGAAAAACAGCACATTACGATTGCAATTGCAATCGTTAAGGCGGTCATTGTAGCTCCGTAGAGTAGAATTGCAAGTGCAATTACCTCATGGAGTTTTCCGATATGTCCAGAAACGAGCCCGACCTGTGGTTCTCATTCGTCCGCGCGCACCGTTTGATGATTCGCGAGGTCGAGCGGCGGTTGGCCGAGAGCGGCTTGCCCGCTTATGCGTGGTATGACCTGCTGTGGGGGCTGGAAAGCGGCCCTGGCGGCACGCGGCGCATGCACGAACTGGCGGACGTGCTGGCGATTGAGCGCTACAACCTGACGAGACTGGTTGACCGCCTGGAGGAAGAAGGGCTCGTTACCCGTGCCCGTTCCGCCGAGGACGGACGGGCCGCCTACGCGTCGATTACCAGCAGGGGGCGCGCGCTGCGCAAAAAAATGTGGAAGGTCTACGAATCCGCGGTGGCCGAGTTGTTTCTCGCCCAGTTCGATGCAGACGAACAGCGCGTGTTCGCGAACGCGCTCGATCAGGCCGGCGCGGCCGCGCGCGAAGCGGCGCCGGGCAGGTAAGGGCAGGTAAGGGCAGGGCGCGGCTAGGTCAGCACATAAGTGCGCAGCGCGGCTTCCAACGTTTGCGCGGACAATGCGCCTTCGTCGGCGAGTGCTTTCAGGGCAATCAGGGTGATCCATGGCGCACCGGGGAAATCCGCGTAGGCCGTGCCGCGCTGCGGCGTTGCGCCGAGCGCCACGAATCGCCCGGGTGCAAATGGAGCGATCTGCTCGGCAATATGCTGTGCGTAGCCGGTGACGGCGATCACCGGCGCCGTGCTGTCGCCGAGGCATCGGGCGATATGAGGCCGTCGTGGCCGCGATTGCGGATGAAGCATGTTCCATCGCGCGGCGGCGCGTCCCTCGCGGGCAAGGCGCGTATAGCTGGGACAACTCCAGACTTCCGCCGCGACTCCCCAATCCTGCGAGAGCAGGCGTGCCGCATGGAGCACGCGCTGTAGCGCCTTGCCCGCACCGCATAGGCGGATTTGCGGCGGCGTTTTTCTATTTCCATTCGTGCTTGCCGTGCTCACTGTGCTTACCTCGGGCGTGAGCCTGAGCCGATACATCCCCTTGATTGCGCCTTGCGCATCGGCACGATGCAATGGGCCGGTGTCGGCGCACGTATCGTCATGCGTCGCCAGATAGTAGAAGCCGGCTTGATGGTCCACGTAAAGCGCTTGCAATGCCGAGCGCAGGATGGCGCGTGCTTCATCGGCGGAAGCGGGGTCGTACGGCGTGCAGTCCGGATGCGAGGCGAGCCAGAGCGGCAGTGCGGGTTGCACGCCCTTGCACCAGATCGATGGTCGCGTTTCGGCATCGTTGCACAGAATGCCCCGTCCCGCCGATTCGAACGACAACATCCGCAGCCGGTCGAGCGTTTCCGAGCCGAATAGATACAGCAGCGGCTTTTCGAACGCATGACGCCCGCTTTGAAACCAGAGCGGCCATGCGCTGGGGAGCGCCCCGTGCGAATCTCGCTGCCGGTTCGCTCTGACGATCGAGATTCGATGCGATACCGAACCGTTGCCGCCGAGACTATCCGCAATGGCATCGATGGCGTGTCGCGGAGAAGTGGCATGGCGTGGGACGCTGCGCTCCATGGCGTCGAACGCAGCGAGACAGGCACGTGCCGCACCGCGTGTTGCGTTTGAAAAAACGGGAGGGCGCAGTGGCGCTGAAGTCATACGGATACCTACGGTTGTTGGACGGCTTGCCAAAAGCGATCTTCAGCCATACGATTGCAATTGCAATTATTGTAATTGCAAAAATATGGAGGCCGCAAGGAACCCTATGTCAAACGCCGACGCTATGACGCTTTACACCGCGGACACGCCCAACGGGCAGAAAATCAGCATCTTCCTGAAAGAAGCCGGCATCGCCTACCGGCAGGTGAATCTCGATCTGTCGGGAGGCGATCAGCACCGTCCCGACTATCTGGCGATCAACCCGAACGGGAAGATTCCCGCCGTGGTCGATCATGAAGCCGGCTTGACGATCTTCGAGTCCGGCGCGATCCTGACCTATCTTTCGTCGAAGACCGGGTGCCTATGGCCTGGCCGGCAACGGGAGCAAAGCACGGTCCAGCAGTGGCTGCATTTCCAGATCGGCAGCATCGGTCCGATGCTCGGCCAGCTATGGTGGTTTCTGCATAGGGCCGAGACTGCCAACGATGAGGCGATCGCGCGCTATCGCAAGGAAGCGTTGCGGCTTTACGGCGTCGTGAATCGACGCCTGGGCGAGTCGGCATTCCTCGCCTTGCCCGAATATACGATTGCTGATATCGCCGCGTTCAGCTGGTTGCGCACCTTCGGCGAACTGGAGCTGGACGTGTCGGCATTTCCGCACGTAGCGCGTTGGCTGACGGTGATCGAGGCTCGTCCGGCGGTCATCGAAGGACTCGCCGCGAACAGGGTGCTGTCGCCGGCTGCCGACGGGCAATCCGGTGAGACACGGGAGTAGCGGTATGGCGTGGGCAACGCTGTTTCTCGCCGCGATGCTGGAGATCGCGATGGGCGTGTCGCTCAAGCTGAACGCCGGCTGGACACGGCCCGTGCCGAGTATTCTCGCGATAGTCGCGGGACTGCTCAGCATCTATCTATTGGCGCGCTCGCTTGCGTCTTTGCCAATCGGCACGGCTTATGCGATCTGGACCGGCATAGGCACGATCGGACTCGTGGTGATCGGCATGGTCTGCTTTCATGAAGGAACGGGCTGGATGCGGTTGTTCTTTCTCGGCCTCGCGCTGATCGGCATCATCGGATTGCGCTTCGCTGAGGCGCCCGGGTAAGGCAATGACGTTGTGCGCAACATCGTTCCTGACGTCGGGTTATTGGCGCGGCTCGAATCTTGTCAGGTTATGCGCGTGCAGCCACGATGGATTTTCCGCATACATTTCTTCGATCAATCGTTTGACGAGACCGATATAGATCGAATTGTCGTTGATACGGTGATTGAAAATGACCGGCGACGTTGCGCGGTCGCTGTCCAGCACCCGGTAGTGCACGTCCTGCCGCGATTGCCGTGCCGACGAGGGCACGATGCACACGCCGAATTCGGCCGCGACGAGTCCCAGTGCGGTCTGGATCTCGCGCACTTCCAGCACCTCGCCCACTTCCACGCCGTGGCCGTACAGGACGTTCAGGACCTGATCGGCAAAGCTGGGGCGCGGCTCCTTGGGGTAAACAATCAGCTTTTGTCCGGCCAGCTGTTCGATGGGCAATGGCGTCGATTCTCTCGCCATCGGCGAGCCGGCCGGCACGACCGCGGCAAGGCGCTCTTCGCGCAGGACGATCGCGGCGATATTCGGATCGCCGTGGTGCACGCGGCCGAAGCCGATGTCGATACGGCCTTCTTTCAGCGCCTCGATCTGTTGCATCGACATCAATTCGACCATCTGAATGTCCAGTTCGGGTGCATGCTCGCGCAGCTTGCGCATCAGCGTCGGCAATCCCGCGTACAGAACCGAACCGACGAATCCGATCGACAACACGCTGCGCTGATGGAGTCCCACGCGCCTCGCGGCGGCTTTCATCTGATCTATTCGCGCAAGAACCTGCATGGCCTGCTCGTAAAACAGACGGCCCGCGTCGGTCATCCGCACGGGGCGGGTATTGCGGATCAGCAGGGGTACGCCGACCTCTTCTTCGAGCAACTGAATCTGCCGGCTCAGCGGCGGTTGAGCAATGTGAAGCTGCTCGGCCGCGCGGGTGAAATTGCGCTCGCGGGCCACGGCGACGAAGTAGCGAAGCTGACGCAGATCCATGATGGTGATCTCAAAGATGAACTATTTTTCGATGCACGTTTGAGTATATTGCGTCGCAAAAAGCCCATGTGGGTCGGGGATTATGCGCACTTTATATTCTATAGGTATCAAAGAGGATGGGGAAAGTATTGGACGGTCGAAATGCGTGACCTGTATAAAACCATCAAATGAACTGAAGTGCATCTTTCGCCATGCCAGGGCGGACCCGCACCAGGCAATTTCCCCAGATACCCAACGGAGACAGTCATCATGAGCGTCAAAGCAGTCCCGGGCAAGAAAGCGCAGGTCCTGCCGAAAGCCGTGTCGAAGCGCGCATAGGGAGAGGAAATCATGTCCACCATCGTCGACAAAGCCAATGAACTGGATCAACTGCTCGCCACCGCGGTGCAGGATGATAAGGAGGCCGGCATATTCCGTTGCCGGCGCGATATCTTCACCCATGCCGATCTGTTCGAACTCGAGATGAAGCACATCTTCGAGAACAACTGGGTGTACCTCGCGCACGAGAGCCAGATTCCGGACAACAACGACTACTACACCACGTGGATCGGCCGCCAGCCTATTGTCATTACTCGCGACAAGACGGGGCAATTGAATGCGGTCATCAACGCCTGCGCGCACAAGGGGGCGATGCTGTGCCGCCGCAAGCACGGCAACAAGGGCAGCTTCACTTGCCCGTTCCACGGCTGGACGTTCTCGAATACGGGCAAGCTGCTCAAGGTAAAGGACGAGAAGACCACCGAATATCCGGTGCAGTTCAACACGAACGGCTCGCATGATCTGCGCAAAGTGGCACGCTTCCAGAGCTATCGCGGCTTTCTGTTCGGCAGCCTCAATGCGGACGTGTTGCCGCTCGAAGAGTACCTCGGCGAATCGCGCGTCATCATCGACCAGATCGTCGACCAGAGTCCGAACGGGCTTGAAGTACTGCGCGGCAATTCCACGTATGTCTACGACGGCAACTGGAAAATGCAGATGGAGAACGGCTGCGACGGCTATCACGTCAGCACCGTGCACTGGAACTACGCGGCGACGATGGGACGGCGCAAGGAAGACGGCACGCAGGCCGTCGATGCGAATAGCTGGAGCAAGTCGGTCGCGGGCGTCTACGGTTTCGACCACGGCCACATCCTGTTGTGGACCCGGACGATGAATCCGGAAGTGCGGCCAGTGTACAAGCATCGCGAAGAAATCAAGGACCGTGTCGGCGAAACGCAGGCGGAGTTCATCGTCAATCAGACGCGCAACCTGTGCCTGTATCCGAACGTGTTTCTGATGGACCAGTTCAGCACGCAGATTCGCGTGGTTCGTCCGCTCAGCGTGGACAAGACCGAAGTCAGCATCTTCTGTTTCGCGCCGAAGGGCGAAAGCGCGGAGGATCGCGCCATTCGCATCCGCCAGTACGAAGACTTCTTCAACGTGTCGGGCATGGGTACTGCCGACGATCTCGAAGAGTTCCGCGCCTGCCAGGCGGGCTATGCCGGCATCACGGCGATGTGGAACGACCTTTCGCGCGGCGCGCCGCTGTGGATCGAGGGGCCGGACGAGAATGCGAGCCGGATGGGTCTGAAGCCGCGCATTTCGGGCGAACGCAGCGAAGACGAAGGCCTGTTCGTGTGCCAGCACGAGTACTGGGTGCAGGTGATGCGCGATGCGCTGAAGAAGGAAGGCAAGGAGACCGTGGCATGAGCTTCGACTACCAGAAGATTTGCGGCGTGCTCTACCGTGAAGCGCGTCTGCTCGACGATCGCCAGTGGGACGAGTGGCTGGCCTGTTATACGGAGGACGTCACCTACTGGATGCCGTCCTGGGACGACGATGACCGGATCACCGACGACCCGCAAAGCCAGATCTCGTTGATGTACTACCCGGACCGGGGTGGCCTCGAAGATCGCGTATTCCGCATCAAGACGGAGCGCAGCGGTGCCTCGACGCCGGAGCCACGTACGGCGCACAACGTCACCAACGTGGAGGTCCTGGCCGAGCGCGGCGACGAAGTGGACGTGCGCTACAACTTCCACACGCTGAGTCACCGCTACAAGTCCACGGATCATATTTTCGGCACGATGTTCGTTACCTTGCGCGAGGCCGGCGACGACCTGCTGATTTCGAACAAGAAGATCGTGCTGAAGAACGACTATATCCGGCAGGTACTCGACGTCTATCACGTTTGATGTCGGGCGTCAGAATCAACATGGGATCAGGAGGCTCCATGTCCAACTTCAATATTGCACTGAATTTCGAAGACGGCGTGACCCGTTTCATCGAATGCAAGGCGGGCGAGAAAGTACTCGATGCCGCCTTCCGCGCGAAGATCAATCTGCCGATGGATTGTTCCGACGGCGTGTGCGGCACCTGCAAGTGCCGCGCCGAAAGCGGCAGTTACGACCTCGGCGACGATTACATCGAAGACGCACTGACCGAAGACGAAAAGGACGGTGGGCTCGTTCTGACTTGCCAGATGATTCCGCAAAGCGATTGCGTGATTGCTGTGCCGGCATCGTCTTCCGTGTGCAAGACCGGGCAAAGCAAATTGGCCGCGACCGTGGCGAAGATCGAGCAGCATAACGACGCAGCCGTCGTGCTCGAACTGGAGGTGGACGCGGCCGCTCCCGTGTTCCTGCCGGGCCAGTATGTGAATATCGACGTGCCCGGCAGCGGCCAGCATCGTTCGTACTCTTTCTCGTCGGCGCCGGGCGAAGCGAAGATCAGTTTCCTGATCAAGAAGATTCCGGGCGGCGTCATGAGTACCTGGCTCGAAGTCGCGGAGCCGGGCACGAAACTGGATTTGACCGGTCCGCTCGGCAGCTTCTATTTGCGCGACGTGCAGCGGCCATTGCTGTTTCTCGCGGGCGGCACGGGCCTCGCGCCGTTCCTGTCGATGCTGGAAGTCCTGGCGCGTACGAACTCGCAGCAGAAGGTGCATCTGATTTACGGCGTGACCCGCGACCTCGATCTCGTGCTGGTCGAGGCGATCGAGGCGTATCAGACGAAGCTGCCGAATTTCAGTTTCGCCACGGTCGTCGCCGACGCGGAGTCCAGTCATCCGCGCAAGGGCTGGGTCACGCAGCATATGCCGGCCGGGTCCTTGAACGACGGCGACGTCGACGTGTACCTGTGCGGGCCGCCGCCGATGGTCGACGCAGTGCGCAAGTATTTCGACGACAACGGCGTGAAGCCCAACAGCTTCCACTACGAGAAGTTCACTCCCAACGCGGCGCCAAAGGCATGAACATGCAACGATTCACAGGCAAGGTCATGGTCGTCACCGGCGCGGCGCAAGGGATCGGCCGCGGCGTGGCGCTGCGCGCGGCGGCCGAGGGTGCCCGTGTGCTGTTCGTCGATCGCGCCGACTTCGTGGCCGAGGTGGCCGCCGAAGCAGGCCGTGCGGATACGGCGGGTTTCGTTGCGGACCTCGAAACGTACGAGGGCGCTCAGGCGTCGATGGCCTACGCCGCGCAAAAGTTCGGCGGTATCGACATCCTCATCAACGGTGTCGGCGGCGCCATTCGCATGCGTCCGTTCGCTGAGTTCGAGCCCGCGCAGATCGATGCGGAAATCCGCCGCTCGCTGATGCCGACGCTGTACACCTGTCATGCAGTACTGCCTCATCTGCTCGCGCGAGGCGGCGGAACCATCGTCAACGTATCGTCGAATGCGACGCGCGGTATCCGGCGTGTGCCGTATTCGGCGGCCAAGGGCGGGGTCAACGCGATCACGCAATCGCTGGCGATGGAGTACGCGGCGCACAACATCCGCGTCGTTGCCACGGCACCGGGCGGCACCGATGCGCCACCTCGACGCGTTCCGCGCAACGCCGCAGGAGACAGCGAACAGGAAAGGGTCTGGATGAGCGAAGCGGTGCGGCAGGTGACCGGGTCGACCTTTCTGAAGCGCTACGGCAGTATCGACGAGCAGGTTGCGCCGATCCTGTTTCTCGCGTCGGATGAACCGGGTTATATCACGGGCACGGTGTTGCCGGTTGCAGGCGGAGATACCGGCTGACCCATGACTTGCTTGCGGCAACATTCAGATAGGGTGCAGCATTTGAGGCTGTTTGAGGAGACGTTGATGAATGATCGTAAGGCCATTGTTCCCGAAGGAATGGAAGCAGTGTACGAGAAGATTCGCTATGCACCCGCGGTCAAGGTCGGCAATACGATTTACGTGTCGGGCCAGATTGGCCGTGACAGGAATATGCAGCTCGTCGAAGGGCGCGAAGCGCAAATCGTGCAGGCATTCGACAATCTCAAGACGGTATTGGCTGCTGCCGGCGCATCGCTGCGAGATGTCGTGGACTTGACCACGTTTCATACCGATATGCGTGATCTGCCTTTGTTCATGCAGGTGCGCGATCGCTATCTCGACACCGATCCGCTTCCCGCCTGGACGGCAGTAGGGGCGCATATGCTTGGTGGCGCGCCTGGGTATATCGTCGAGATCAAGGCGGTTGCCGTGCTGCCCGAGTCGGATTTCATTCATGTACCGAACCGGGAGTCGTAGAGGTTCGCTGTTTCAGGTTGCATACGGGTATTCGGCGATATTGCTCAGTTACCCGTAATAATTTTACCCGGTTTCAGCGGACGGAATATAGCCGGTCGCTTCCATCATCGACGCCGGTTTTCTCCAGACTCCCATTTTAGCATTGCCCGTTTCGCGGCCAGATATGGTCGCGAAACGGGCTGCTTCAAGTCCCCCCTTAGTCGAGCGCCCCATGCGCGGTTTGCCGGCTTCGACAAGCTGCGCATTCGCTTCCAACGCCGGCTCGGCATTCACATCGCACGGCTCAAACTTCCCACCGCCATTATCCGTTCCCGCTTTCCGGGCGGGACGCCCGTTGTCCGTGGCAAAGCGCGGTTATGTCCCTTGATTGAGATGCCGGTCGCGTCGCCCGTCCTGGGGTTTATCCGGACGCACAACGTATACGTTAACGAATAATATCGTGCATACTTGAAGCGAAGCATAAGACTTCTGATGGAGACGAAAATCGTGAGCCGTTCAACACGTGCACTGATTCAGCTCGACCGTGCGATGCCGAGGCGTGACGCGTTGCGGCATCTTGCGGCGTTGGCCATAAGTATCGCTAGCGGAGGACTGACCGCGAAGACGGCTTTGGCGGCGTCGCCTTATGCACCGCCGCCTTCGGATGGTCCGGGCTTTTCGATGCGCGTCGCGACCACTTATGCGGGCGCCGAGCCGTTGGCAAAGCCTTTCACGAAAGTACTGAATGAATTTCAGCGCGACTATCCGAACATCAAGCTTATTCACGAAGCGACGCCGGGATTCGATCATCAGACAAAGATCAAGCTCGATGCGCTGAGCGACCGGTTACCCGACGTGTTTACTTTCTGGCGGCTCGATCCGAGTTATGGGCTCGACCAGATCGCCGAGGCAGGACGACTGGCAGACCTGACCGCATGGAGCCAGAACGATCCCTTTTTCAAGGGTCTTTTCGACGACAGTTCGTGGGACACGGCAACGCGAAAGGGCGTCGTATACGGCATTCCCGCCCAGATGTTCTATATCTGGCTGCTCGTCAACAGAAAGATTCTCGACCGGGCGAAAGTCCCGGTTCCGACGACCTGGGACGAACTGGTCGCAGCAGGACCCAGATTGCGTGCCGCCGGAGAGATACCGTGGTCGATCAATAACGGCAACGACAGTATGGCCGCGCGGGTCTACAACTACGTCATGAGCCGCTGTCTCGGCAACGAGCGGGCGGTCAGAATACATGGCGGCCTGGAGCCGGCCGATTCACCCGATATGATCCGGGCATCGACCCTCGTGCAGCAGCTGCTTGGCGGGAACATTCCAAGCGACGGCATTACCCTGTCCAGCGATCTGGTCTATGCGAAGTACACCAACACCGAAAAAGCGGCGTTCCTGATCGATGCGTCGTTCCGTCTCTTCGAGATCGATCCGAAGATCGCGGGCGACCTTCAGGTACTGAACTTTCCGGCGATTCCCGATGGCGTACAGCACGACTTCCGGGTCGAGCGCGATCTCACTTCGCTCTGGTACGCGAGTTCGAAGCAATATGCCGATGCGGCGCGCAGACCGTACATACAGGAATTCATTCGCCGGATGACGAATCGGCAAACCGCGCGCTATTTCACCGAAACCGCCAAGGTACAGATGCCGCAGCTCGACCTCGAGGTCGATCCCGCGGCGGTAGGGCAGCTATCCGTCGAAACCCTGAAAGCGGCGCTTGCGGCTCCCGGCAACAAATGGGTGCCGAAGCTGATGAAGCCCGCGCAGCGCACGCGCTACGAACCGCTGATGTCGGAATTTATCGAAGGAAAGTACACCCCGCAGGAGTACGTGGCAAAGTTCGCGGAAATCATGCGGAGCTGATTGGGCGTCATCATACGATCCAGGAAGGAATTGAGCATGGGTTCATTGAAATTTAGATGGGAAGTAGTCCTGTATATCATTCCTGCGCTTCTTCTATATGGAATTTTCTTCGTTCTTCCATTTGCGCAGACGATCTTTTTCAGCTTCACTTCGTGGAACTTCTTCGGTCATCCCGCATTCGTCGGGCTTGCCAACTATGCGCGTCTTTTTACCGACGGCGTATACATGGCCGGGCTCTACCGTATTGGCCTATGGGCCGTGCTTGCGATCGTGTTCAAGGTTGGCATCGCGCTGGTTCTGGCGAGCTTGTTGCGCGGCAAGCTGCGAGGGCGTGGGTTCTTCGAGACCGCGTTCTTCATTCCGGTGGTTATTTCGTCGGCGGCCATCAGTCTGCTGTTCACGTTGCTGTACGACAAGGACGCCGGGCTGATCAATGAAGTGCTGAGAGGAGTGGGGCTCGGCAAGCTGGCCACCAGCTGGCTTTCCAATAGTCACACTGCGTTGTTCGCCGTTATCGCCGTGCCGATCTGGCACACCATCGGCTACTTCTTCGTCATTCTCCTCGCGGCCATGCACGGCGTATCGCCGGATCTGTACGATGCGGCGAAGATCGACGGAGCCCGCGGTTTCCGCCTGTTCAGGAGCATCACGGTGCCGAGCATCATGCCCGCATTGCAGGTTTGCATCGTACTGGCGATATCGGGCGCGCTGAAGTCGTTCGACTACGTGTTCGTGATGACGCGCGGCGGACCCGGTACCGCCACGCAGGTTCCCGCGACGTGGATGTATCAGACGATTTTCGGCAGTCTGGAATTCGGTTACGGCACTGCTATCGCAACGTCGATTTTCCTGATCGGTTTGTGCGCCACGCTCGCGACCCGCAAGGTCATGGCACCTTCCAGTTACTGAGGTCAGAATGCAAGTTCGTATCAAGGCACTCATGGGACGCCCGTCCTTGAATGAATCGCCGGCGGCGCGTCGGGTCAGGGAACATTCTCCGGTTTCGTTGGTTCTGGTCTATGGCGTGCTCTGTCTGCACGCCGTGCTGACGCTGTTTCCGCTGATCTGGGTCATCGGGAATTCGTTCAGATCGAGCAACTCGATCCTGACGTCGATCTCCCTGTTGCCGCGGCACCTCGACTTCAGCAATTACGAGCGGCTATTTACCAGCACCAATATCCCTTTGAGCTTCTGGAACTCGGTGTCGATCACGGCGGTCAGCCTCGGCTTGCTTCTCGTTGTCGTGGTTCCTTTGTCGTTCGCCCTGACGCGGTTCAAGTTCAAGTTCGCGGAGTACATCCTGCTGTTCTTTACGGTGGCGGTACTTGTTCCGAATGTTTCGGTTCTGCCCATGACCTATGTGCTTTTCACGAAACTCGGGCTCATGGGGACGAAGTATGGCATTGCCCTTGTCTATGCGACCGAGCAGATTCCGGTGTCGATTTTCATCCTGACGGGTTTCATGCGTGCGATTCCCGCGGAAATCGACGAGGCGGCCACGGTCGACGGTGCGAGCGTATGGGCGCTTTTTTCAAGGGTCATTCTGCCGCTTAGCCGGAACGGCATCGCCACCATCATGATTCTCGCGTTTGTTTCAATCTGGAACGATTACATGACGGCGCTTCTTCTGTTGCCCGATGCGCAGAACCGTACGCTGTCCGTCGCACTCGCATTTGCAAAGACGGAGTACTCGGTGGACTACGGAATGATGGCGGCTTCCATCGTCTTCGCGGTTGCCCCCATGGTCGTGGGGTATCTGCTGCTCAAGAAGCAGTTGACCACGGGTATCACCGCCGGCGCTGTCAAAGGCTGAACCCGACGCATACTGGAGAGAGAGATGGGAGCAATCGCCCTAAAAAATCTGGAAAAGACGTTCGAGTCCGTGAAGGTCATTCAGAACATCGACATCGATATTGCCGATGGAGAATTCGTGGCGCTGGTCGGTCCGTCCGGCTGCGGGAAGTCGACGCTTCTGCGAATCATCGCGGGGCTCGAAGAGGCTACCTCGGGCGATGTCAGGATCAGCGGCAAATCGGTGTCCCGACTGAGCGCGCGTGATCGCAATATCGCCATGGTGTTCCAGTCGTACGCGCTTTATCCGCACATGAACGTGGCGGAGAACATGAGCTTTAACCTGAAGCTTGCAGGGGAGTCGAAGGCGCGCATCAAGGAGCGCGTCACCGAGGCGGCACGCATGATGGATCTGACGGCGCTGCTCGAACGACGGCCCGCGCAACTCTCGGGTGGTCAGCGTCAGCGCGTGGCCATGGGGCGTGCCGTTGTGCGTCAGCCGGAAGCGTTTCTTTTCGACGAGCCTCTGTCCAATCTCGATGCAAAGCTTCGCGTGCAGATGCGCGCGGAAATCAAGGCCTTGCATCAGAAAATGCGGACCACGTCGATTTACGTCACACATGACCAGATCGAGGCGATGACGCTTGCCGACCGGATCGTCGTGCTGAACGGCGGCCGCATCGCTCAGCAGGGCTCTCCGATGGAGCTTTATCGACGGCCCGCGAATCGCTTCGTCGCGACTTTTATCGGGTCGCCTGCCATGAACCTTCTCGAAGCGACGGTGGAGAAGATCGCCGATGGATTCGCGGCGCGTTTCGCCGGAGGCGGAAGGGCTGTGCTTCCTGCCGCGAGTGTGAGCGAAGGGCAGACGGTAACGGTCGGCATCCGGCCGGAGGCGTTGTCGTTGGAGCGCAGTGAGAATCGCATGGCGGCAACCGTGGAGATCATCGAGCCGACCGGTGCGCAAACGCATTTGCTGCTGAACGTCGCGTCCGAACGGATCACGGCCGTCGTCGACGGTGCGCTGGATTTCACGGTCGGTCAGGCACTGCAGATCGCGATGTCTTCCAACCAGCTGCATGTTTTCGACAGCCATAGCGGAGAGCGCCTCAATGCGGATTGAGGTGAGTGCTAGGGAAATGCGCAGGGAATACGCGAGAAATGGTTCAGGGTTAACCTTGATCTCAACGTATGCATTAACGAATACAATCTGGCATTGAAGGGTCATGGAGCAATCGATGAGTGGCGACGTTAGCGCAATCGCTTTTACGGGGCAGGACTTACAGCGCCCTGAGTGCGTTCTTGCGACCGAATCCGGTGCGCTGTTCGTGGCGGACTGGCGTGGCGGCGTCACCGAAATCCGTCCGTCGGGGCAGCAGGTCACCTATCTGGGTCACGCTGTAGACGGCGAGACATTAAAGCCGAACGGGATTGCGCTTCAGCGTGACGGCAGTTTCCTGATTGCCCATCTCGGGGCCGAGCGCGGCGGTCTGTTCAGATTGCAGCGCGACGGTAGCGTCAGTACGGTTCTTCGCACAGTCGACGGGCTTGATCTTCCGCCGACCAACTTCGTCGTCGCCGATCATCTCGGACGGCTTTGGGTCACGGTCAGTACCCGCAAGGTGCCGCGAGCGGCCGGCTATCGGCCCGATGTTGCCGATGGTTTCGTGGTGCTGATCGATGAGCGCGGAGCGCGTATCGTTGCGGACGGTTTGGGTTACACCAACGAGTGCGTGCTGGACGCGACCCATCATTATCTGTACGTCAACGAAACCTTCGGCCGAAAGCTCTCGAGATTCCGCGTTGCCGAAGATGGATCGCTTGGACAGAAGGAAGTATTCGCCGAATTTGGCGCGGGGACTTATCCCGACGGTTTGGCGCAGGACGTCGAGGGTAACTTCTGGATTACCAGTATCGTGAGCAATCGCGTGCTGCGGGTCGACCGGAACGGGCGCAGCGAAATCTACCTGGAAGATTGTGAGCCTTCGCATCTCGGCTGGGTGGAAGAAGCATTCGTCAACTCGCGTATGGATCGGCCCCACCTCGACAACGTCAGGAGCAAAGTACTTCGCAATATATCGAGCCTCGCATTCGGCGGGCACGATTTGCGGACAGGGTTTCTGGGTTGTCTGCTCGGGGACTCTCTCGCGACGATCCGCATGCCTGTCGCGGGCGTCCCTCCCGTTCATTGGAGTTTTGCATGAGTACTTCCCCAGTCGATCAGGATCAGGAAGCAGGTTCTCTTTCCGACAGTGCCTATAAGGCCATTCGTCGCCGGATTCTCGACAACGTCTGGACGCCGGGCTACAACGCGATGGAGCAGGAGATCGCGCAGGAACTCGGTATGAGCCGCACCCCCGTGCGAGAGGCGCTGATGCGTCTCCACAACGAAGGGCTCGTCGAGGTCGTCCCGCGTCGTGGCATGCGCGTTTTGCCGGTGTCGCCGGTCATGATGCGCGAGATCTATGAAATTCTGGGCTCTCTCGAAAGCACGGCGGTCGAGATGTTGACGCGGCGGCGGCCCACCGAGGAGGAGTTGAAGCCT
>Ga0154001_1000049_pt1 | contig 28870 bp, 24 predicted proteins | sample TSNJ085MetaG_FD_104699 | JGI IMG/M metagenome (GOLD analysis project Ga0154001, IMG submission 104699) | Attine ant fungus gardens microbial communities from New Jersey, USA - TSNJ085 MetaG | ecosystem: Host-associated > Fungi > Mycelium > Unclassified | place: USA: New Jersey, Wharton State...
ACCGAGAAGAACGTCCAGATCACCGCGACGGCAATCAGCAAGGCGAGAATCTTGTAGCGCGCGAACAGTTGCTGAATGCGCTGCGCGCCGCCGAATCCGCCTCGCGGCACGGCATGGTCGGTGCGTTGGGAAGTCACGTCGGGCGTCATGCGGCACTCGCTGCGGTTAAGTTCGAAGAGGGATGCACGGGACGGATCGCGGCGCCGAGTATGTCTTCCTGCGTGAGACCGTCGTTGACGAAGTCGCCGCGCAACTCGCCTTCGCCGATCACGAGCACGCGGTCGCTCAGGCCGAGCACTTCCGGCAATTCGGACGACACCATGATGATCGACATGCCGCGCTGCGCCAGTTGAAAGATCAGCTTGTAGATTTCGTATTTCGCGCCGACGTCGACACCGCGCGTCGGTTCGTCGAGGATCAGTACTTTCGGATCGGTCAGCAGCATGCGCGTGAGCACCGCCTTCTGCTGATTGCCGCCCGAGAGGCTCGCAATCGACAGCATCGGATTCGCCGCGCGCACCGAAAGCCGCCTCATTTCCGTATTGATCGTGTCGAGTTCGGCGGCGGAATCGATGCGCCCGCCCGATGCGAAACGCTGCAACACCGCGAGCGTGATGTTGTGGCCGACGCTCAAGCCCGGCACGATGCCGTGACGCTTGCGATCCTCGGGCACCATCGCGATGCCGGCGCGAATCGCGTCGATCGGCGCGCGAATCTTCAAAGGCTTGCCGTCGAGCATGACGCTCGCTTCGCTCCCGCCCGCGTACGCGCCGAAGATCGCCTGCATCAGTTCGGTGCGGCCCGCGCCGACGAGTCCCGCGACGCCGAGAATCTCGCCGCGCCGCAACGAGAACGACACGTCGTCCACACGCTTGCGGCGCGGATTCGTCACGTCGAAGCAGGTCACGTGGCGCGCTTCGAACACCACCTCGCCGATCGGATGCGGCTCGCGCGGAAACAGGTTTCTGATCTCGCGGCCCACCATCAGCGAGATGATGCGGTCGGTCGTCAGCGCGTGCATCGGCTCGGTCGCGACATGACGGCCGTCGCGAATCACGCTGATCGTGTCGCAAACCGCCGCGACTTCGTCGAGCTTGTGCGAGATGTACACGCAGGCAATGCCGCGCCGCTTCAGATCGCGCACGATGTCGAGCAGAATCGCGATCTCGGCGGCAGTCAGCGACGACGACGGTTCATCGAGAATCAGCAGCTTCGCGCGCTTGTTGAGCGCCTTCGCGATTTCGATCAGCTGCTGATGGCCGCCGCCGTAGTTCATCACCGGCTGCGCGGCATTGATGCCGCTAATGCCGAGTTCGCGCAACAGTTCGTCGGCGCGCTGATACATCGCCGCGTAGTTCATGCGGCCGCCGGGCAGCGTGATTTCATTGCCGAGAAAAATGTTCTCCGCGACCGAGAGCTCCGGCACCAGCATCAGCTCCTGGTGAATGATGATGATGCCCGCGCGCTCGGTGTCGCGAATGCTCGTGGCCTTCAGCGGCTCGCCTTCCCAGCGTATTTCGCCATCCCAGGTACCGTGCGGATAGACGCCGGAAAGCACTTTCATCAGCGTCGACTTGCCCGCGCCGTTCTCGCCGCACAGGCCCACGCATTCGCCCGGCGAGACGGTCAGGTCGATGCCGTCGAGCGCCTTCACGCCGGAAAAAGCTTTGACGATGCCGCGCATCGTCAGAAGAGGTTGCGTCATTCGCTATGCCTCGCTGCAAGGTGGGCGGGCTGCCACGCTCGCGGGCACCGTGGCCCGCGAAGCGTGGCGCTCACGCCGCGCCCGTCTTCCGTCCCCGTCTTCCGCCTTATTGGCTCGCGAGCTGCGCCTGCGTGTAGAAGCCGTCTTTCACGACGATGTCGAGGTTGGCCTTGGTCAGCTTAGTCGGCTGCAACAGCACCGTATCGACCTTCTTCTTGCCGTTGTCGTATTGCGCATTGAAGCCCGGCTTCTCGCCCTTCGCAAGCGCCACCGACAGCTTCGCCGCTTCGCTCGCGATCAGCTTGAGCGGCTTGTAGACCGTCATCGTCTGCGTGCCGGCCGCCACGCGCTTGACGGCCGCGAGGTCGGCGTCCTGGCCCGAGATCGGTACCTTGCCCGCGAGGCCCTGCGCGGCGAGCGCCTGGATCGCGCCGCCGGCGGTGCCGTCGTTCGAGGCGACGACGGCGTCGATCTTGTTGTTGTTCGCGGTCAGCGCGTCTTCCATGATGCGCAGCGCCGTCGATGCGCTCCACTCCGGCACCCACTGCTGGCCGACCACCTTGATGTCGCCCTTGTCGATCGCCGGTTGCAGCACCTTCAGTTGTCCCTGGCGCAGCATCTTCGCGTTGTTGTCGGTCGGCGCGCCGCCAAGCAGGAAGTAGTTGCCCTTCGGCCGCACGTCATAAACACCCTGGGCCTGCATTTCGCCGACCTTCTCGTTGTCGAACGAGATATAGGCGTCGATGTCGGCATCGAGAATCAGGCGGTCATACGACACGACCTTGATGCCGGCCTTCTTCGCTTCGGCGACCACGTTGCCGAGCGTCTTCGAGTTGAACGGCACGATCACGATTACGTCGACGCCACGCGAAATGAGGTTTTCGATCTGCGAGATCTGCCGCTCCTCGCTCGCGTCGGCCGACTGCACCGACACTTTCGCGCCGAGCTTTTCCGCCGCGGCGACGAAATAGTCGCGATCGCGCGACCAGCGCTCGACGCGCAGATCGTCGATACAGAAGCCGATTTCCGGATGATCCTTGCTCGCATGCGCGAGCGGTGCGGCAAGCGACAGGCTGGCGAGCACCGCTCCGCATAGGAGCGAACTCAGTACGTGACGACGCATTGCGAATTTCATTTCTGTCTCCTTGTTGTGATAACCGGAATACCGGATGGGTCGGCCTGCGCTGCGAGCCGCAGAACCGGATCAACGACAACCCACAGCTTCCTGTTTCGCGCGATCAGCGTGGCCGCGCGATCTTTGTGTAAGGCTTTTTCCGATGCTTCATAAAGTGCTGCTTGCCGCGCGTTCCGTTGCGCCGCTTACGTTCTTCAACGTCCGCTATAGATCGCCTGATTGACGATGTTTTCCATGCGTTCCTGCTGTCCGCTCGCGTGTTGCGGATTCAGATCGCGCGCCAGCGTATCCGTTGCGAGCGTCGCCAGCGAATGGTCACCGGACAGGATCTTGCGGCCGAACTCCGTGTCCCAGCCGGCATAACGCTGGCGCTTGAACTGTTCGAGGCGATCGTTTTCGATCAGCACCGCCGCGCGTTCGAGGCCGAGCGCGAGGTTGTCGATCGCGCCGATATGGCCGTGAAACAGGTCTGCCGCATCGACGCTCTGCCGGCGCACCTTCGAGTCGAAGTTCATGCCGCCGGTCGTGAAGCCGCCGTGACGCAGAATCTCGTAGAACGCGAGCGTCAGTTCCTCGACGCTATTAGGGAATTGATCGGTATCCCAACCATTTTGCGGATCGCCGCGATTCGCATCGACGCTGCCGAAAATGCCGAGCGCAAACGCCGTCGCAATCTCGTGATGGAACGAGTGCCCCGCGAGCGTCGCGTGATTCGCCTCGATGTTCACGCGAATTTCCTTGTCGAGCCCGTATTGCAGCAGGAAGCCGTGTACGGTCGCGACGTCGTAGTCGTATTGATGCTTGGTCGGCTCCTGCGGCTTCGGCTCGATCAACAGCGCGCCCTTGAAGCCGATCTTGTGCTTGTGATCGACCACCATGTGCAGGAAACGCGCAAGCTGCGCGCGTTCGCGCACGAGGTCGGTATTGAGCAGCGTGTCGTAGCCCTCGCGGCCGCCCCACAATACGTAGTTTTCGCCGCCGAGGCGCTGCGTCGCGTCGAGCGCGTGACGCACCTGGGTCGCGGCGAAGGCGAAGATTTCCGGATTCGGACTGGTTGCCGCGCCCCCCGCATAGCGCGGATGCGAGAACAGGTTCGCGGTGCCCCACAGCAGCCTGATGCCGGTGTCCTGCTGCTTGCGCGCGAGGTAGTCGGACACGCGCAGGAAGTTCTCGCTATAGTCCTTGACGCTCGTGCCTTCGGGCGCGACGTCGGTATCGTGGAACGTGTAGTACGGCGTGCCGAGCTTCGAGAAGAACTCGAATGCGGCATCGGCTTTCTGCAGGGCCCGCTCCATCGCGTCGCCGGGCTGCTGCCATGGACGATGGAACGTGCCCTGGCCGAAGATATCGACGCCGGGCCACACGAACGTATGCCAGTAGCATACGGCGATGCGCAGATGTTCTTCGAGCGTCTTGCCGAGCACTTTCCTGTTTCTGTCGTAGTGATGGTACGCAAGCGGATTATCCGCGTGCGGACCTTCATAACGGATCTCGGGAATGTGTTCGAAGTAAGGCATCTGCGTCTCCTTGTTGTGCCGCATCGCAACCCGCGCGACGGCGCCGCGCCGGTCGACAAAGTGACGCCATGCTGCCGCTTGCACGATATGTCGGCAATTGCGAAATTGCGCAGCACGCTTGATGTTTCTTACCGCCCGCGCGTTTGTTGATTACCACGGCGCGATTCGGGGCCTAGAATAACCGGACGCTTAAAAAACGGGGCGGCCCGCCGGCGCCCGCTCGACTACACAGGAGACAAAGGCGCCGTGGCCATTCGAGCCCTACGCCGCTTACCGTCATGACCCGCCCGCAAGCCCCCCAGACGACCCATCGGATCGCGCTGCTGTTCAACGCGAACAAGGTCTACGACCGCGAGATCATCACCGGCATCGGCAACTACCTGCTGTCGACGCGGGTCGCGTGGGACCTGTTCCTCGAAGAAGACTTTCGCTGCCGGCTCGCGGGCATCGAGCGCTTCGACGGCGACGGCATCATCGCGGATTTCGACGACCCCGCCGTGTACGAAGCGCTGCGCGGCTGTCCGTTGCCGGTGGTCGCGGTGGGCTCCTCGTACGAAGACCCGGAGCAGTATCCCCCGGACTTACCCTATATCGCGACCGACAACAGCAAGCTCGTATCGCTCGCGTACACGCATCTGATCGGCGCCGGGCTCGAAAACTTCGCGCTCTACAGCCTGCCGCAGGCGCAGGAAAACCGCTGGGCGCAGCAGCGCGAACTCGCGTTCGCCCATTTGCGCAGCACGGACGGACACGGCACCGCGCAGATCGGCAGCGAGATCTATCGCGGCCTGTCGACAAGCGCGCCGTCATGGAACCAGGCGACCGAACAGCTCACGACGTGGCTGCGGCAATTGCCGAAGCCGGTCGGCATCATCGCCGTGACCGATGCGCGGGCGCGCCATCTGTTGCAGGCCTGCCTGATCGCGGGCATTCCGGTGCCCGAGGAAGTCGCGATCATCGGCATCGACAACGATCCTCTTACGCGTACGCTCACGCGCATTCCGCTTTCGTCGGTGATTCAGGGCACCGAGGAAATGGGCCGCACCGCCGCGCACATCCTGCATCAGATGCTGCACGGCGCGCGTTTTCCGGGGCGCCGCATCCTCGTGCCGCCGGTCGGCATCAACGTGCTCGAATCGACGCGGCATCAGCCACTCGCGAGCCCTTACGTGATGCGCGCGCGGCACTTCATTCGCCAGTACGCCTGCCAGGGCATCCGCACCGAACAGGTGGCCGACTATGTGGGCGTGTCGCGTTCGTCGCTCGAAGAGTACTTCCGGCGCGAACGGCAATGCACCGTGCACCAGGAAATCCTGCGCCACAAGCTCGACGTTGCGAAGTCGCTGCTCGCGAAACGCGACGCATCGAGCGCGGAGGTCGCGATTCGCTGCGGCTTCACGTCGCTGCAATACATGTACGCGGTATTCCGGCGCGAACTCGGCTGCACGCCGCGCGAATACCAGGAGCGCGCGAGTTCGAAGCCGGAGCAAACGGCGGGCTGAGCGCTTTTTATTTTTTCTTTGCACCGACCACATGATCAGCATCGCACAACTTTCTTCCGAGCCGTGGGGCACGCTGCACGGCGGCGATCGCGTCCGGCTCTATACGCTGCGCAACGCGCACGGCATGAAGGTCGCCATCAGCGACCTCGGCGCGACGCTGGTCTCCTGGCATGCGCCGGATCGCGCGGGACGTCTCGGCGATATTCTGCTCGGCCACGACACGCCCGCCGAATACGTCGCGGCAACGACCTATATGGGCGGACTGATCGGTCGCTGGGCCAACCGTATTGCCGGCGCGCGCTTTATGCTCGACGACATCGAGTACACGCTCGACCGCAATGAAGGCACGAACCTGCTGCACGGCGGCACGGTCGGTTTTCATCGCGCGCTGTGGGACGTGAGCGAGGACGACGGCGCGTTGCTGATGCGCCTCGAATCGCCCGAAGGCGACGCCGGGTTTCCGGGCAACGTGACCGTGCAGGTGCGCTATTCGCTCGACGACGACGGCACGCTGACGATCGAATACGAAGCGATCACCGACGCGGCGACGCCGCTCAATCTGACGAGTCATCCGTACTTCAATCTGACGGGGCGCGCGGGCACCGATATTCGAGGGCATGTACTGTCGATCGACGCCGAACGTTTTTTCGAAGTCGACGCGACGATGATTCCGTGCAAGCTCGCCGACGTCGCGGGCAATGCATTCGACTTCCGGCAGAGCGCGCCGCTCGGCGCGCGGCTCGACTGGCCGCATGCGCAACTCGCGCGAGCGGGCGGCTTCGATCATTGCTATGTACTGCGCGATGAGGACGAAAGCGGCGCGAATGGCATGAATGGCGCGAATGGCGTGAACGGCTCGAATGAAAGCACGCCGCCGCGAGTGCGCGAGGTTGCATGCGCATACGATCCGGGCAGCGGACGCGAGCTGACCGTATCGACCGATCAGCCCGGCTTGCAGTTCTATACCGGCAATGCACTGAACGGCAACGGCGGCCGCGGCGGAGTGCGTTATCAACGGCATGCGGGTTTGTGCCTCGAAGCCGGCGGCTTTCCGAACCAGGTCAATATGACCGGACAGGATCAGGCGATCGTGCGGCCCGGTGACACTTACCGGCAAATCACCGCTTATCGTGTCGACGTGCGCAAAGGCGCTTGAGCGAATGTCCCGCTAATTTCCGCGTTTCTCTTACGAACGGCACCACGCCCCCATTACAACGCGCCGACTTGTTGTTTGCGTCAATACTGAATTAACGACCTGGTGGTTTCCCCAAGGCGGCCCACTTTCTAGACTCCGTCAATGGGTGCCGGGATTGTCGCGGTACCGATAGACAATGTCGGAGGGAAAACATCATGAAATCGCTGATTCAGGCCGCCGTATTCGCGGCCGTCATCGCCGCGCCGCTCGCGGCGTTCGCGCAATCCGAGCAGCCGGTCACGCGCGCGGAAGTGAAGGCGCAATTGCAGCAGCTCGAACAGGTGGGCTACAACCCGGCCGAATCGACGGACGCCAGCTATCCGGCCGATATTCAGGCAGCCGAAGCACGCGTCGCCACGCAGAACGCCATGGCCCAGGGCGACACCACCGGCTATGGAACGCCGGCGACGGGAACGTCGCAATCGGGCGGGCAGCATCCGATGGTGACGAATCCGGCGGATCAGTAAGGCGTACTGCACACCGTATCGCAATCGCGCGGGCAGGCGTTGCGACAGGACGCTTGAGAGTCGCTTGAGAGTCTTTTGACACGCGTCGCGCTTTTGCGGCATGCGTATCTCGCGCGGCGTATACGGCTTTACAGTCTCCATGCCATATGAAGCGAGCCATGCCTTTCCAGGGCATGGCTCGCTTTCTTGCATTGACGCGGAGCACTTCGCGAAGCGGGACCAGCAGGCATCGATCCATGCGAATATCGTCGATCCGATCTGTCGAGTGCGCAGTACATGTTGATGCATTTCATCAAGCATGCATTCGATAAGAAAATAGACTCAACCTGTGTTGAATCCCGCTGTATCGAATCCCGCTGTGTCCAATCCCGATTTGCACGATCCACGAGCCTCGGTTCCTTCGCCGCGGCTCCCTCATTTCCTGGAGACATGCCATGCCCCGCACCGCCGCTGAGAAACGCGCCGCTTTCCGCGCCCTGCATACGTCCGGCTGTTTCGTGCTGCCCAATCCCTGGGATGCGGGCAGTGCGCGCTATCTGCAAACGCTCGGCTTCAAGGCGCTGGCCACGACGAGCTCGGGTTTCGCATGGTCCACCGGCCACGCCGACAACACGCTCCCGCGCGCGGCGGTCCTCGCGCATCTGCGCACGATCGTCGAGGCGACCGATCTGCCGGTCAACGCCGACTTCGAAAATGGCTTCGGCCGCGACCCGCAGGAAGTCGCCGAAAGCGTGAAGCTCGCGGTCGCAACCGGCGTAGCGGGCCTGTCTATCGAGGATTCGACTGGCGACGCAGCCGCGCCGCTCTTCCCCGTCGACGTCGCCGTGCAGCGCATCAGCGCGGCACGACGCGCGATCGACGAAACCGGCGGCGACACGTTGCTGATCGGCCGCGCGGAAAACTTCTTCGCCGGCCAGGCCGATCTCGACGACGCGCTTGCGCGCCTGAAGGCCTACGCGGCGGCAGGCGCCGACTGTCTGTACGCACCCGGCATCCAGACGCGCGAGCAGATCGAGGCGGTGGTCGCAGCCGTGGCGCCGAAGCCCGTCAATCTGCTGATCGGCTCGACGTCGACGCTTACGGTGCAGGACGTCGCGGCGCTCGGCGTGCGGCGCATCAGCGTCGGCGGCGGGCTCGCGCGCGCGGCATGGGGCGGCTTCATGCAGTCGGCCCGGGCGCTCGCCGAAGGACGCTTCGAGTTCACGGGCGCGGCGCCCGGCTCGCAGCTCAACGAGTTGTTCAATCGCGGCGTGTGAGTTGCGAGTTGCGACGCGCGTGTTGCGGCACAAACTCGCTCGGGCAGATGAAGCTGTGCCTCGCGACGGCCAACGTTTCCGATGAGAAAAGCGCACCCGCGCCTTGCGCCTCTCCCATGCCGGCTCCCCCTTTCGCCGCGCCGTTCATGCCCGGCGAATCAGGCCGCCGCATCGAATGTTATGATCGGAAACCCCATTCGCCACGATCAAGCGCGGACCCGAACGAGCCGCAAGCCTCATGGACACCCACCTCACCAAACCCGCCGACCCGTCCACCACCGACCTCGGGCGGCGCGTACGCGCCGCCCGCCAGGCGCAGGACCTGACGCTCGAAACCGCGAGCCGCCTATGCGGCGTATCGCGCTCAACGCTGTCCAAAGTCGAAAACGGCCTGATGTCCCCCACTTTCGACGTGCTGCAAAAAATCGTCCTGGGCCTGAAGATCGAAATCGGCGAACTGTTCGGCTCCACGCCGAAAGTGAGCGCAAGCGGCCGGCGCGCGCTGACCCGTAAGAACGAAGGCCAGCGACACGCGTATCGCGGCTACCAGATGGAGTTACTCGCTACCGATCTCGCGCACAAAGCGATGCTGCCGTTTCGCATCCGCATTTCCGCACATACGCTCGATGCCTTCGACGACTGGGGCCGTCACGAAGGCGAGGAATTCCTGTACGTCATTAGCGGCAGCGTGTGCCTCTATTCGGAGTTGTATGCGCCGACGCATCTGAATGCGGGCGATAGCCTCTACTTCGACAGCCGCACGGGCCATGCGGCGGTGTCCACGAGCGAGGAAGACGCGGAAGTGTTGTGGATGGCGACGAACGCGGACCTGCCGCAAACGCCGCCGGTGACCGTCGAGTCGATGAAGAAATAACGCGCGCTGGGCGCGCCCTGAGCCCCGAGCCCGAGGCGGCGTTCGCGCGGCGCGCGATTCAACGCCCGCGCGCGCATGAACGCATAAAAACTAGCTGCCCTCGCGCGCCTGCGCCAGCACCGCGAGGTTGCCCTCGCCGAAACCATGATGCCCCTTGCGCTGCACGATCTCGAAGAAGATCTCGCCAGCACCGCGGCGCACGAAGGTCTGGAAAAACAGCAGCGGCACACCGTCCGCGCCGATCTCGCCATCGACGAGCACATGCGTGCGGCGCAACCGTTCGACGTCGAGCCCGTGCCCCGGCAAACGCGCATCGAGCCCTTCGTAGTAACGCGGCGGCGGCTCGACGAATTCGACGCCGTTCGCGAGCAGGCGCTCGACGCACGCGAGGATGTCGTCGGTGGCAAGCGCGATGTGCTGCACGCCCTCGCCCGGATGATCGGGCAGATAGTCGTGCATCAGGTTGGTCCGGCGCGTGCCTTCTTCATAGAGCGGCACGCGGATCGCGCCGCACGGCGACACCATCACGCGCGATTCCGCCGATACGTGCCAGTTCGCATGCAGTTCGTGAATCTCGCGGAAGTTGAGCAGATCGCGATAGAAGTCGATCCATTCCTGCATGCGGCCTTCGCCGACCGTCTGCGTCAGATGATCGACCGCAACGAGCCCGCTGCCCGCGTGATTGAGATCGGCCTGCGCCGTGTCGATTTCGATCGGCCGGAAATCGATGTCGAAGATCGAGATATCGCCGAGGCCGCCGCGCTGACCGCCACGCCCGCGCCAACGGTCGACGAAATAGATATGCGAATCGCCGATGCCCTGGATCGCCGGAATCAGCAGCTCGCCCACGCCGAGGCGCTCGCCTTCGAACTCCCACGCGCCGAGTTCGACTGCGCGTTCGAACGCGCGCTGCGCATTGGCCACGCGAATCCCGATTGCGCAGATGCCGACGCCGTACTCTTCGGCATAACGCGCGGCAAACGAGTCGGGTTCGGCGTTGATGAGGAAATTCATCTCGCCCTGCCGGTACAGCGTGACGGCCTTGCTGATATGGCGCGCGATCGCCTTGAAGCCGAGCCGCGTGAAAACCTCGCCGAGCGCGTGCGGATCGCGCGCGGCAAACTCCACGAATTCGAGGCCGGCCGTGCCGAGCGGATTGTGCTCAGACGCCAACACGGCGCGCTGCGCGGCCTCTGGAGTGGGCAAGTCGCTGGGCATGACAATCTCCTTGTACGGTCTTTCGACGCGGCAGCCGGTCGGTCGGAATTCGACGCAACCGTGCCGGCTGTTCGCGATGGGGTGCGCCATGCATGATGCGCGCGTGGCATGCCGCAACCCGGACGGATCGCGGCGGCTGTTGCACCGTGTTTTTACACCGGGTCGCGGGGCGTTCGCAACCTTCGTTTTGTACCGGATGGTTCATCCTGGTTCGTCCTGTGGCTCATCCTGGCTCGCCCTTCAGGGCACCGGCGCTTGCACCCGCCGCGGTGTGCCGACCCTGCGCGCCAACTGGCCGGTCATTGGGGCACCTCGTCCGCATCGCCCGGCCCGCTGCTTCGGCGAGACTTGCGCGCGCGCCTGCTCCGCGCCTTGTCCGCGCCGTGGCTCCCGTTTCTGGCCGCCTCCTTGCCCGCGGCCTTGCCTGAAATCGCCGTCATCCTCTCCCGCGCGAACTCGCGCACCGCCTCGATAAACGCGCGCCCCACGGCCGACGGCTGCGTATCCGAGCGGCGGATCAGCCCGACCGGCTCGCTGGTGCCCGTGAACGGCAGCGGCAAGCGCACCAGCATGCCTTGCGCCAGCTCGTATTCCACCGCGCTCAGCGGCACGAACCACACCGCGCCGTTTTCGAGCGCCAATGCCCGCCCCGTCGAGACCGACAGCACCTCGACGAACGCCGACAACGGCGGCACGCCCCACGCGCTGAGCAGGCTCTCCGCCGACTGGCGGATCAAGGTGCCGAACGGCGGCAGCACGACCGGAAACTCTTCCAGCGACGCCGCCTGCAAGCCGGGCCCCTGCGCGAGCGGATGCCCGGCGCGCACCACCGCGATCAGCGGCTCGGTGAACAGTTGCTCGAAGCTCAGGCCGACCATCCGTTCCGGGTCCGCGAGACGGCCGATCGCGAATTCGATCGAGCCCGCTTTCAGGCGTTCGAGCAGTTCCGGGTTCGCGCCGGTCGCGAGACGCACGATCACGCGCGGCCACTGCACCGCGAACCGCCGCAGCACGGGCGGCACGAGCACCGCGGCCACGGTCGGCAGCACGCCGACTTCGAGCGTGGCCGCGGCCGCGCCTTCCGCGCGCGCGAGCAGGTCGACGCCCTGGCGCAGCGCGCTCACGCAGGCGCTCGCGTGCGGCATGAAGAGTTGTCCCTCGCGGGTCGGCACCGCGCCGTGGCGGCCGCGCTCGAACAGCTTCACGCCGAGAATCGCTTCCAGCTCGGCGACCGTCTTCGACACGGCCGGCTGCGTGATGGACAGACTGTCCGCCGCCCGCTGGACGCTGCCGAACTGCGCGACGGCCAGAAAGCACTGGAGATGACGGAATTTGACGCGGCTATCCGCGAGGCTTCGTTGCATAACGTGAGGTTATACGAAACGGGTGAAAACGTCATTTTGCATAACCGCCGGCTTTGGATAAAGTTCCTGTCACAACGTCGCCCCCCACGATTCCTCCCACGGAGACACTTCATGGAAGATTCTTCCCTCACCCCGCGCGAGTTCGCGTCCCATCCCGCTTACGTCTATCCCCAGTACGGTTCGTCGGTCAAACGCGGTCCCACCCGCCCGCTGATCCCGCTGAAGGAAAAGCTGCGCGACCAGCGCGTGCCGGTCTACGGCACCGAGGACCTCGGCGCGCTCGACCACGATCTGACGCGCAACGCGGTGCGCAACGGCGAGCCGCTCGGCGAGCGCATCATCGTGACGGGCCGCGTGCTCGACGAAGGCGGCCGCCCGGTGCGCAACACGCTCGTCGAAGTGTGGCAGGCGAACGCGGCCGGCCGCTACGTGCACAAGGCCGACCAGCACGACGCGCCGCTCGACCCGAACTTCCTCGGCGCGGGCCGCTGCCTCACCGACAACGAAGGCCGCTACCGCTTCCTGAGCATCAAGCCGGGCGCGTATCCGTGGGGCAATCACCCGAACGCCTGGCGTCCGCAGCACATCCACTTCTCGCTGTTCGGCGACCACTTCGGCTCGCGTCTCGTCACGCAGATGTACTTCCCCGGCGACCCGCTGCTCGCGTTCGACCCGATCTACCAGGGCACACCGGAACATGCCCGTGAGCGCATGATCGCGAAGTTCTCGCTCGACACCACCCAAGAGGCTTATGCGCTCGGCTACGATTTCGACATCGTGCTGCGCGGCCCGAACGAAACCCCGATGGAGCGCTAAGCCATGACGACCCTCAAGCAAACGCCTTCGCAAACCGTTGGCCCGTACTTCGCCTACGGTCTTTGCCCGCAGCAATACGACTTCGACTACAAGAGCCTGTTCACGCACGTCCTCGCCGACATGGAAGCGGCCGGCGAGCACATCACGATCGTCGGCCAGGTGTTCGACGGCGACGGCAACGCGGTCGGCGACGCGATGGTCGAGATGTCGCAGGTCGATTCGAACGGCCACTATCCGGAATCGCGCGAGGAAATCCTGAAGACCGGTTTTCACGGCTTTGCGCGCGTCGGCACGGGCACGGACCCGCACAAGCGCTTTATCGTCGAGACGGTGAAGCCGGGCCGCGCGAACCCCACCGAAGCGCCGCACATCAACGTGATCCTGACGATGCGCGGCATGCTGCTGCACACGTTCACGCGCATCTACTTCGAAGACGAAGCCGAGGCAAACGGCCAGGACGCCGTGCTGGCGTCGGTGCCGGCCGAGCGCCGCAACACGCTGATCGCGCGTCGCGAACCGGGTGCGGCGAACGTCTACCGCTTCGACATCCGCATGCAGGGCGATAAGGAAACCGTGTTTTTTGATCTGTGAAGCGGTTTTTTCACACTTTCATATCGCTTTCAATTACACTCGACGTGATCCGTCAAGCGACTGGATCGTGAAACTCCGAGTAGTAAGAGTTGAGCCCGCCTTTAAGCGGGCTTTTTTTTGGCTTTCGCTTTTTTGCCGCGATGCCGGGTGGCGCGCTCAGCAACGGAAATGTTCGATGCTTTGTCCCGCGTAAATCGCGCGCGCGAGCCAGGCGGGTTTGTCGCCGCGACCATCCCACGTATTGCCGAACGCGTCGCGGTACTTCACCGCGCTGGCGGCTTTCTCGTCGGCTTCGAGCGATTCGGCCAGCGCTTCGAGTGTGATGTCGTAGTCGTCCATGCGTCGGCGAATCCACGCGACCATGCGCTCGCGCACATTCTCATCGTGTTCGAACAGTCGTTGTTGCCGTTCTTGCTCTTTCATAGCGTATTGGTATCGCAGCAGCCTGCTGGCGTTAGACAACCGGGAATTTCGCAAAACAACGCGAAGCCCGTGTTCGATTCAGAGGAAGCAAGGCAATTCGCGGGGTAATCCACTCAGTAATCCGAATGCACAGCCTTTTCAAGGATGCGTGAAAACCCGCATCTGCCAGCCATGCCTGTTTGATTGCCGATGGAAGCGCCTGAACCGGAACACGGAGATCGGACGCATTCGCCGCCGGGCGGTTCGAATTACACCTTTGAATTGCGTCCCCGAACTACGCCCCGGCCTCGCCTCACGGGTTCGAGGGAGCGGCGGCGTATGGAAGGCCATTCTAGCATTGGGCTTATTTCGCCCGTAGCAAAGGACTCTTGCCTTTGCCGCCGATTGTTCGGCTGATGTCTCTATGTCCCCTTATGTCCCTTTCAGCGGGCATGACTTCAGCCGCGTTCCCGCCAGACAATGCGATACTCCACACCCCGGCCCTCACAAGCCGCCCCGCTCGGCCCGTCACGCCAGCGCTTCGAGCGACGGGACCACCTCACAGGAGACACGACCATGCCCGCTTCGACCGCCGTCCTCACGATTCTCGCCGCGCTGCTGCTGGGCGCGATGAGTCCCGGGCCGAGCTTCGTCATCGTCGCGCGCAATGCGATCGGCCTGTCGCGCGGCGACGGTCTGGCGACGGCGCTCGGCATGGGCATCGGTGGCGTGTTCTTCAGCGGCATCGCGCTGCTCGGCCTCTATACACTGCTCGCGACGGTCGCATGGCTGTACGTCGGCCTGAAGATCGCCGGGGGCGTCTACCTCGTCTACCTCGCCTCGAAAATCTGGCGCGGCGCCGCGAAGCCGCTCGCCTTCGACGCCACGCAAAGCGGCGCCGGCAATCCGCGCAAATCGTTCTGGATCGGCCTTAGCACGCAGCTCAGCAATCCGAAAACAGCCGTCTACTACGGCAGTATCTTCGCCGCGCTGCTGCCGCAGCATCCGCCGGTGTGGTGCTACTTCGCGCTGCCGCCCGCGATCTTCGCGATCGAGGCCGGCTGGTACACGATCGTCGCGCTGTGCTTTTCGAGCAAGCGTCCGCGCGAAATCTATCTGCGCTGGAAGGCGTGGATCGACCGCATCGCCGCGAGCGCGGTCACGGCACTCGGGTTGCGCCTGATTCTGAACGCGCACAAGGTGGGAATCTGAGCGATGCATGGGCACGCGCCGTTCGTAGCGCGCGCCCCGCGCGTCAGCCCTTGCCTTCCGCCTTGATGCGCGCCCGCAGTTCGAACTTCTGGATTTTCCCCGTCGACGTCTTCGGCAATTCCCCGAAACGCACCGCCTTCGGCAATTTGTAGCCGGCCAGAAACAGCCGGCAGTGCGCGATGATGTCTTCCTCGGTCGCCTGCGCGCCTTCCTTCAGCTCGATGAACGCGCACGGCACTTCGCCCCACTTCGGATCGGCCATCGCGACCACCGCCGCGACCGATACCGCCGGATGGCGATACAGCGTGTCCTCGACCTCGATGCTCGAAATATTCTCGCCGCCCGAGATGATGATGTCCTTGCTGCGGTCGCGAATGCGGATATAGCCGTCGGGCGTGCGTACGCCAAGATCGCCGGTATGGAACCAGCCGCCGCGAAACGCCGCTTCGGTCGCGCGTTCGTTCTTCAGATAGCCCTTCATGCAGATGTTGCCGCGAAACATGATCTCGCCGAGCGTTTCGCCGTCGTCCGGCACCGCTTCGAGCGTGTCCGGGTCGAGCACCGCGACGGCCGCCTGCAGGTGATAACGCACGCCTTGGCGCGCAGTCAGATCGGCGCGCGTGTTTTCGTCGAGCGCATCCCACGCGTCCTGCTTCGCGCAGACGGCCGCCGGCCCATAGGTTTCGGTGAGGCCGTACACGTGCGTCAGATCGAAGCCGATCTCCCTCATCTTCGCGATCACCGCGGGCGGCGGCGCCGCGCCCGCGACCATCGTCGAGACGCGATGCTCGATACCCTCGCGCCACTCGGCCGGCGCATTGGCGAGCGCGTTCTGCACGATCGGCGCGCCGCAGTAATGCGTGATGCGCTCGCGGCGAATCAGTTCGAACACGGTCTTCGCATCGAACTTGCGCAGGCAGACGTTGACGCCCGCGCGCGCGGCGACGGTCCACGGAAAGCACCAGCCGTTGCAGTGGAACAGCGGCAGCGTCCATAGATAGACCGCGTGCTTCGGCATGTCCCATTCGAGGATATTGCTGAGCGCATTCAGATACGCGCCGCGATGGTGATAAACCACACCCTTCGGATCGCCGGTCGTGCCCGACGTGTAGTTGAGCGCGATCGCATCCCACTCGTCGGCGGGCCGGGTCCACTCGAAGGCCGGGTCGCCCGCTTGCAGGAACGCTTCGTAGTCGGTCGCGCGGATAAACTGCGCGGCGTCGGCTGGCTGCGCGTCGGCCACGCTGATCACGCGCAGCCCGGGAAATTCGAGCGCGGCGCGATGCGCGAGCTCGCCGTATTCGGTGTCGACGATCAGCACCTTCGCCTCGCCGTGGCGCAGCATGAACAGCAGCGAGGCGACGTCGAGCCGCGTATTGAGCGTGTTGAGCACGGCACCCGCCATCGGCACGCCGAAGTGCGCCTCGATCATCGGCGGAATGTTGGGCAGCAGCGCGGCGACCGTATCGCCACGGCCAATGCCGGCCTCGCGCAGCGCGCTCGCGAGCCGCCGCGCGCGTTCGTAGGTCTCGCTCCAGCTGCGGCGAATCTCCCCGTGGACGATCGCGAGCCGCTCGCCATACACCTGCGCGGCGCGCGCGAGGAAGTCGATTGGCGTGAGCGGGACATAATTGGCCTCGCGCTGCTCGAGACCGTCGTCGAACCTGTGCTTCGTCATTGCATCGTCTCCTGAGGCGCGAGCCGCGCCGCCGATTGTTCTGGTTGATGAGCTGGCTTCGCTATTGTCGGCGTGAACTGCCCGTCATTCAAATAGCAGCGTAGCGTGCTCGAACCGGCCCGGCCAGTACGGCTTCCAGGCCGTTTGCTGCCGATCAATGGCGCTCCGCCCGCCGGCTTTGCGCGACGACCACTCGAAGAAACCCCTGCATGACTTCACACGCCCGCCATTGCATTGTGCGGGAATTGAAAAAGCCGTCGCCGGAATAATCCGGTGACGGCTTTTCCACGAGTCTATATCGAGACGCCGCGCGACACGTCCGCGCAGCGCAAACGAACGCGCTAATCCAGGCGCACACCGCCGCGACGTGTCGCGCGCCGTTCGAGAACGGCATCCGTCTTGAACAGCGCGAACATGATCGCGGTCAGCACACCGGATTTTTTCCAGCGCAAATAATAGCGATGCGCGGTCTGATACGGCACATGATGCTCGGGCATCGCGCTCCACGGCGCGCGCGTGTGCAACACCCACATCACGCTATCCAGCACGCGGCGCAGATCGATCGGCGGACGTCCGCGACGTGGCCCCTCGTTCAGCGATTCAGGCAGCAGCGGCTCGACCCGCAGCCATTGCTCGTCGGTTAACTCCTGAACGGCGGGCCAAGCCGTCAGCGGTTCGGAAGAAGGAATATTCATGCATAAAAGCGCGGCGCGCTCGCGCACAACGTGTATACGAGCGTCTCTGCGAAACAATATCTATAGCGAATATTTTTGAGACTACTCGAACCGAGCCTGGGCAAAGGTCAATTCTTGTTAATCGCGCGAGTGCAATTGTCAAAAAACACAATAAGTTATTGCACCGCCGCATGAAGGGTGCAATGCGAGTCGTGGTCTATCATCGGCGCGCCCGGCGCCGCGGCCCGCCCGCGAACGCCATGTCCAAACGAAAAAATCCACCCATCCACACGCAGGAAAACCAGTGAGACATCTCTGCTTTCTCAAGACCGCCGCAGTCGTGGGCGGAGCCGCCCTCGCCATGACGTCGGAGCAGGCTTGCGCGCAAAGTTCGATCACGCTGTACGGCGTCGCCGACGTCAGCGTGCGCTATCTGACGAACTCGAACGCCCGGAACGACAACCGCCTGTACATGACGAACGGCGCGATCACCAATAGCCGCTGGGGTCTGCGCGGCTCGGAAGACCTGGGTCACGGCATGAAGGCGATCTTCGATCTGGAAAGCGGCATCAACCTGCAGGACGGCTCGGCATCGGACAGCCATCGCATCTTCAACCGCAACGCGTACGTGGGCCTGAGCAGCCCGTACGGCACGCTCACGCTCGGTCGCCAGAAGACGCCGCTGTTCGATCTGCTCGGCGATACCTACGACCCGCTCACGGTCGGCAACTACAACGAGAACTCGTGGTTGCCGGGCGCGCTCGGCGCGGGGCTCTACGCCGACAACGCGGTCAAATATAACGGCACGTTCCAGGGCCTGACGGTGGCCGCGATGTACTCGTTCGGCACGAACTCGACCTCGACCGGCGAGGACGGCTTCTCAGGCCAGGTGCCGGGCCATCTCGGCGCCGGCAATATGTACGGCTTCACGCTGTCGTACGTGGCGGGTCCGCTGTCGGTCGCGGCCGGCGTGCAGCAGAACAGCGACAACGGCAATCGCAAGCAGACCGTCTTCAATGCCAACGCGGTCTATGCGTTTAGCGCGGCGAAGCTGTACGCCGGCTATCTGCATTCGAAGGACGACACGGGCTTCGTCGACAGCGCGCTCGCGCAGCAGACGCTCGTGCCGGGTGTCGATATCGTCCAGGGCTCGGGGCGCATCGACAACGGCCCGTTCGCCGGCGTCACGTGGCAGGCCACGCGCGCGCTCACGCTGACGGGCGCGGCGTACTACGACCATATGTCGAACGCGGCAATCGGCAACGGCGAACTGGGCAGCGGCTATCGCTACACGTTCGTGGCGCTGGCCGAGTACGCGCTGTCGAAGCGCACCGAGGTGTACGGCACCGTCGACTTCGACAAGGTGTCGGGCGCCGCATCGGTCGAACTGCCGGGCCGCAACAACCAGACCGGCATCGCGCTCGGTCTGCGAACGATTTTCTGACGCGGATGGGCCCCGCGCAGGCCCCTCTCGCGGCATAAAAAAACCCGGTATCCGTTGTGGCGGATACCGGGTTTTTTGCGTCGACTCGCCGGATCGGCAAGCGACGCGCACATAAAAAAGGTGCCGCGAACGGCACCCTTTTCTACTGCATGAACTACAGGCTTCTGCGGAAGCTTAGAAGCGGTGACGCAGGCCGACCGTAGCAGCCGTCTGGTTCTTCGACGACGACGTCGGAACCGAGTTGTCGCCGCTGTAGATCGAAGCCACGCCGCCATCGCCCATTGCGTGCTGATACACGGCCTGAGCGTAGACGTCGGTGCGACGCGACAGCGAGTAGTCAGCCTGCAGGCCGATCTGGTGGTAACGGGTCTTCATGTCGTTACCGTCGGCGTTGACGCCGTAGCCGCGTGCGTCGGTGAACGTGTACGCGATGCCGAGGCCGAGAGCCGGGGTCAGGTTGTACTTGCCGTTGATTTCGTAGTTGTTGGTGTAGCCTTGACGCTGACCGTCCGCTGCGCCGACCAGGTTGTCGACGCGCGATTGCGTCCAGGCCACGCCGACCAGCGCCGGGCCGAAGCCGTACGAAGCTGCCGCGCCGAACTGACGCTGACGGAAGTTGCCTTCCAGAACGCCCGAGGTGTTCGCCAGCACGCCGTCCGATGCGCCGCCGTTGCCGTTCGGGTTGTTCTGTTGCGCGTAGGCAGCACCGAGGTGCAGGCCTTGCCACTGGTATGCAGCACCCAGGCTGTACTGGCGGTTGTTCGCGAATGCGCCAGCCTGGTTCGAGAAGCCGTACGTGCCGCCGAACGTGAAGCCTGCGTAGTTAGCGCTCGAGTACTTGATCGAGTTGTTGACCGACAGACCGCCGTTGGTGTTCAGGTTGTCGTTGTTGAACGGGTGCGCGAACGACGTGCCGCCCCAGCTGCCCGTTGCGGTCAGCGGCGCGAGGTAGTCCTGCACTGCGTCGTACTGGCGACCCAGCGTGACCGTACCGAATTGCGCGCTCGACAGGCCGACGAATGCCTGACGGTTGAACATGCCGTTGTTGTTGGCGAACTTGCCGTTGTTGATGTCGAAGCCGCTTTCCAACGTGAAGATTGCCTTCAGACCGTTGCCCAGGTCTTCCGAACCGCGCAGGCCGAACATGCTCTGGCTGATGCCGCCGCTACCTGCTGCCCACTTGGAATGGCCAGCAACGTTGCTGGTGTACGTCAGGCCCGCGTCGAGCACACCATACAGGGTCACGCTGCTTTGTGCGTGAGCGACCGATGCGACCGATGCGGCAGCCGCGACGACGATAAGACTCTTTTTCATGGGAACTCCAATTCGAAAAATTTTCACGGGGAGCAGGACTTGCCTCGGCAGCGGGACGCATCGCATCTGCTGCCGCCTTGTCGGCCGAACGCTCGGATCGACGGGGCACCCTTCAAGCGAAGCGTGAGTGTAGGTGGACACCCTAATAGCGACGCAGGTAGTTTGCGCAACAGGATTTTTCAAAATTCGCAACAATGTTCGGACAGGTGGCGTTAAGTAGTTGTTTTTCCGACGTTTATTGCAAAATAATGACAGGAGTTCGGTTGCCTTAGCCAAAATCAACTTTCAACATCTCAATCTTCGAAGTTGCGTGTTTGCAACGCTCTTTAATACGCGTGACGTAATCGGGTCGGAACGATTCGTGAATATCGCCGACTAATTTTTTGTAATAAAAGGCGATTGAAGAGAGGGTTTTGGGCGGCGTGCGAGATTTATTTTTTAATTTCAGGAACTTAGTAAAGTTAATGCTGTCATTTTCGCGATAAGACCCACGACGTCGAAATTACCGAATGGATTGTGACGCAATCCATTTATTTCACGATTACATGCGGATACCTGCGTATCGGCTATGTGCCGCGTGCAGGCAAGCCCGCTCAGCCTCGCTGCTCAATGCTCCCGGCTTCCGCCGGTTCAGACGCGGCTGCCAATAAAAAACCGCCTTCACGGCGGTTTTTCTGATTCTGGCTTCGGTTCGCGGTTTTTCCGCGCCGATTAAGGCTTGCGTGCCGCGCACGAAGAAGCCTTCAGCACGGGTGTTGCCCGGAGGTGAATTGCGACGCCGACCGTCGCGTGACAAAACCCGTGCTGAAAGCGGATGGCCTACGTCAATAAGCCTTCCCGTCTTTATTTAACGGCCTGACTGCCGTGGTTTTCACACGGAGTTTCCCTGATTCCACGGTCTCCCGGCTTATGGTCGGCGCTACGGGTGCCTGGGCGCGCCCCCGTCTTCGGGAAGATGATGCGCGCTGCTCCGTGACACACCGCCGAACGCCTGGTGACGATCGAGCCGCGAGCCCCGCGCGTCATCCGTCGATACCGCGAGGAACGGCTCCAGCCCGAAAAGCCACGCAAAACAGAAAGCGGCTCGCGTCAGCGCCCGCGCCGGCCGTTGCGGCATGTCTTCGCCGGCGCCGTCGAGCGGCGTGCTCGCCAACGGCTGGGATGGGATCGTCTCGGCGGCGGTATGGTCAGCTCGCATGATGGTTCTCGTTATTGATATGGTGTGGAAGCCGACCTGTCACCAACGACATGCCATTCTCCGGGCAACGGATTCTTCGTCTCGTTTGAAACAAGACTATCGTCACGCAAGGGGCCGCTCTGTGCGCTGGCCCGCCAAAGAAGGCGATGGAGTCGGCGGGTGGAATGCAGGGAAGCTGCGCCTTCGCTCAGGCGCACTGTCCGAGGCCCGATGCCGGCCAGTCACGCCGTGTCGCCACGCTGTCTTGTCGCGGCACGAGCCGCCCGCGCCGCAAGCCGGCATTTCCAGGCCGGTCAAGCTCGTCGGCTCGTCGATTGTCATGGTATATCCATGCAGTGCGGCCCCATCCGCCGCCCCGGTGCCGCGCCCGCCGTCCCGCTGTCCATTCTCAAACGCCTATCGAAGGACTTCCGCCGATGCAGAGCCCGCTGATCGCCTATACGCCGCCCTCTTCCTACGTCAGCCATGCCGCCGCGTTCCGGAGCGGCGCGACGAGCCCGCTCGCGCTGTTGGAAACCGGGCTCGCGCGCCTCGACGCCCGCGAGCACGAGGTTCGCGCGTTCGTCGCGCTGGCCCTCGAACGCGCGCGCGCCGAGGCGCAGCGCTCGACGCAACGCTGGCTCGACGGCAAGCCGCTGTCGCCGCTCGACGGCATCGCGATCGGCGTCAAGGACATCATCGAAACGGCGGACCTGCCGACCGCCCAAGGCTCGCCGATGTGGACCGGCACGCAGACGCGGCGCGATGCGGCCAGCGTGCAGGCGTTGCGCCAGGCTGGCGCGATCATCGTCGGCAAGACCTCGACGGCCGAATTCGCGGCCACCGAAATGTTCTCGAGCACGGCCAACCCTCACGATCCGCAGCGCACGCCCGGCGGTTCGAGCGCCGGATCGGCCGCGGCGGTCGGCGCGGGCTTCGTGCCGCTCGCCCTCGGCAGCCAGGTGGTGGGTTCGACGATCCGGCCGGCCAGCTATTGCGGCTGCATCGGCTTCAAGCCGACCTATGGCGCACTGAACCGCAGCGGCAGCTTCGACCACCTGAGCCACAGCGCCGCCGGCCTGCTCGGCACGACGCTCGACGACGTCTGGGCAGCGGCTCGCGCCATCGCCTCGCGGGTCGGCGGCGATCCCGGCCATGCGGGTCTCATGGGCCCCGACAGCTTGCCGGACACGCGCGCGCCGCGCCGCCTCGTGCTGCTCGAAACCGCGGGCTTGAGCGCGGCGACGCCCGGCGCGCGTGCGGCGCTCGATGCCGCGGCGGCCTGGCTGCGCGAACGCGGCGTGGAAGTCGTCACCCGCGCGCAGGCAGAGGTGGTCGAACAATTCGAACGGGAGCTGGCAGACGGCCTGCTGGAACTGACGCTGTCGATCATCGCGTGGGAATCGCGCTGGCCGCTCGAAGGCTACGCTCAGACCAACGCGAGCGCGATTAGCCATGCGCTGCTGCGGCGCCTCGCCAATGCCACGGCGATGACCCAGCACGACTATGCGGCTGCGCTCGCGCGCCGCGCGAGGCTGCGCGACACGTTCGCCGAGCTGATGGCGAACTGCGACGGCGTCGTGACGCTCGGCGCGACCGGCGCCGCGCCACGCGGCTTCACGTCGACAGGCAACCCCGGCTTCGCGGTGCCGGCATCGATCCTCGGCGTTCCCGCGCTGACGCTGCCGGCGCTGCGCGACGAGAACCTGCCGCTCGGGCTGCAGTTCATCGGCGCGGCCGGCGAGGATGCCGCGCTGTTTTCGCTGGCCCGCTGGTTCGTGAACGAGGCTGCGGGGCGATGATCCGTAACCGCATAGTCGGCATTGCAAATGCTTTTGCAATCAATCGATGAGGAATATGAAATAAGGCGGTCATGGACAAGTCACCCGGTTCGATTAAAAAGAACAACCCGCCCCGAAAACGGGCGACAGGCCGGATCTCTCCAAACAACTGCAGAAAAGGATCACCGAACCATGGGCAAGTACAAAGTCAAACTCGGCGAAGGGGCTGCCTTGGACGAAGAAGGAACCATGTCCGGGCATGCGCGCATGGTTGACGGCGAAGAAGACCATCCGGTTCGCAACGGCGAGGATTTCACGTCGAAGGCGGCGACCGTCGGCGTGGTGGTCGTGGGCGCCGCGCTGTTCGAGGCGGCTCTGATTCCGGGCATTCTGATCGGCGCGGCCGCGGTTCTGGCGCCCAAGTATCTGCCGAAACTGGGCGAGCGCGTGCAGCCGTTGTTCAACAGCACGGTGCGCGGGGCCTACAAGTTCGGTCGCAAGGCGCGTTCGGCCGTCGGCGAGGTGCGCGAGCACGTAAGCGATATCGCGGCTGAGGTGCACGCCGAAGAAGCCGCGGCGGCGGACGGAATCGCGCCGGCCGTCGAGCCCGCCAAAGCCTGATTCCGCCGCTTTGCAGCGCCAGCACGTTGCCTGGGTGCCGTTCCAACCGGCAGGAAGGACTGCACCCTTTCTCCTGCCCCACGTCGATCTTTCATGAGTCAAGTTCCCCACTCTGGTGCCGCTCACCATGACGCCGCGCCTGCGGTAACGAACGATCCACAGCCGCGGCCGGAAGCGTCACCAACGCCGCCGGCGCAGGAGAGCCGTGCCGCCGAACCGGCCAGGAAAAAGAAGCACGTGATCCGTATCGAGCACAAGGTGCCGGGACGCGTGCGTATGCGTATTCCGGGCGCGAAGCACAATCCCGCGTATCTGGAGATGTTCCAGAACGTCTTCATGTCGATTCCCGGCATCACCAAGGTCAAGGCCAAGCACGATACCGGCAGCATCGTGATCCATTACGACCTGAAGCGGGAACGCGAATTCCAGGCGCATTTCCATCACTACTGTGCGCAGAACGACATGTCGGTGCACGCCGCGCTGCCCGGTGATGAAATCGGCGAGATTGCGAAGAAGATCGAAGCCGAGGCCGAGTTCCTGGCCGAGCGCTCCCATACGGTGCGCGTGGCGGTCGACACGATCAGGAAGCTCGACTACCAGATCAAGTCGTTGAGCGGCAACACCATCGATCTGAAGATCGTTCTCGTGGCCGGGCTGGCCGTCGTGACCTTCGCCGAAATCGGTGCCGAGGCGGCGACCCCCATGTGGGTGACGCTTGCGTTGTTCGCCGCCAATCATTTTGTCGAGTTGAAACACGAAGGGCACGCGGCGCCAGCGGCCGCGCCGATGTCTTCGGCCGCACGCTGAGCCAACCGGAAGCCACATGGAATTTTCCATCCGTCACGCGATCCCCGGTCGCGTGCGCCTGCACGTGCCCGTGCTGTGCGCACCATCCCCGCTCGCCGAATCCGCGCTGTCGTGGCTCAAACAACAGGATTTCATCGACGACGCCTGCATCAAGTACGATTGCGCGAGCCTGATCATCCATTACGAGCCCGCGAAACTCGACGAGGTCGATGCGCTGCTCGAAATGCTCGAAGGCTTCAGCCTGGCCGATCTCGGGCAACTGCTCCAGTACCTCGATCCGACCGGTGGCGCGCGCGCGGTCGGTGCCGCGCGCAGTCAGACGGTGCCGGAGCGGCCGCGCTGGCCGTTGGCGTTGCCGAGTCTGTCGCTGGCCATGGCGTTCTCGTCGAATCCCGTGCTGTTCGCGCTCAACGTCCCGTTGATGCTGCACAACGCATTCCCGATCTTCAGGCGTGCCTGGCATGTCTGGCGTACCGAGCAGCGTCTGAACGTCGACTTCCTCGATACGCTGGCGATTTCGGTGTCGATCGGCCAGGGCAACATGGTGACGGGCGGCGTGATTACCTGGCTGATCCGCCTTGGCGACTGGATTCGCGATCTGACCGCGGCCGGCTCGAAGCGCGCCGTGACCGAGCTGCTCGAATTCCAGAGCAAGACGGCCTGGGTGGTGCGCGACGGCGAAATCGTCGCCGTTCCGGCGACCGAACTCGCGGTCGACGATTCAGTGGTGGTCTATCCGGGGGAGATGATTCCGGTCGACGGCGAAATCACCCACGGCCACGGCATGATCGATCAGAAGACGATCACGGGCGAAGGCTTGCCGGTGTCGCGCAAGGCCGGCGAAGCGGTATTCGCGGCCACGGTGCTGCGCGAGGGGCAACTGACGCTGCGCGCGCTGCGCGTCGGCGCGCAAACCACTGCGGGTCAGATCGCGCACCTGGTCGACTCCGCGCCGATCGGCGACACGCGCATGCAGAACCACGCGGAACGCTTCGCCGACCGCCTCGTGATGCCGACGCTTGGCCTCGCGATCGGCACGGCGCTGCTGTCGCGCGATTTCAACCGTTTCCTGTCGCTCGTGATCGTCGACTTCGGCACCGGCATTCGCGTCGCGGCGCCGACCGCCGTGCTGTCGTCGATGACGCACGCCGCGCGCGCCGGCATCGTGATCAAGAGTGGCGGCCATATGGAAAAGCTGGCGCAAGTCGATACCGTGGTATTCGACAAGACCGGCACGCTGAGCGTCGGCACGCCTCATGTGGTGCAGATGCAGTCGTTCATGCCGAATATTTCGTCAGAGCATCTGCTCGAACTCGCGGTGGCGGCCGAAACGCATCTGCAGCACCCGGTGGCCGAGGCGCTGCGCGAGAAAAGCCGCGAACTGCGGCTATTGCCGCCGCCTTGCGATGAGACCGAATACCGGATCGGCCTCGGCGTGGAAGGCCAGGTCAACGGCTATTACATGCATGTCGGCAGCGAGCGCTTCCTGCGCCAGAACGAAATTCGCGTCGACCACATCGCGGCCGAGCGCACGGCGATCGACGCGCGCGGCTGCTCGAGTCTGTACGTGGCGATCGACGGCAAGCTGGCCGGGCTGATCGCCTACGAAGACCGGATTCGCCCGGAGAGCCGGGACATCGTCGAGACGCTGCACCGCATGGGCATTCGCGACACGATCATGCTGACCGGCGACAACGCCGTGGTCGCGCGCGCGGTGGGCGAGCGCGTCGGGCTGACCCGTCAGGTAGCCAACATGATGCCCGCCGACAAGGCCGAGGTGATCTTGCAGTTGCAGCGGGAAGGGCGCGTCGTGGCGATGGTCGGCGACGGCATCAATGATTCGCCCGCGCTCAGCTTTGCCGATGTCGGCATCGCGATGAAATACGGCGCGGATATCACGCACGAGTCGGCCGACGTGGTGCTGATGGAAGATTCGCTGTGGAAGCTCATCAAGGCCATCGAGATTTCGCGTGGCGCGGTGGGCCTTATCAAGCAGAACTATGGAATCGTCGCGGCGATGAACGCGGTCGCACTGGGACTGGCCCTGCCCGGCGGGCTGGTCAGCCCCGAGATCACGGCCGTCATCAGCAACGGCTCGGCGATCGTTGCCAGCCTGAACGGCATTCGACCCGCGTTGCGCCGCTCATGAAACCGTCCGCACCGGCCAGGACCGGCCACGCCATGACCTCGCAACATCGGCGCGAACTGAGCGCGGCGGTGGATAGGCTCGAACATCCGCACTTTGCCGCGCGGCTGGCCGATTATGCCGGCCAGCCGCTCAATGCGCTGGTCGAGCATTTTCCGGGCGGCCTCAACCGGCGCATGCGCGAGGTCGTGCAGTCGGCGATTTTCCGTTGCCTGGAGCTGGCGATCAACTCGCTGGACGAAGGCCCCGACGCGGTGGGCAGCGCATGGATGAGCAAGCTGATGATCGGCGCGGCCGGTGGCATCGGCGGCTTTTTCGGGGTGATGGCGCTACCGGTGGAATTGCCGTTGACCACCGCGTTGATGCTGCGCGCCATCGCCGAGATTGCGCGTGCCGAAGGCGAGGATCTGAGCCGGCTCGAGACCCGCCTCGCCTGTCTCGAGGTGTTCGCGCTCGGCACGCACGATACGCTGGGCCGACGCAATGAACTGAACGCCGGTTACTACGCCACGCGCCTGATGTTGACGAAACTGACCGTCGACGTGGCCGCGCTCATTTCGGAGCGGGGAGCGGTCAATGCCTCGACGCCGATCGTCGCCAAGCTGGTCGGCGAAATCGTCGGGCGTTTTGGCCTGATGGCGGCGGATATGTCGGCGGCCAGCATGGTGCCGGTACTCGGCGCGGTGGGCGGCGCCACCTTGAACGTCATTTTTGCGGATCACTTTCACCGTGTCGCGCGCGGACATTTCACGATCAGGCGTCTGGAACGCATCTACGACAGCGAGACCGTTCGTCATGCATATCAACAGTGCTTACAAGTGCCTGCGCCCCGGTTGCCGGCGAAGCGCGCGTCCTGACTTCGGCCTGGCGTAATGGTCAGCAAGCCGCCGAGGGGCTCCGACGCAACCGCGGTGCAATTCGCGGTCGACCTGCGCCGCATCGAGCTCAAACGCATGCGCTGGCTGGCGGGCGGCTTGCTGCTTCTGATGCTGATCCTGTTCGTCGCGACTTCGATCGCGATAGCGCGGATGCACTGGCCCTGGCTCGCCTATGTCCATGCGTTTACCGAAGCGGCGATGGTCGGCGCCTGCGCCGACTGGTTCGCGGTCGTGGCGCTGTTCCGTCATCCATTCGGCGTACCGCTGCCGCATACCGCGGTGATCGCGCGGCACAAGGTGCGGATCGGCGAGAGTTTCGGCGCTTTTGTCGCGAGCAATTTCCTGACGCCCGCGGAAGTGACGGGCCGTCTCGAAGCGATTGACGCGGCGGGCTGGGCGGCACGCTGGATTCGCGCTCCCGAGCATGCCGCGCAGGTTGCCGACCGTTTGCAGCATCTGTTTCCCTTGCTGCTCGACTCGCTGGGTAGTCGCGAAGTGCGCGACTACAGTCTCGGCCTCGTGCGCAAAGGCATCGATTCCATTGCCGCGGCGCCGCTGCTCGGCCGCTTGCTGTCGGTGCTGGTGGCGCGAGGACATCATGAGGCCACGTTCGACACCGCACTGGACCGGGCGCAGGATTTCATCGACGCGCATCAGGACAACATTCGCCGCGCGGTCTCCGGCAGCAGCGCGCGCTGGGTGCCGGGCTGGGTCGACGACAAGGTGACGGACGCGTTCCTCGCCGAGTTGCAAAAAACCATCGACGCGGCGCGTGAGGACCCCGGGCATGTCTGGCGCCGGCAGTACCGCGGCATGCTCGACGGCTTGATGACGCGTCTCGCCGACGACCCGCAACTGCTCGAAGAGGGCGAACGGATCAAGGCGGAAGTGCTCGACGGCGCGGTGCTGGACGGCTACCTCGAATGGCTGGGCACGGAGGCCGGCGACAGGCTGCAGGTCGAACTGGCGGCGCGCGAGGGGGTGCTGCAGCAAGTCCTCGCGCGTGGCCTCGCGGCAGCCGGCGAGTGGCTCGATACGCATGCCGAGGTCAGCGTGCTGGTCAATCGCTGGGCGCAGCAGCTTGTCTACACCGCAA
>Ga0154001_1000050_pt1 | contig 28430 bp, 23 predicted proteins | sample TSNJ085MetaG_FD_104699 | JGI IMG/M metagenome (GOLD analysis project Ga0154001, IMG submission 104699) | Attine ant fungus gardens microbial communities from New Jersey, USA - TSNJ085 MetaG | ecosystem: Host-associated > Fungi > Mycelium > Unclassified | place: USA: New Jersey, Wharton State...
AAGATTTTGGCTGATGCGGCACCTGTGGCGCTCGATTCCAAAGAGTACGTCGACGAGGACGGGTTGTGCCAGTATGTTTTGGGGCACGATGATGTCAGATCGAAGCTCCGGGGATTCATATGTGAAGCGCCCACCGAATGGGACAAGACGGGCAATTCCGAACGCTATAAACGACTGAATGATCCTGACGGCTTTTACGGTAAGCAGCAGACTAATCCAGACGGCTATCACGATTTTTTGCAGCTTCTCGAGAAATTCCAGTTTTGGGATAAAACCGGAATTTCCAGTGAAAAACTATGGTTCTTTCATCCGCTTGAGTTCATCAGGACGTTTAGGAGATGCGGTTGGCTCAGCCAGGAGGAAATGGCAAGGTGTTTTCCACCTAAGTGGCTATACCTGCAGGGAACGCAGTTCGCGCAGACGACCACTAGATGGAGTACTGCGAATAGCCGTGCCCATGAATGGGTTTTACCGTTCAACAAGGGAACCAGAAAATATGGTGTGTCAGCCACGCGCCAGCGCTTGGCCCATTTCTTTGCTCACGTCGTGCCCGAGACAGGCAATCTTCATAGCGTTAAGGAAATTGGTGGGGAGCATAAGCACTATAACCCGTACTACGGACGCGGCCTGATCCAGTTGACGCTTAAGGAAAATTACGAAGCATACGGAAAATTCAGAAAATTTCAAACCGGTAATGCGCCAGCTCAATTTTCCGCAATTGGCTGGGACCCAAACGCCTTGATTGCGCGAAATAACGAAGGCGACCACAATTGCGATAATTGTGTAGACAGTTCCTGCTTCTACGTGGCCAATCGCGCTGGTATGCTTGGCCACATGGATGCGGGCGTCACTCAGAATGATGCGGCCGTGGTCAGCGGGGATGTAAACGGGCACGTAAGCATAGAGAACCTGAATGGCTACGATGTCAGACTTCAGGCTATTCTTTACATGCGAAAGGTATTGCTCGACGACGTATTTCCGGGTAACTCGATTCCTCTGACTTTCGTATGGCGACGTAATAGCGCAAAAGAACCTGTTCTGGATGAGCATGGAAATCCTGTTCCGGAAACGACTGGACATCCGCCACATGTTGTAATGATCGGCAACCCACCTCATCCGAAAATCAAAACGAAATTCTATTCGACGCAGCACACGATAACCGCGTCCCTTGAATTGCAAAAACCTTAAAAATAGAGGCCTATATGAAGAGTCTATGCTTTGTGATTTCTTTTCTTTTTTTGCCTACCATAGGGCACGCGGAAATCAGTCACGACACGTTTTGCTTTAGTTCTGGAGGGGCCAAATCGATAAATTTTGAAATGGGAACGTACTACGATTCTTCCAGCAAGTTGTCGTGGGGATACGTCAAGTACCAGAATGCAAAACAGTCTATTCCCCTGGTACTTGCAGAATCGACTGGGAAAAAGATGGGCGAGGATGTTCCAGATGAAGCCACGACAACATGGATCGAAATCTATGGGAAACAGATCACCGGCGAGTATCAGATGGTGAGCCAGGGGACCATGGTTCCATCGATGGTCTATACCAACAAAAAAAGCGGTAAAAAGGTAGCATTTGGACTCAACCCTGATGCTTCGACTGACAAGGGCGGCTGCGATTGGAAATGACAAGAGCTGCATTCGCGAGAAGACGTTGAGTCGCTATCGCATGTGATCTACAGAATGCTCTCAGATACTAAACGGCAACGAGACTACCGCAAGTGGAACCGTCGTCGCAGCACATACGATGATCCGGTTCGCCGGCAGGGATGTCACTCACGATGGCGTTCGTGTTTGCTGACACGTGAGTGCGATGTCGGAAAACACGAACGAATATCGATCAATAACGACTTTTTCTCTTTCTTCTTTAGTCTTCGTTCACTGCGAATAATCTTTCAATTTGCCGTCGATCAGGCTGGGACGCGGCTGGTGTTTTGGCCCGAAAACCGTTCTTCCAGCGATCGACGTAACCCCCCCCACCCCCTACACCTGCTCCACCCGTCGGCGAGTCGATATCGCGGAAGCCGTCGAAATCACCAGATCCGCAAATCGCTTCTCGTCGCGATCCGCCTGCCAGCGCGAACGCGCCACGGCGATATTGACCGCACCGATCCCCCGGCCATGCGCGTTGGTCACGGCCGCCGCCGTGGAGATATCCGCGACAAAGTACTCGTCTTCCGTATGCGCATAACCCTGCTTGCGAATCTGCGTCAAACGCTCCTTGATCTTGCGCGGCTGATACACGGTGGACGACGTGAACGCAACGAGATTCGTGCGCGAGAGGATGTCGTCGACCTCGCCGTCCTGCAAGGTCGCGAGAATCGCGAGACCGGGCGCCGTGCAGTAGGCCGGCAGCCGCGAGCCGGTAATCACGTGAGCATTGAATACGTTGCGGCTGACGATGCGCAGCACGAACACGATATCGGTGTCGTCGAGCACCGTCAGGTTGGTCGCTTCTTCCGTCTCCGAGCCGAGTTGCTGGAGATACGGCGTCGCGCGGCTCACCAGTTCGTTCGAAATCAGATAGTGGTACGTAAAGTCCACCAGTTTCGGCGACAATTCGTATTTGCGGCTGTCCGGGTCTTTGAGCAGGTAGCCGAGCGCCGCGAGCGTGAACGTGAAGCGCTGCGTCGCGCTCATGTCGAAACCGGTTAGCGCGGCGATTTCGGAAAGCGACAGTTGTCGCTTGCTGCCGTCGAACGCGGTCAGCACCTTCATCGCCTTTTCGACGGATTGCACGTACAGTGACGATTCGCTCGGGTCGTCCACTTTTGGGGCGCCACGTGCGGTGCCGGACGTGGCGCCGGATGCGGCACGTTTGCGCGCGGGTTTGGGCTGGGCAGGACTCACGATCGGTAACCGGTGTTGCATGACGCTCCCATTATTGCATACCGCTATCAAGCTATCTGATAGCGATAAGTTTGCTTTTCTCCCGCTCCGCACGCGTCAATGCCGCAGACGGTCCCACGCGTCGTCCACCTCGCGCGACAGCAGGTGCTTGCGAATGCGCTCGCTCGCAGTCAGCTCGAACTGCGCGACCGCGCGGTAATAGCGCGGCAACTGAAAACTCGCGAGCCGTTCGCTGGCCCATGCATGCAGCGACTCCCATGGCACCGCGTGGTCCTTGAACTGCACGTTCAGCAGAATGTCCTGTTCGCCGACGGACGATGCCACGCCGATTGCTGCGCTCGCCCGCACCGCCGGATGCGCCGCGAAAATCCGCTCGATTTCCCATGCCGATACGTTCTCGCCGCGCACCCGCATGCTGTCCGTGCGTCGTCCGATGAAGAACAGGTCGCCGTCCGCATCGCGACGCGCGTGGTCGCCGGTATGCAGCTTGCCGTCGCGCAACGCGCCGTGTGTCGCCTCGTCGTTCTTCAGATACATCGGCAGCAGTGCGCCTTCCACCTTGCTGGTCAGCACGATTTCGCCCGGTTTGCCGGGCGCGACCGCGCGCCCCTGGTCGTCGAGCAGTTCGAGATCGAACCACGGCAGCGCCTGGCCGATCGAACCGGGCTTGCCGGTAGAGTTGAGCGTCGCGAAGCTCGAGCATTCGGTCATGCCGTAGCACTCGCGCAACCGCACGCCGAAGCGTTGTTCGATCGCCTGCCACGCCGATGCCGCGATGCCCGCGCCCCATGCGACGCGTAGCGTGTGGTCGTGGGGCTCGCTGCCTGGCGGCAGTTGCATCAGGATATCGAGCATGCCGCCGAGATAATGCAACTGCGTCGCGCCCGCGCGCGCGACTTGCGGCCAGAACTGCGAGGCCGAAAAACGCGCCACGACATGCAGGCTCACCGGCAGCAGGAACGGCACGAGCAGCATCTGCGCACCGCCGATGTGGCACAGCGGCTCCCACATGAAGAGCCGGTCGCTCGCACGCACGTCGGCCACGCGCAATACGGCTTCGCTCGCAATACGCATCATCCGGTGCGTGAAGACAACGCCTTTGGGTGCTCCCGTCGTGCCCGACGTATAGATGATGCAGAGCGGATCGTGAATGCCGATGGCGGGTGTCGCAAGCGAGCGCGGCGCGGCCGCGCCGTCGAACGAGGGTAGCCGCACACGGCGCGCGCCCGTGTAATCGAGGTTCGCGCTGAGCGCGTCGAACTCGGCATCGATCACAAAGAGTTTCGGCTCCGCGTGTTGCAATACGTATTCGAGGCCAGCCGCGCGCAGCCGCGTATTCACCGGCACCCACACGATGCCGCTTAGCATCAGCGCGTAGATCAGATAGATGTGTTCGGCGGAGTTGCCGAGCATCACGGCCACGCGGTCGCCTTGCACGACACCCTGTTCGCCGAACCATGCCTGCCATTGCGCAATATGCGCGACCGCCTCGCCGCAAGTGATCGCGCGCTCGTCGAATTGAAGGAACGTGCGGAGCGGATCGGCGCTGAGACCGGCCACGAGCAGCGGCACGCAATCGAGTTCGTCGTCGGGATGACGATGCGGAAAATAATTCGGATAGCGATGCATATGTTGTCGTTCTGGAAAGCCGAAAAGCAGCGGGAAATAAACGTGTCAGCGTGAATCTGTCAGCGCGCGCGGCGCTTGAACCATGAAGACACCGCGATCACCAGCGCGATCAGCACGACCAGTGTGGTCGAGACCGCCGCGAGCGTCGGCGTGATCGCCAGTTGAATGTCGTCCCACATCTGCTTGGGCAGCGTGGTATTGATGCCTCCGCTCACGAAGATCGCGATGGTCAGGTCGTCGAACGACACGAGGAAGGCGAACAGAAACGCCGCCGTGACGCTCGCCATCAGCAGCGGCAGCAGCACGGTGCGAATGCGTTGCAATGGCGAGGCGCCCATCACGCGCGCGGCATCGTCGAGCCGCCAGTCGAAACGCTGGAAGCCGGCGGCGAGCGTGACCACTACGTAGGGAATCGCCAGCACCGTATGACCGATGATGAGGCCGGTATTAGTGCCCGTCAGGCCGAAGCGGCTCAGCAGATACAGCAGCCCGACCGCGACCACGATGCGCGGCACGATCAGCGGTGCGACGAGCAGCGCGAAGAGCGGCTTGGTCGCGCGTTGCGGCAGGCGCGTCATCGCGAGCGTCGCGCCGAAACCAAGCGCGAGCGAGAGTACCGCCGTGCCGAAGCCGACTTCGAACGAGCGGATCGTCGCGCTTTGCCACACGGGCGAACCGAGGAACGAGCCGAACCAGCGCAGGCTGAAAAGCTTTGGCGGAAACGCAATGAAGTCGCTCTTCGTGAACGCATACGGCATCACGGAGAGTACCGGCACCACCAGCACGATCAGGATCGCCATCGTGAAGAGGCCGAGCGGGCTGAACACGCGCACGCCCTCGGTGGGCGGCTGCAATCCGCCGCGGCGCCGCACGAGCGGCGCAAAGAGCCGGCCCGCCGACATCAGCACCGCGAGCCGCAGGCCCTGCGCGCGCGAGCCGCGTTGTTTCTCGCTGACTTCGCCGGTCAGCGAGGTCAGGCCAACCACCCGGTCATAGACGAGGAAGATCGCGATCGAGCAGATCAGCAGTACTGTCGACAGCGCGCCCGCGAAGTGCATGTCGAACAGTTCGAGTACCGAAGAGATCACCAGTTGCGCGATCATCGTTTCGCGCGGCGAACCGAGCAACGTGGGCACGATAAAAAAGCCAAGGCTGGAAATGAACACCAGCAGTCCCGCCGCCGCGATGCCTGGAGACGACAGCGGCAGAAACACCGTGAAAAAGCTCGTGCTGCGTTCCGCGCCAAGCGTTTCGGCGGCCTGTGCGAGACGATCGTCGATGCCGCGCATGACCGGCAGCATCGTCATCACGGCGAGCGGCAGCATCGAATGCACCATGCCGATCAGCACGCCGGTCAGCGACGGAATCGTGCCGTTGGTCTCGCGGACCAGACCGAGTGCGAGCGTAAGGGTCGAGAGCACGCCCGTCTTCGAGAGCAGCAGCATCCATGCGTAGGTCTTGACGAGATAGCTGGTCCAGAACGGCAGCATGATCCACAGCAGCCAGCGCTCGCGCACGCGATTCGACACGCGGCTCAGCAGATACGCGACCGGATAGCCGAGCACGATCGAAAACGCGGCGGTGAGAAACGAGATCGCGAACGTGATCCACAACACTTTCGCGTAGACCGGTGTGCGCGCGATGCGCTCGAACTGGGCGAAGCCGATCGAGCCGTCGCTCGACACGAGCCCGCCTTGCAGGATCTCGCCTGCCGGCACGATGAAAAACACCAGCAGGAACAGCAGCGTCGGCACCGCCGGCAGAATGCGCAGCGATGCCGCGAGCCATGCGCCGCGGCGGCCCGAAGCGTCGGCTGGACGGTTCGCGCGTAGAGCGAGAGTCATGAAAAGTCCTTGGCGGCGAAGAGGTCTCGACCGTATATCAGGCCTATATCAGGCGTGCAGCAGCGTCGTGCGATAGGGGTCCCACGTGAGCCCGACCGTGTCGCCCACGCGCGGGCTCAGCGTACGTGCGCAGCGCGCGGTCAGTTCGCTGCCGTCGGGCAGCGACAGTTGCACATGCGTATCGCTGCCGAAGAACACCACGTCGTCGATGCGGCCATCGACGAAGCCGCGGCTCGGTTCGACCAGCTCCAGTGCCTCGGGACGCAGCAGCAGCGTGTGCCGCGCCGCGGCCGCTACCTGCGTCGTGCGCGGCAAGGGGATGCGTGCGCCGGCCGCCAGCAGGATCGGCTCGCCGCCTGCTTCGGTGTCATGCGCGAGCGCGCCTTCCAGCAGGTTCGAATGACCGATGAAGCCGGCTGCGAAGCGCGTCGAGGGCCGGTCGTACAGGTCCGCGGGCGTACCGATCTGTTCGATCTTCGCGTTGTTCATCAGGCAGATGCGATCCGAGAGCGTGAGTGCTTCGTCCTGGTCGTGCGTGACATAGACGAAGGTTGCGCCCAACTCCTTGTGCAGACGACGGATCTCGGCCTGCATATGCTCGCGCAATTTCTTGTCGAGCGCGCCGAGCGGCTCGTCGAGCAGAATCACCGAGGGCCGGTAGGCGAAGCAGCGGGCGAGCGCGATGCGTTGCTGTTGCCCGCCGGAGAGCTCCTTCGGAAAGCGTTTGCCGAACTCGCTCATGCGTACCATCGCGAGCGCACCGTCGACGGCCTCGCGCACTGCGTCGCGCGACTTGCTACGCATGCGCAGGCCGTACGCGACGTTGTCCCATACGCTCATGTGCGGAAACAGCGCATAGCTCTGGAACACCATGCCGATGCCGCGCTTGCCTGGCTCGACGCGCGTGACATCGCGCCCGTCGATCTCGATGCGGCCCGCGCTCGGCGCGACGAGCCCCGAGATCATCTGCAGGAGCGTCGTCTTGCCGGAGCCCGACGGCCCCAGCAGCGTCAGAAACTCGCCCGTTTGCACGGTGAGATCGGTCGGCTCCAGCGCGACGGTTTCGCCGTAACGCTTCGCGAGCCCGATCGCTTCCAGTTTTGCGCTCATGCCAATGCCTCGCGTTTAGTGCGTCATTTAATGCGTCAGGAAATGATCCACGAGTTGAAGCGTTCGGTGACTTTCTGGCGATTGGCCTGCCACCATTGCGGGCTAGGCAGCTTCATCGTCTTGATGTTGTCGGGCGCGGTCGGCAGGAGCGGGGCGCGCTGCGCGGGAATCGATTCGAATGACTTACGATTGGTCGGACCGTACGCGAGCGTTTGCGTGAGCACGGCCTGGCGTTTTGCATCCGCGCAGAAACGCACGAACTGCTTGGCCATTTCCGCGTGCGGCGTGCCCTTCGGAATGCCCCAGCCCTCGATCGAATAGAGGCCCTGATTCCAGACGATCGTCACCGGCGCGCCGGCGTCCTTCGCGGATTGTGCGCGGCCATTCCATAGCGAGATCATGTCGACGTCGCCGCTCTGGATCGCCTGCATCGATTGCGCGCCCGAGGTCCACCAGATCGCGATATGCGGCTTGATCCTGTCGAGACTTTTGAACGCGCGATCGACGTCGAGCGGATAGAGCTTGTCGAGCGGCACGCCGTCGGCGAGCAGCGCCTGTTCGAGCGTGTCGAGCGGACTGCGGCGCAGGCAGCGGCGGCCGGGAAATTTCTTCACGTCCCAGAAGTCGGCCCAGGATTTCGGGCCGTTGTCCTTGAACTTGTCGGCGCGATACGCGAGCACGGTCGAATACACGTCGACGCCGAGCCAGTCGGGCGTAATCGCCTCGGGCATGACGTCGGGGAAGTCCGAGGCCTTCAGGCCGATCGGTTCCATCAGACCTTTTGCTTCGAGGTACGGAATATCGGCGGACAGCGTCAGCGTGGTCACGTCCCACACGTAGTTGTTCGTCTTCACCATCGCTTCGAATTGCGCGACCGGCTGCGATTCGCGCGCCACGCTCACGACCTTGATGCCCGTCGCCTTTTCGAACGGATCGTAGAACGCCTGGCGGTAAGCCGTGGTGTACGGGCCGCCCGGATCGGACACGACAATCTGTTTGTCGTCGGCGCGCACCAGCGCGGGCAGCGTGCCGGCGAGCGCGAGTGCGCCGGCTCCTTGCAACATCCGGCGCCGTTTTTCGTTGAAGTTCTGCGTCATGGCTAAGGTCTCCCGTTCGCTGGCTGGGTCGGTTGGGTACTGGGTGAGGTGGGTGGCGAGCGCGGCTTGCCTGCCGCGCCGGATGGCTTTACTTCGCGCGCTTGCTGAAGAACTCTTCCATCATGCGGGCGGGTTCGCCCGAGTCGTAAGCCTCGCGCTGAATGCGAATACCCGCTTCGATGCAGTCCTGGAAGCCCGGCTCGGTCATTTCGCGGAAGCGCTGCTTGTCGAGGCGCATCGCGACCGGCGGTTTGGCGGCGAGTTCGGTGGCGATCTCCAGCGCCTTTTCGAATACTTTGTCTTGCGCGACGAGGTGATGAATGAGGCCGATGTGCCGGCACTCTTCCGCATCCATCAGACGGCCCGTGAGCGTCAGCTCGATGGTGCGCGACATGCCGAGCATCGCGTTCATGATCCAGGGGCCCGTCGTGCTGGCGATTCCCGCGTTGATTTCCGGCTGCCCCATCCGCACGCCCGGATGGCCGACGCGGATGTCGCCCAGCAGTGCGACCTGGAATGCGGAACCGGCGGCCGTGCCGTTGAGCGCCATCACCAGCGGCTTTTTCAGCCCGCGCAGCACGGCGTAGTAGCGCTGCCACTCCTTGACCCATTCGACCGCGCGCGCGCCGTCGAAATCGTGCGCTTCCGACAGATCCTGCCCCGCCGAGAACGCGCGATCGCCGGCGCCCGTCATGATGATCGCGGCGACGTTGTCGTCGTCGTCGAAGCGCTCGAGTGCTTCGATGATCGCGTTGCGCATCGGCGTGGTCCACGCGTTCAGCTTGTCGGGACGATTCAGCGTAATGACCGCGACGCGGCCGTGATTGGACAACAGGATATCTTCGCTCATTTGTTATTACATAGTAATAGTTAATGGGTGTATTGCAATATAGGTGGGTCAAAAACAGGATGCAAGTAGCAATTGGCCTCATCCACCCCGGTTTTCACGCGGCGTTTACCCCAGGTCGTTTACCCCAGGCTCGGCGGATATGTGTTGTGATGTTTTCGTTGCCGTAGCTTTGATGCGGCGATGGCGGTTTGCAGCGGTTGCCCGGTGGCGGGCGGGAGAGGGCGGAATTCTGGCGCTGGTCTTGCTGTGCGAAGCTTAGGCGAGACCTGTATTGCTGCGAGCCGGCCAAGGCGCTCGGGCCGCGCGGCATGGCGTGATGAGGATCAATGGAGCAGCGACGGCGTTAGTCGTGAGCGAAGGGTTGAGGCAGATCATCAATTTCACGGCCGTTATCGAAAGCGACTGTGGCTTGACGAGCATGGCGAAGTCAGTCGGCGAAAGTCGCTTGCGTGAAATAACGTGTCGTTAGAGCGTGTTAGGCACTGCAAGCAACTGGCCCAATGTATCTACCGCGATGCGGACTTTGCTGCCGCGTTTGCGTTTATAGCCGTCGTAACCGGCGCGAGGCACACTCTCGCAGGTCGATTGCAACATGCCTGAAGTGCCTAACGCGCTCTAACGAGAACGGCATTCCAACCAGCGCGCCGACCCACCGGTTTCACGTCGCCGAATCCTCTTCGCCGCCCAGGCGGTCCGCGATTTCCGCGCCCACGCCGCTCAGCATGCAAGGGGGCACTCCCCCGTCACAAACGGCTTATCGGTCGGTGAAGCATCGCAGCTGTGAGCGACGGCTTCAATTCGTCCGCGGTAAGCACGGGGGATTACTTTTCGTTGGATATGGAGGGGCGCGCGTCCGTAAGCGCGCGCCGGATCTAGGGGGATTCAGAAGAGCCCGATCGATCCTCCGTTCCTCAACCATGCGCGAAACGCCTGCCGGTGCGCTTGTTCCAGCAACGGGGTGACGGTTTGGCGATCGCCAAACAACATGAAGTTCCCGGTGTTGAGTTGTGGCCAGCGCAACAGGCCCGCACCGTTTGGGTTGCCGGTTTTGATGAAGTTAACCCAATATGCCTGCATCACATGCGAGATCGTTCGATCCTTGTCGGTAAACGGGCGGTTTCCAACATCCAGGGTGGCGAACACGTAAGGGATTTCGCTACTATGGAATGTACCAAATCGCGCTGCTCGCGGTCCGGGTTCAGGGTGGACGAATCGGTAGCCGTAAGCGGGTGCAGCATGTTCGGACCGGCCTTCCGACCACGCAACTACGGCTGCCGTTGACGAATCTGCAAGCAATTCGCGAACCTTCGCGGATGCATCCGCATCATTGCCGACAGGATAGAGCAAAGAAAATTGACTGGCCTGAGATTGATAGCGCTCGTCGAGAAATCGCCGATAAGCTTCTTTAGTTTCTATCATCCAGGCGGGACTAAATGCGCTTGCTTCATCTTGATTGGAACCTAACAGAACGGGTACATTAGAACGCTCAAGTTTTTCCCGAAAAGGGATACCTCCTGCGTCTGCAGGTTGAAAACGTGCGCCCTTCCCCAATCGAGGGTCGGTTTGCAAGGCCACCAACTTGTCGGTCGGCACCTCTCGCAGTGCTTTTACATCGGCAGCATTAGCCAATTCTGCAAGCTTCAAGCCCAAGTCATCGGCATTCGCTTTCGGAACCAACTCAGTGTCCGACCACGAGTTGCTCTCGGCGATAGCTCCTGAAAAGAGACCCTCCGCAGACGGTGTCGCCAGGAGATGATGCACGGAGATCGCACCCGCTGACTGGCCCTGGACGGTAACCCGAGATGGATCGCCGCCAAAACGCGTAATGTTGGACTTCACCCATCGAAGTGCTGCGACCTGATCCATCAATCCAAAAACGCCCGCGCCATCGTTCTCTGCATCAAGAGAAGGATGTGCGAGGAACCCGAACAGTCCTAAGCGATAGTTTATCGAGACGACAACCACGCCTTGACGGGCCAATTGATCCCCGCGATAAAGAGGGACTTCGCCCGATCCTTGAGCAAATCCGCCTCCATGGATCCAAACCACCACAGGCAGATTAGCCCGCGCGCTCAACTTCGGTGTCCAGACATTCAGATAAAGGCAGTCCTCGCTAAATGGCGGGTCAGATAGATACTCCGCCGTCCAGGGAATGGCATCTGACGGCTTCCGCTGCGGTTGCGCGCAACTAGACGCAAATTTCGTTGCATCACGCACCCCCTGCCATGACGCAGGCGGGCGTGGCGAATGCCACCTCAGTTCGCCAACCGGAGGTGCAGCATAGGGTATCCCTTTGAAAACGGATACTCCCTGATTTGTTTCGCCACGCAACGCGCCATTGTCAATCTTTACCATGGTAGCGCCCGAAGCAGCCTGAACTGCCATCGCACACGCAAATATTGCGATCATCCTTTTAGGCATCACATCTCCTCCTTTTGAAAGTATTGGCTTGCTTCTCGCCGCGTCTGTGGTGCAATTCCGATGCGCTGATCTGTTACCCTCAACCTTTTGATGATCACGAGCCGATGAGCAAGCTGAAAGACATCGACGGGTTGTTCAATTGACGTCATTTCGACCGCGAAGTGATCATCCTTTGCGTGCGGTAGTACTTGCGCTACAAGCTGAGCTTTCGAGATCTCGCGGAAATGATGGCGGAACGCGGTCTTTCCCTGGTCCGCACGACGATCATGCGCTGGGTGAAGCGCTACACGCCGGAGTTCATCGAACGCTGGAATCGGTTCGCCGTAGCGGCCGGTCAGTCGTGGCGCGTTGACGAAACCTGTGTCAGGATCCGTGGCAAATGGACCTATCTTTACCGCGCAGTTGACCGAGCGGGAAAGACGATCGATTTCCGCCTCCGTACCAGGCGCGATGTGGCTGCAGCCAAGGTGTTCTTTGTGAAGGCGATCAAAACTCAAGGGCGTGCTCCTGCGACGATTGCCCTGGACGGCTGCGCGGCATCGCATCGAGTCGTCCGCGAAATGAAGACCGACGAGTCACTGCCCCGACGAACGAAATTGCGGTCCTCGAAATACCTGAACAATCTGATAGAGCAAGATATCCGGGAGACGGCCGGCTTCTCACCCGCCCACCGAATTTGCACCACAACCGCTGTGAGACCCCGACGGCAACCACCTCTCTCAATGCCTAAAAAGTTGACAACACGACCGCGCCTCGACTTCCCAGCTTCGTGAAACTCCGCAAGAATCTGTACGTTACGCCATGGCCATTCAGGACGTTGGCGCCCGACTGTGTCGCCGCTAAAATCGCCTCGCCCAAGGCGCCTGATATCGAACCGCATGCCACCAAAGTCCCGGTCGCGACGCCAGCTTTGCCGACATACAGGGCGAAGGTGCCGAACTGCTCTCGGACCATAAAAAGACTGCCATCTCCGTCCAGAGCGATTTCCAGATACTCGGACAACGTGGCCATTGCCTCTGTTGTTGAAGCATCAGTGTGTTCAGGCATCACTCGGTCACCTTGAGAGAGCTCATTACGTTGTGCGCTACCTGGAGAGAACCCGGGCGCCATGCCGAAGCCGAGCCACAGGCGAAATACCGCGAGCGAGACGAAATTCCACGACAGACCGGTGGCTGCCGCACCGGCGGTGAACCAGGCAAGCGTAATTAGCAGCGGGATCTTGCGGCCGATCCTGTCGCTCAGGCCGCCGCACGTGAGCCCACCTATCCAGCGCACGCCATAGGTCGCGGCAGCAGAAGGGAGGCTGTGGAGAGGGCGACATTGAACGTGTTCGCGACGTCTTTCAGGACGAACGTGATGGCGGGAAAGTCGAGCGCGTCGTTGACCCCGTCTCCCCACGCAGCGACGAGTACACGTCACTGCGCGCTGGTGATTTCTTGATACCAGCGCTTCGTAGCTTGTCGATTCTGAGTGATGTCCGGGGACATTGTCTCTCCCTGTGCAGATGTGGCGTTGCGGTTAATGTAACCGGTCTCATAACTTGTGATCAAGAGGTTCAGAGACAAATTGTCACGAACTAGGGAATATACCTAAACGTCTGTATTTACGATAAAAAATGAAGGAAAAATTATAAAAAGTGATTCATCGAAAAATTGAAACCGATTTCAATTTGGTCTGCGAGGGGATCCTGAGTGGGTTCGGGCCTGCGGGTGTTATGTGCAGGGCGGGCCGCTCATCAACGACGTTGCGCGATACGAAGCGGTGCCGGACTGATAGCCGACACCGTGATTTCTACCGGGTTCTTCCTTAACCGATAGCGTTGAGTGAAGTGCTGCTACAGGCATTTGCAAAATGGATTCTTCACGAGCCTCAGGGCTTGGTGCCTTGAAGGCGCGCCTGACTTATCCGCCATCGATCACACCCACAACCGGTACACCCAGAACGATTCGTCCTCTTTGAATCGCCGGGCGAATTCGCTGGGAGAAAAACCCGTGCTGCGTTTTACGGCGCGGCTGAGATGAGCCTGGTCGGCAAAGCCCTCGTCGTGCGCGATCGCCGCCCAATCCAGTGCGTGGCCGGCTTCGGATTGCGCACGCGCATTGAAGAACACGCTTTCCGTTTTGACGAGCGCTTGCCACTCGCGCAACGAGCGCCCGCTATACGCCTTGATACGCCGCTCCACGTGACGTGGGCTATGAGAGCGCCGCCATTCATGAGCTTGCCAGGCAAGCCGCTTGACCCAGTAACGACCCGCTTCGCGCAGCGACGGCAGAATCGGGCTGGCGCGGTTGACGACGCGCCATCTCGTCGTGAGGTGATGCTGGAGTGCGGCAAGTGCTGCCTCGTCGCTGTCCGAAGCCAGCAGTTCATCGAAAAGCGCGTGCCACTCGTCTCCGAGCAACGCCTTTGCGTCGACGATCACGTCCTGGATCGCGGACAGCTCGATGTCGAAGAGCGCCTGTGCGGCGTGCGCCTCGAAGCAGATCATTCCGGCGCGGCCGCTCGTTTGCGCCCAGCACGTGGAAGGATATGAATGGCTGCCCGAAAGCACGAGCGCCGAATTGAACGGACGCCAGATAAGGCCGCTATCCGTCTGCTCGATACGTCCCGCTTCGACGTCCTGGAACCACGTCAGGTTCACCGTAGGCGTGGCGGGGAAATGCGTCAGACGTTGCGCGTCGTTCAAGGCAAAGCCGCGCGTGTCGCGGCAGAGAACGGCGATAACCGCGCCTTGCAGACCCGGCGGCGCGAGGTGAAGGCGCGTGTGCGGACGCCGGTTGCCCTGCGAAACCCATGGCGCTCGTGCCCGCGGATCGGGACACGTCGAAAGGATAGGCAAGGGCATTGCGTTCATAGCCGCGCAGTATAGGTAAGCCGAATTAGACTGTCGATGTCGTTTGCGTTCAAGCATTGGCGCGGCGACAGGTCCATGATTCGGACAGCCACTGTATTGTTCGAATCCATGCTTATCTAACTCTCCCGACATCATGAACTCGCCATCTCCGCGTCAATGCCCGTTGCATCGGAACCCGTCGCCCGTGACGTCCACTGGCGGCTCACCCGGAGCATGGCCGCCGGGTCCACCGGCCGGTCTCACGGGTTTGCGTCTGCTGGCCACCATGTCGCGCGATTTGCCGCGTGCCTTGGCCACGTGGCAAAAGCAGTATGGCGACATCGTGCATCTGCGCCTCTGGCGAGAACATGATGTGGTCGTGGCCGATCCGCAACTCGCGCGCGAGTTGCTCGTGTCCCATCACGATGCGCTGGTTCGCTGGGAGCGCGGCATTCGCGTCTTTTCGCAGGTACACGGGCATAGCGTGCTGACTTCCGAGGGAGAGGCCTGGCGTAGCCGCCGTCATGCGCTGGTACCCAGTTTTTCTCCCAAAGCCGTACAAGGTTTTTCGCCGACGATCGTCGAGGCCGCGACGCAGGCATTCTCGACATGGCCAGGAGAAGACGCCAACTGGCCAATAGAAACCGCGCTCACGATGCTGACCATGGAGGTGATTCTCCAGATGGTCTTCTCGAGCAGCATCGGCGAGGACGTGCGCGTGGCCGAGCAGGCCATACGCGTGACGAGCGCGGCGGCCAACGCGGAGTTCTACTGGCCGGCAAGCATGCCGGACTGGATGCCCTGGAAGCGCAGGAAACGGCAGGCGCTAAAGAGTCTGAAGGCGCTGATCGAGCGGCATTTGCAAAGCCGTCTGAATTTACCTCGTGATGCGTGGCCGGACGATCTGCTCACTCGTCTCCTGCAATCCGGCGACGATGGGGCCGCGTTGTCGCTGCAAAACGTGCGCGACGAGTGCATGACTATTTTTCTCGCCGGGCACGAGACCACGGCCGCGACACTGGTGTGGTGGGTATGGTGCATGGCCGCGAATCCGGCATCGCAATGCGCCGCGCGCGATGAAGTTCAGCGCGTATTGCAAGGCCGCGCTCCCACGGCTGAAACGCTGCCGGCGCTTGGTTATCTGGCGCAAACGATCAAGGAGACGCTGAGGCTTTATCCGGTCGCGCCGCTGCTCATCAGCCGTCGTGCCACGCGTGCGGTGCAACTGGGCAACTGGACATTCCCCGCGCGAACGCTGTTCATGATCCCCGTGCATCTGATGCATCACGACCCGCGCTGGTTTCCTGATCCTCAAGCGTTTCAGCCCGCGCGTTTCGCGTCCGACGCGCCGGAAGTGCCGCGCGGCGCATATATTCCGTTTGGGGTGGGGCCGCGTGTGTGCCTGGGGCAGCATCTGGCAATGAGCGAGATGACGGTGATCGCCGCCATGTTGCTGCAGCGTTTCGCGTTATCGGTCCCGCAAGGCGCGGCGCCGCCACGGCCCGTAATCAACCTGACCCTGCGGCCGGAGCAACCGATGCATCTGGCAATCGCATCGGTCGGTGCATAGGCCACTTGAACGGCGTGTGCAAGTACTCCGTATTGAGCGGAGCAACTCGCTCATCGATTCACGAGTCCTTTCACTGGAAATGTTTGTACCAGTCCAGAATATGATTTCGCGCCAGCGACGCGCCGCCGATCGAATCGCGTCGCCAGTACATATCGAGTATCTCGCGATGATCCTGGTGCGCCTTTTCGCGGCCACCGGCCGAGACGATCTTCGAGCGATAGCGGCTGCTGTTTTTTAAAAGAAGCTCGACGGTCGCGACCGCGCGTTTGCGGCCTGACGGCTCGCACAAAGCGACGTGGAAGCGGCAGTTCAGGTTGGCAAGCCCGCTCATGTCTGAATCGGGAATGGAAGGGAACTCGTCCAGGATGGCGCCGATTTTGCGTATCTGCGCATCGCTGCACTGCTCGATTGCCAGCCGTATCAGGTTCGGTTCGATCCACAGCCGCAAGTCGAGCAAGTCGCGCAGATCATCGGACGATAGTTCGGAAACGCATGCCCGATGATGAGGAAGCAGCGTCACGAGCCCTTCGGCGGCGAGGTGGCGCAGCGCTTCACGAACGGGAATGCGGCTCACCCCCATTTCATTGGCTATCACGTCTTGCCGCAGCACGGCGCCAGCCGGTATCGCTTCCGAGAGAATCCGTTCGCGGATGCGATCGACCACGCTGGCGGCGAGCGTGATGCGCGTCAACGGTTCAACCGGCGCGAAGCTCTTTTCCTCAAGCAACTCTTCCATGTCATCTTGCGCGTGCGCTTGATGTTCCACGTTCAGTCTCCCTTCTCTGGGCCGTCATCCGGGGCCGTTGATCGCTGCGTTTCAAGAATTGTAGTCGATGCGAGTCAGTGGCGTATACGGGATACGGTTTTGATGTCTCAAAATCGACTATTAAAGGTAATAAGGCTAAAAAAAGACAAAATATGACCGTTTATTGCGGGTAAACCACGCCAACAATCCTGATTGACACGGAAATTTTGCATATCCAGTATACGAAAAACGCCTGCTTCAGGGCCAATCCGAGAGGAGAGTTACCTTGCAAGTCGCTACTGTCAATTCGATTGGCCTGTCCAACGATCCGCTTCTGAAGCCGTTTGCGATCAAGGGCGTGACGTTCCGGAATCGGATCATGAGCACGAGCCACGCGTGCGGTCTGGAAAGCGACGGCATGCCCGTCGAGCGTTATCAGCGGTATCACGAAGAGAAAGCCAAAGGCGGACTGGCGCTGACGATGTTTGGCGGCTCGTCCAATGTCTCGCCGGATTCACCGAACGTCTTTCGCCAGTTGAATGTCGGCAGCGATGCCATCGTGGCGCACCTGCAGTCTTTCTCGGCGCGTATTCACCAGCACGACACGCGCTTGATGTGCCAGATTACCCATCTCGGGCGGCGCGGCGAATTCTGGGCATCGAACTGGCTGCCGACCATTGGCCCTTCTCCGTTGCGCGAGCCGCTACATCGAAACTTTCCCAAGGAGATGGATCGGCACGATATCGATCGCGTCGTCAAAGACTTCGGCGATGCGGCATGGCGTTGCAAGGAAGGCGGCATCGACGGCATCGAGGTCATGGCCGCCAGCCATCTGATCGGTCAATTCATGTCGCCCTCGACCAATCGAAGGACCGATTCCTTCGGCGGCTCCCTCGAAAATCGCTGCCGCTTCGCACGCATGGTGCTGGAAGAAGTTCGCCGCCGCGTCGGCGATGATTTTCTCGTCGGCATTCGCCACACGGTGGACGAAGGGACCGACGGCTGGCTGACGTTCGACGAATCGCTCGCGGCTATACATCTGCTGGAGCGGGACGGCCTGCTCGATTTCGTCAACGCCATTTATGGCCGGATGGACACCGACGTCGCGCTAACCACGCATAACATGCCGGGCATGGCCTCGCCGATTGCGCCGTGGCTCGAACGAGTGGGCAGTTTCAAGCGCGAAATCGGCGTGCCGGTATTCCATGCCGCGCGTATTTCCGACATCGCCACGGCGCGCCATGCCATTCGGGACGGCCTGCTCGATATGGTAGCCATGACGCGCGCGCACATTGCCGATCCTTATATCGTGCGCAAGCTGGAAGCGGGCGCCGAGCACTCGATCCGACCGTGCGTTGGCGCGACGCAGTGCCAGTCGCCGCTGCGGCCTGCCTGCATTCATAATCCGTCGAGCGGGCGAGAAGCGACGCTGCCTCATCAAATCGAGCGGTCTGCGCAAGCGGGGAAAAAAGTCGTGGTTATCGGTGGCGGGCCGGCGGGATTGGAAGCGGCGCGCGTGAGCGCGTCGCGGGGGCACCGCGTCGTGCTTTTCGAAGCCGGTCCGAAGCTGGGCGGACAGATATTGCTGGCCTCGCGCAGCGGTTGGCGGCGCGACCTCATCGGCATTGTCGACTGGCGCGCGCAGGAACTCGAACGGCTCGAAGTCTCCGTGCGTCTCGATACCTATGCAGACGACGAGGATGTACTTCGTGAGGATCCCGATGTTGTCGTCATCGCGACGGGCGGCACGCCGGATATGGAGTGGATTCCGGGCGCGGATCGTTGCACTTCCGTGTGGGACGTCCTGAGCGGTAACGTTCAGTTGAAGTCCGACGTCGTCATCTATGACGGAACAGGGCGCAATCCCGCTGCACAGGTCGCCGAGATGGCCGCGCTCGCCGGAAGCAAGGTGCGCTTTTTCTCTTCCGACGGCTTTCTCGCGCAGGAGTTGCCCTATGCCGAGCGGGTGATCTGGAAGAAGCGCTTCTACGAGCATGCCATTAGCCCGGTCTTCGACGTCGAGCTGACCGAAGTGTCCAACGCAGGCGGCCGTCTCGCAGGATCGTTTTTCAATATCTATACCGGCGATGTGCAGGTTATCGAGGCCGAGCAATTTATCATCGAACACGGAACGCTGCCATTCGACTCGCTCTACCACGAGTTGCGCGAGCACTCGTCGAATGATGGCGTGACCAGCCTGAATGAACTGCTGGCGGGCAAGCAACAGCCGAACGGCACGGGCGCCGGCAAGTTTCAATTGCACCGGATCGGCGATGCCGTCGCAAGCCGGAATATTCACGCAGCCATCCTCGACGCTGCGCGACTGTGTGGAGCGCTTTGATCGCGGCGCAAGCGCTCGCAACCCACCTGTACGTTTTATCGAAGAGGTGTCTCGATGCTCGACGTCATTGCACGACCGTTTCAGCACATCAGACTTCCGTTAGGACAGTGGGCGGATGCGCTGGTGACCTGGCTCGTGTTGAATTTCCGCTCCGTATTTCAGGAGATTCGTTATCCGGTGCAGTTTCTGCTCGACATGATCCAGCATCAGCTGAGTTCCGTGCATCCGTTCGTCCTGATCGGTGCGCTGATGCTGGTCGGCTGGCAAGTCGCCGGCGGACGGGCAGGAATTGTGATCGGCGTCTGCCTCTTCGCTTTGGGGGCGATAGGCGCATGGGCCGATGCGATGGATACGCTTTCCATTGTCTTCACCGCGATCGTGCTCTGCGCCATGATCGGCATTCCCGTCGGTGTCGTGGCCGGACTCAGCGCGCGATTCAATGCCTGCCTGCGCGTGTTGCTCGACTTCATGCAGAGCATTCCGTCGTTCGTCTATCTGGTTCCTGTCGTGATGCTGTTCGGCATCGGCAATGTTTCGGGGGTACTGGTGACCGTGATCTACGCGATTTCGCCGATCATCCGGCTGACGAGCCTCGGCATCCGCCAGGTGAGACCCGACGTGCTCGAGGCCGGACATGCGTTTGGTTGCTCCCCGCTCAAGATTCTCTTTCGCGTGCGCCTGCCGCTGGCGCGGCCAACCATCATGGCCGGCGTGAACCAGACCGTGATGCTCGCATTGTCGATGGCGGTCGTGGCGGCAATGATCTCCGTCGCCGGGCTCGGGCAGATGGTCTTGCGCGGCATCGGTCAGCTCGACGTCGCGACGGCGACGACGGGCGGTGTCGGTATCGTGCTCCTTGCGATCACGATCGACCGCATCTCGCAGGGCCTCGGCATGTCGTTGCGCGACCACGGAATGCAGCGTTGGTGCGACAGAGGACCGCTCGGTATGTTGAACCGCATTGTCCGGCGTTTCCATCGCGGGAATCGGGATGTACCGCAACCACGAGATTCGCGGCCGGCATCATTGGTCGAGCGCGATGCGCAGACCTGAGCACCGCAACGCATCGCCAGCATTCGCGGTAATACCGCGAAAACGCGAACCATCAATAGGAGTATCCCAGGTGTCGACTCGAAATCATGATCCGCGTTTCAAAGAGAAGGCCGACTACTTGACGCAACTCGTCAAAGCACGCCGCACAGGCTACAGTCTCGACGCTCCGTTCTATCTGAGTCAGGACGTGTTCGACCTGGACATGCAACTGATCTTCGGGCGGCACTGGATTTTTGTCGGCGTCGAGGCCGCCATTCCCGAACCCGGCGATTACTTCCTCGCCGATTTCGGACCCTATTCGGTCGTAATAAGCCGAGGGGATGAACTCGAACTCACGGCTTTCCATAACGTATGCCGGCATCGCGGCGCGCGCATCCTGCACGAGCAGCAGGGCGCCTTCGCGAACATTGTGTGTCCGTATCACCAGTGGACATACTCGCCCACGGGCGATCTTCTCCATGCGGAACTGCATGGCGATGTCGACAAGGAATGTTTCCGCCTCAAGCCCGTACACATACGCAGTCTGGGCGGTCTGATTTTCGTTTGCATGGCCGACGAGCCACCCGGCGATTTCGACGATCTCGTACGCGAGGTCGGTGCCTATGTCGAGCCGCACCGATTGCGCGACTGCAAGGTGGCTTATCAACTCGATATCGTGGAAGAGGGCAACTGGAAGCTCACGATGGAGAACAATCGCGAGTGCTACCACTGCCTCGGGCATCCCGAACTATTGCAGTCCACGTTCGGCGTGTTCGGATATACCGAAGACGACGAAAATCCGAGCCGGCGCGAGGCCGTTCGCGAACACGACGCCGCGCTCGCCGCATTGCGTGAGATCTGGACCCGGCACGGGCTGCCGTACGAACCGGTCGAACATCTCGACGATCGATCCACCGCCTTTCGCATTCAGCGGGTTCCGCTGACGGGGCCAGGGGAATCGATGACGATGGACGGCAAGGCGGCCTCGCGCCGCCTGCTGGCCGACTTTACCGAGGCCCGGCTGGGCCGGCTCCAGTTTCATCTTCAACCCAATTCGTGGCATCACCTGCAGGCGGATCATTCGATTCACTTTTCGGTTCTTCCGATCGACGAGGGCAAGACCCTGGTTCGCACGACCTGGCTCGTTCATCAAGACGCGGTCGAGGGGCGCGATTATGACCTCGAGAATCTGCTTCATGTCTGGAAGGCGACGAACGAGCAGGACAAGTTTTATGTCGGCTTGACGCAGCAAGGCGCGGTCAATCCGGCCTACGAACCGGGACCGTATGCGCCATCGGAATGGCAGGTCGAAAAGTTTTGTAGTTGGTATATCGGGCGGCTTACTTCTCAACTGAACCGGCTTTAAGCACTCAATCGGGAGCAAACATGAATCACTCGAAAGGTCGTCGACAGTTCCTGATTCAAGGTGCAATCCTCACCGCCTCGTCATGGGGTGGGCAAAAGCTGTTCGCCGCCGAGTTGCCGGGGACCGGCGTGACGGTCAGGCCAACGGGCCTTACCACACCGACGGCGCGATTCCAGAGCGTGATTGTCGAGATGGGGCTGCAACAGCTCGGATACACCGTGAAAGACTACGCGCCGGCGGACCCGGCGATCTTTCACGTCGCCGTCGCGCAGGGCGATGCCGATTTCTGCGCGCAGGAGTGGACGCCGCTCTATGAGTCCTATTACCAGAAAGTCGGCGGTGACACCTCGTGCGTGCGCATCGGTAGAACGGTGACGAACTGCGTATTCGGCTATTGCATCGACAGGAAGACGGCCGATAAATACCAGATCAACAACCTCGGTCAGCTGAAGGACCCGAAACTGGCCAGGCTCTTCAACGCCACTGGCGCCGACGGCAAGGCAACGCTGGTGGCCGGCAATCCGGGCTGGGGCGCGGCGCGCGTTATCCAGCATCACATCGAATACTACGGACTGGGTGCGACCGTCTCTCCCACGTTTGGAAACTACGATGCCCTGATGGCCGACGTCATGACGCGCTACAAGGCGGGAGAGCCGGTTCTGTACTACACATGGGTGCCGATGTGGGTCAGCAGCGTGTTGCAGCCCGGACGCGACGTGGTTTGGCTCAGCGTGCCGTCGCCCGACCCCGCCAATGGAAACAATAATAGCCGCCTGCCGGACGGCCGGGATACCGGATTCCCGATCTACGAAATGAAGGTGCTCGCGAATCGGGAATTCGTTCAGAAGAATCCCGCCGCGAAGAAGTGGTTCGAGCTGGTGACGATTCCGGCAGCCGACATTAGTGCCGAGAATCTTCTCATGCAACAAGGCCAGAACAAGATCGAGGATATTCGCGGGCATGCGAAGCATTGGATTGCGCAAAACCAGAAGCTGTTCGATTCGTGGATTCAGCAATCGATTGCCGCGGCGCATGCCTGAGATTCGAAGCCCAAGACCTGTTCGCTGATCGGCGTTTTATATCAGCGTTTTATGCGAGAGCCCATGATGCCAGAACCGTCCATTCTCCGGCCCGTCCATGCGAATGCGAAACCTGTTATACGGTCCACGCCATCTGCTGTTACGCAGCAGGGAGAAACCGTCATCGAGTGCCGCGACATCTGGAAATTGTATGGGCGCCGTGCAAAAGAAGCGCTGGCGTCGATAAAACGCGAGGGTATCGACAAGGACGAAGTGAAGCGCCGCTTCGACTGCGTGGTCGGGGTGGCTGGCGTCAGCTTCACGGTCAGCCGGGGAGAAACGCTGTGCATCATGGGCTTGTCCGGATGCGGTAAATCGACTTTGCTGCGCCACATTAACCGCCTGATCGATCCGACCGCTGGGGAAATCTGGATCGAAGGCGAGCAGACGGCCAACCTGAAAGCCAAACCGCTGCGGGAATTGCGCGCGAAGCGCTTCGGCATGGTGTTTCAGAACATGGCGCTCTGGCCGCATTTCACCGTTCTGGAGAACGTGCTGTTCGTTCTTCAGGGCCGGGGACTATCGCGCTCCGCACAACTGGATGCTGCTCGAAGCGCGCTCGCGGCGGTTCGACTGTCGGGCTGGGAACATCACTATCCGGATCAGTTGTCGGGCGGCATGCAGCAACGTGTCGGACTTGCCCGGGCACTCTCGACCGACCCGGACATCCTGCTGATGGACGAGCCTTTCAGCGCATTGGACCCCATCGTACGTCGCGAACTCGCCGAGCAGTTCGTCGAAGTCTCGCGCCGCCTCGGCAAGACCGCGGTTTTCATTACGCACGATCTCGATGAAGCGATTCGTATCGGTGACCGTGTCGCCGTCATGAAGGACGGGAAGATCGTTCAGATCGGCACGCCCTTCGACGTGGTCAACATGCCGGTCAACGACTACGTGAAGGATTTTGCAAAAGGCGTCGGGCGCCTGCAAGTTCTGACGGCGGGCGCGATGATGCGGCAGTTCACGAGCGGCTTGCCACATGACGTCTCGTCACATCGCAGCATCGATCTGGATGCGCGGCTGCCTCAGGTGCTGGACGCGTTCGGCGGCGACTCCCGACCTCTCGCCGTCATGCATGAGAAAGAGGTCGTCGGAGTTATCGACTATGCAACCGCACTGGCGGCGATCCGCTCAAAACTGGATTGATCGCTATCTCTTCGATTTGATTTTCAATCAGGCACACCCTGACGGGACATTCTCATGATCGTACTTGTCGCAGTGAAACGCGTGGTCGACTACAACGTGAAAGTCCGCGTGAAGTCCGATGGTACCGGCGTCGATATCGCGAATGTGAAGATGTCGATGAATCCATTCGACGAGATCGCGGTGGAAGAAGCGGTCAGACTGAAAGAAGCGGGAATGGCGACGGAAGTCGTTGCCGTTTCCGCCGGCAGTGCCCAGTCGCAGGAAACGCTGCGCACGGCGCTGGCGATCGGCGCCGATCGCGCGATCCTGATCGAATCCGGCGAAGAGTTGCAGCCTCTCGCGGTCGCGAAGTTGCTGAAGGCACTTGTCGATCAGGAGCAGCCGCAACTGGTGATTCTCGGCAAGCAGGCTATTGACGACGATTCGAATCAAACGGGCCAGATGCTTGCCGCATTGGCCGGCATGCCGCAGGCGACATTCGCATCGAAGATCGTCATGGCCGACGGCAAGGCAACGGTCGCGCGCGAAATCGACGGGGGCGCCGAAACGCTGTCGCTGACTTTACCCGCCGTCGTGACAACCGATCTGCGTTTGAACGAGCCGCGCTACGTGACGTTGCCGAACATCATGAAGGCGAAGAAGAAGCCTTTGCAAACCATCAAACCAGAAGACCTGTCGGTCGATGTGCGTCCGCGCCTGAAGACGCTGAAAGTGGCGGAAGCGCCGCAGCGGTCCGCCGGCATCAAGGTGCCGGATGTGAAGACGCTGGTCGAGAAACTCAGAACGGAAGCGAAAATTCTGTAGGGGAAACGGCATCATGACAAATCTGGTTGTCCTCGAACACGACGGCGCCGGCATCAAGGCCGCGACACTCAATACGATTGCTGCCGCGAAGGCCATCGGCGGCGATATCGACGTACTCGTTGCCGGTTATAACGTGGCAGAGGTCGCGGGCGCTGCCGCGAAGATCGCCGGCGTTTCGACGGTACTCGTGGCGGACGCACCGCAGCTTCAAGCGGGTCTCGCGGAAAACATCGAAGCGACGGTAATGTCGATTGCGAAAACGTACTCGCACATACTCGCGCCCGCTACGGCATTCGGCAAGAATATCGCGCCACGTATCGCCGCAAAGCTCGATGTCGCGCAGATCAGCGAGATCACGGCCGTCGTTTCCGGCGATACGTTCGAGCGGCCCATATACGCGGGCAATGCGATAGCGACGGTGCAATCGACCGATGCGATCAAGGTCGTCACGGTGCGTGCCACCGCTTTCGAGCCGGTCGAGCCTGAAGGCAACCATGCTTCGATCGAAAAGATTGACGTTGCGGCCGACGCCGGCACGTCACAGTTCGTGAGCCGGGTCATGACGCGGCTCGACCGGCCCGAGCTGACCAGTGCCGACGTCATCGTTTCCGGTGGTCGTGGCCTTGGCAGCGGTGAAAACTACAGGCGCACGCTGGAGCCGCTGGCCGATCGACTCGGTGCGGCTCTTGGCGCATCGCGTGCGGCAGTCGATGCGGGGTATGTGCCCAACGATTATCAGGTCGGACAGACCGGCAAGATCGTCGCGCCGCAAGCCTATTTCGCGGTCGGCATCTCCGGTGCGATTCAACATCTGGCCGGCATGAAGGATTCGAAAATCATTGTCGCGATCAACAAGGACCCGGAGGCGCCGATCTTCGGCGTTGCCGATTACGGGATCGTGGGCGATCTGTTCGAGGTAGTACCGGAGCTGGTCGACGCGATCAAAGCCTGAGGCGGTGAATGTGGCCGGCCGCGCGACAGGCGGCCAACCGTCTCGCGCATTCGAACAGGAAGGCAGTCCTGAGATGAATTCCACGCAAATGGTATCCGCGTTCCAGACGGCCGACAGGTTGGTCGATGCAAAGACCTGGGAGACCGGCGCAAGATTGTGGAGCAGTTCCGAAGAGCAGGTGCTCAATTGCTGTCGTGTGACGCGGGAAACGCATGACGTGAACAGCTTTGAGTTTCAAACCGGCGACGGTTTGCCCGTGCGTTTTGAGCCGGGCCAGTTCCTGACGGTATCCGCCGTCGTGAACGGACAAGCGGTGCAGCGCTGCTATACCCTTTCTTCTCCCCCGACGCGCCCGTATCTGATTTCGATCACCGTCAAGCGGGTGCCGGGCGGTGTCATGTCCAACTGGCTTCACGACAACATGCGGCCGGGGGGCCAGTTGCGTGCGTTCGGGCCGTCCGGCGTATTTACGCCGACGGTAGCGTCCGCGCCGAAATCGTTGTATCTGTCCGCGGGTTCCGGTGTGACGCCGCTGATGTCGATGACTCGCGCGAGCATCGACCTCGGGCTCGACCGCGATATCGCGTTCGTTCATAGCGCCAGGACGCCTGCCGATATCGTTTTTCGCGAGGAATTGCATCGGCTCGCGACGCTATCGCCACGTCTTCGTCTTTTCTTCGTTTGCGAGGGCATCGGAGAAGAACAGGACTGGACGGGCGCGACGGGGCGACTGAGTTTGCCGCAACTCGCGCAATGGCTGCCCGACTTCAAGGAACGCGAGGTCTTCACCTGCGGCCCTGCCGGCTATATGAGTGCGGTACGGCACATGCTGCGCGAGGGCGGTCACGACCCGGTGCGGTATCACCAGGAGAGCTTCGATATTAGCGAAGGGGCTGCATCTGCGCCTGTATTTGAGCCTGTATCTGAGCCCGCACCCGAGTCCGTGCCTTCCGAAAGCTCTGTCGAGCAGGACACTTTCACCGTGAGACTGTCCCGCTCTTCGAGATCTTTTACGATGCACGCGTCCGAAACGGTATTGGCCGCGGCGAAGAAGAACGGCGTGATGATTCCATCGTCCTGTAGTCAGGGGCTTTGCGGCACCTGCAAGACAAAACTGCTCGACGGCACCGTCGATATGAAACACAACGGCGGCATTCGCGAACGGGAGATTCAGAAAGGATTCCGTCTGCTGTGTTGCAGCCGGCCCACGTCGGACCTCGTTCTCGAGTTGTGAGATCGCAAACGCGCCTTGACACCTGGACTGACACCCGCATTGACGTTGTACGGCTTCGAAACCGTGAACGGTTTGGCACACCCAACTGGGAGGCACTATGTCAGGAAATCGTGGAGTTGTTTATATCGGACCGGGGAAAGTCGAGGTTCAGAACATCGCATTCCCCGAATTGATCGACCCGGCCGGTCGCAAGGCCAATCATGGCGTCATTCTGCGTGTCGTCGCGACCAATATCTGCGGCTCGGACCAGCATATGGTTCGTGGACGGACAACGGCACCGGCTGGCCTCGTCCTCGGCCATGAAATTACCGGCGAGGTGATCGAGGTCGGCTCGGATGTCGTGACCCTGCAGAAGGGGGATCTGGTGTCCGTGCCGTTCAATGTGGCATGCGGCCGCTGTCCGATGTGCAAGTCGCAGAACACCGGTGTCTGCCTCACGGTGAATCCCGCGCGTGCCGGCGGGGCCTATGGCTATGTCGACATGGGCGGCTGGATTGGCGGCCAGGCCGAGTTCGTGATGGTGCCGTTCGCCGACTTCAATCTGTTGAAGTTCCCCGACCGCGACCGGGCTATGGCGAAAATCCGCGACCTCACCTGTCTCTCCGACATTCTTCCCACGGGCTATCACGGCGCCGTCACCGCGGGCGTGGGCCCGGGGGCCAGTGTGTATGTGGCGGGCGCGGGGCCGGTGGGCCTGGCCGCGGCGGCGTCAGCGCGTCTTCTCGGCGCGGCGGTGACGATTATCGGAGATGTGAATCCGGTGCGGCTCGCACATGCACGGCGCGTCGGGTTCGAAACCGTCGACCTCTCGAAGGACGCTTCATTGGCGGACCAGATCGCCGGGCTGGTCGGCGAGCCCGAGGTGGATTGCGCGATCGACTGCGTCGGCTTCGAGGCACGAGGCCACGGTCATGCGGGTTCGCAGGTCGAGGCGCCCGCCACCGTGCTCAATTCGCTGATGGAAGTCACGAGAGTCGCGGGGAACATAGGCATCCCAGGTTTGTACGTCACCGACGACCCGGGTGCCGTCGATGCCGCTGCGCGGCAAGGCAGTCTGTCCGTGAGATTGGGCTTGGGCTGGGCGAAATCGCACTCGTTCTTTACGGGGCAGACTCCGGTCATGAAATACAACCGGAATCTGATGCGGGCAATCTTGTGGGACCGCCTGAACATTGCCGAGGTCGTCAACGTCACGGTCATCAAGCTCGATGATGCGCCGTCCGGTTATGCCGAATTCGACTCGGGGGTGCCGAAGAAATTCGTCATCGATCCGCACGACAGTCTGAAGGCGGCTGCATAAGGATTACCTGAGACTACCTTGAGGCAGTGCTTGACTGCCATGCAGGCATGACCGGAAACGAGGGGGCGCGAGCGCGTATAAAGCACGCTCGCGCCCCTCTCGTTTCGCCCAAACCTCAGCGATACACCGGGAAACGCTGGGTCAACTCGGCGACCTGCCCACGCACGCGCTCGATCGTTGCCGCATCTTCCGGGTTATCCAGCACGTCGGCGATCAGGTTGCCGACCT
>Ga0154001_1000058_pt1 | contig 27527 bp, 24 predicted proteins | sample TSNJ085MetaG_FD_104699 | JGI IMG/M metagenome (GOLD analysis project Ga0154001, IMG submission 104699) | Attine ant fungus gardens microbial communities from New Jersey, USA - TSNJ085 MetaG | ecosystem: Host-associated > Fungi > Mycelium > Unclassified | place: USA: New Jersey, Wharton State...
GCGGCTCGACGAACATGGCATCGACGGCATTCGCGTGCTGTGGTTCGAGGGCGCGTCCGGCGGCGACGGCTTCAAGGCGCCGCGCGACTGGGACCACCATGCGGTCGGCACAACCACCACGCACGATCTGCCGACCGTGGCCGGCTGGTGGCGCGGTAGCGACATCACATGGCGCAACCGGATCGGTCAGACGCTGGCGCGCGCCGATGGCCGTGATCCCGAGCAGGTCGCGCAGGAAGAACGCGCGCACGACCGCGCGAAGTTGTGGCGCGCGTTCCAGCAGGCGGGCGTAGCCGCCCATGCGTTGTCCCCGCGCGGCCCGCAGGACGGCGCGCCCCCCGACAGCGCGCCGGTCGACGCGGCGCTCGCGTTCGTCGCGGCCACGCCCTGCGAGCTCGTCACGCTCCCGCTCGAAGACCTGCTCGCGCTCGTCGAGCAGCCGAACCTGCCGGGCTCGATCGACGAGCATCCGAACTGGCGCCGCCGCATGACGCTGCCGGTCGATGCGATGTTCGACGACGCCGCGTTCAGCGAGCGCCTGCGCGAGATCGACCGCGTGCGCCGCGCCGCCGCTTCGGTGCCGGCCGGCGCGCCGGATTCGGATGCTTCGGCCTCTTCCGCTTCCCCGGCTTCCCCGGCTTCGGCTTCGGCTCCGGCTCCGGCTTCGACTTCGGCGCGCCCCGCTACCCCTTCATCCAACGCTTCTTCGGAGCCCGACACGCCATGACCGTCCCACGCTCCACCCTACGCCTGCAGTTCCATCGAGGCTTCACGTTCGACGACGCCGCGCGCCACGTCGAATACTTCGCCGCGCTCGGCATCAGCCACCTGTACGCATCGCCGATCACGACGGCCGAGCCCGGCTCGACGCACGGCTACGACACCGTCGACTACACCGACGTCAGCGCCGAATGCGGCGGCGAGGCGGGCTTGCGGCGCCTCGTCGAAAAGCTGCGCGCGCACGACATGGGCCTCATCGTCGATATGGTGCCGAACCATATGGGCGTCGGCGGATCGAGCAACGCGTGGTGGCTCGACATCCTCGAATGGGGGCGCCACAGCGCGTATGCGCGCCACTTCGACGTCGACTGGCATTCGCCCGACCCCGCCTTGCGCGGCAAGGTGCTGCTGCCGATGCTCGGCGCGCCCTACGGCGAGGAGCTTGCCGCGGGCCGCATCGCGCTGCATTTCGCGGCCGACAGCGGGCGCTTTGATGTTCGCTACGGCCCGCACGTATTCCCGGTGTGCCCGATCGATTACGCGGCGATCCTGGCGAGCGCCGAGCGCGCCGATCTGGGCGCGCTCGCCAACCGCTTTCAGGGACTCACGACGCAGCCCGCCGATCAGCCGCGCGCGGCCGTTGCGCGCGACGCGCTGCGCGAGTTCGCGGCGCGCAACGGCGCCGCAGAGCTCGACTTCGTGCTCGAAGCGTATGCACCGGAAGACCCGGTCACGCGCGACCGGCTGCATCGGCTGCTCGAACGGCAGCACTTCCGGCTCGCGTGGTGGCGCACCGCATCCGACGAAGTGAACTGGCGGCGCTTCTTCGACATCTCGACGCTCGCGGGCGTGCGTATCGAGCGGCCCGAGGTGTTCGACGCGGTGCATGCGCTGATCTTCCGGCTGTATCGCGAAGGGCTCGTCGACGGTCTGCGCATCGATCACGTCGACGGACTCGCCGAGCCGCGCGAATACTGCCAGCGCCTGCGGCAACGGCTCGCCGAGTTGCGCGACACGGCGCCGTACGTCGTGGTCGAGAAGATTCTCGGCCACGACGAGCCGCTGCGCGATGACTGGCCCATCGACGGCACGACCGGCTACGACTTCATGAACGACGTCGGCGCGCTGCTGCACGATCCGGCCGGCGCCGAACCGCTCGCGCGCACATGGGCCGAGCTGACCGGCCGCGCCGCGCATTTCGCCGACGAAGCGCTCGCTGCGCGCCGCAAGATTCTCGCGGAGAACCTCGCGGCGGAACTCGATCGCGCCGCGCGCGCATTGCACCGCATCGCGCGCGATTCGCTAGCGACGCGCGACTTCACGTTCACGACGCTGCGCCGCGTGCTGACCGAACTGGTCGTGCATTTCCCGGTGTACCGCATCTATCCGCAGAACGGCTTGCGCAGCGCCGCCGACAACGTCTACTTCGACGCGGCGCTCGCCCGCGCGCGGGCGACGCTGCCGCGCGCGGATCATGCCGCGCTCGAGCGCGTGAACGCATGGCTCGGCGGCAGCGCCGAAGACGCGCCGCCCGCACGGCCCGGCACGCCGCAGCCACCGCAGGCGCAAGGCGGCGGCCCGCCCTCGCATACGGGTTCGTCGCGGCGCAACGCGCAGACGCTGTTCTCGCAGCTGACCGCGCCGCTCGCCGCGAAGGCCATCGAGGACACCGCGTGCTACCGCTACGGCCGCCTGTTGTCGCGCAACGAAGTCGGCTCGGACCCGGGCGAATTCGCATTGCCGGTCGGGCAGTTTCACGCGCGCAACCGGGAGCGCGCGCAACGCTTTCCGCATGCCTTGCTCGCCACGGCCACGCACGATCACAAGCGCGGCGAGGACGTGCGCGCGCGGCTCGCGGTGCTCAGCGAGATCGCCGACGAATGGAGCGCGACGTTGCGCGCGTGGTCGACCTTGAACGCGCCGCAGCGGCGCGCGCTCGACGGCACGCCGATCAGCAGCGTGAGCCGGGACACGAGCGACGCATGGGCGCCGGGCCCCGCCGCCGAGGCGATGCTGTATCAGACGCTCGTGGGCTGCTGGCCGCTTCTGCTACGCGCCGGCGACGAAGCCGGCGTCAAGGCACTGGCCGAGCGCGTCGCGCAATGGCAGTTGAAGGCGCTGCGCGAGGCGAAACTGCAAACCAGTTGGCTCGCGCCCGACGAAGCCTACGAAGCGGGCTGCCGCGACTTCCTGTTCGACATCCTCGCGCCGCAGCGGCGCGACGGCTTCCTGAAGGAGCTGGCGGCGTTCGTCGAGCGCATCGGCCGCGCGGGCGCGCTCAACGGCTTGCAACAGACGGTGCTGCGGCTCGCGTCGCCGGGGATTCCCGATCTTTATCAAGGCACCGAGTTGTGGGACTTCAGCCTCGTCGATCCCGACAATCGGCGGCCCGTCGATTTCGCGCAGCGCGAAGCATCGCTCGCGACGGCACAGACACCGCCGTCGGAGCTTCTCGCGGATTGGCGCGACGGACGCGTGAAGCTCGCGGTAATCCAGCGTGTGCTCGCGTTGCGCACGCATCTGCCGGAATTGCTGAGCCAGGGTGCGTATCTGCCGCTCGCGGTGCGGGGCGCGCATGCGTCGAGTGTGATTGCGTTCGCGCGGCGGCATGGCAATGCGTGGGCCGTGGTGGTGGCGAGCCGGCTTGCGGCGAGGCTGCTTCGAACCGGGCGCGATACCGGCGCAGGTGACGCCGGGAGCGCTCAAGGAGATTTGCCGCTCGTCGAGCCCGAGCGATGGGCCGATACGGCCATCGAGATGCCGTCCGATCTGTCGGCGCGCGCGCTGTTCGACTGGCTGAGTCCCGCCGCGCCGAAGGTCGACGAGAATGGTTTGCTGTATCTGCGCGATGCGTTGGCGGCGATGCCGGTGGCGGTGCTGGTCGAGGACGGCGTGCCGCGGAGTTGAGGGCGGCTTTTGCTGGTAGGTTGAAGGCACTCCCAGGCTTGGACTTAACCTTGAGCGCCGGCTTTGAACGACCGCTCAACCGCCTTCGTCGTCGAACATCTTCGGATACACGCGCACGAGCACGATGCGTGGGCCCTTCATCTTCTTGATGACCACGTCGAAGTCTTCGAACTCGATGCGCTGCCCCTCGCTCGGCAGATCGTTGAGCGCCTGGATCACGAGACCGCCGACCGATTCCGCCCGGCCCTCGTCGATATCGATACCGAGCGCGCGTTCGAGCGACACCACCGGCAAGCTGCCTTTGCCCATCAGCGTGCCGTCGTCCATGCGAGTCCAGTCGGCATCGCCCTGACGGAATTCGTCATGAATCTGCCCCACCAGCGCGCCGAGCAGATTGTCGAGCGTGAGAAAGCCGATCGGCTTCGCATGCTTGTAGCCGACCAGCGCAAAGTGCGGCGCGCCCTTGCGGAAGCGGCGGAACAGTTCGAGCGCCGGCAGATCGGGCCGCACGCATTGCACCGGGCGCACGTAGCGGCCGAGATCGTCGAGCGTGCTGCCGGCCTGGCGCGCGAGCAGCAGGTCCTTCAGGTGAATCATGCCGGCGACGCGCTCGCCCGAGGCATCCTCGAATAGCGGATAGCGGCTGAAGCGATGCTGCGCGACCACCTGCATGTTGTCGCGCAAGGGCAGATCGCGCCGCAGGCTGACCATTTCATGCGCCGGCCGCATCAGGTCCGACACGGTCATGCGCGAAAAATCGAGCGAATGCGCAATCGTGTTCCATTCGTCCTGGCTGTAGGCGCCATCGGTCGCCACGCGTCCGCTCGCGACCTGTGCGCGGCGACCGCGCAAAATCAGCTTGAGTTCGTCGGTCGAGTAATGCGAGTCGTGACCGTGACCGGTATCGAGCCCCGCTGCCTTCAGTACCGTGTTCGCGCTCGTATTGAGCACCCAGATGGCCGGATACATCACCCAGTAAAAACCGTACAGCGGCATCGCGGCCCATAGCGACACCTTCTCCGCTTCGCGGATCGCGAGCGACTTCGGCGCGAGTTCGCCGACGACGATATGCAGGAACGAGATGCACGAGAACGCGAAGAACAGCGAAATGCCGTGGATCAGCTGTTCCGATTCGACGCCGATCACCTTGAAGAGCGGCGTCAGCAGTTGCGCGAACGCGGGCTCGCCGATCCAGCCAAGCCCGAGCGAGGCGAGCGTGATGCCGAGCTGACACGCCGAGAGATAGGCGTCGAGCTGTCCATGCACTTTCGCGAGCAGGCGCCCACGCATGCCGTGCTGGGCCGCGAGGCTTTGCACGCGCGTCTGCCGCAGTTTCACCAGACCGAATTCAGCGGCGACGAAAAAGCCGTTGAGGGCAACGAGAAACAATGCGCCGATAAGGGCAACGACCTGGATCAAAGCGAGGGGCTCCGGCAACAAAAGTTGTCAGTATAGAGGGTGAAAGCTCGGTGAAAAGTTAAGCGCGCTTATTTGCACGTACTCGTGTTTGCCGGCGGCTGCCTGTTGCCTGCGCCTGCTTGCGTGCCCGGCATGCCGGCACCCCGTGCTCAATCGTATTCATTCGTGCCTCGTATTCACTTCGGTACGCTCGCGCTGAACGGCACGCGCAGCGTGAGCGTGGCAACGCCGTTGCCGTCGCCGTCCACCGCGTCGCTTTGCTCGAAGCTGCCGCCGTGTGCTTCCGCGACGCGCTTGCACAGCGCGAACACCCATGCAATGCGTTTCGCTTCGCGCGGCTCGCCTGCCTGCTTGCGCGCAAACGCTTCCAGCAGGTGGGGCAACGCGGCATCGTTCAGCGCGGCCGGGTTCGGCTCGTACGCCACGCTCGCGTGCCACGTGCCCGCGTCCGCGCGCGTGCTCAGCGCGACCTCGGCACCCGGCGCGCCCGCTTCGACCGCAAACGTGAGCATCAGCCACAAGGCCGCGGCCAGCCGCTCGCGGTCGCCGTTCAACTGCTCGGTGGCAAGCTGCGAGTCGAGCCTGATCTCGACGCCGCGCGCGCGAGCGAGACCGGTGCGGACCTCGGCGATGGTTTCGTCGAGCAGCGGATGCAGAGAAAACGGCGCATACGCGAGCGCGAGCGACTTCGTTTCGACGCGCGTCGCATCGACCACCGTTTCGAGCAGCTTGACCTGCTGATCGACGCCGCTGCGAATGCCGGCAATCGCGCGCTGCGAGTTCGGGTCGCTCGCATCGAGCTTGCGCTCGAGCACGTAGGCCCAGCTATGAATCGCATTCAACGGACCACGCAGATCGTGCGACACCAGCGACAGCACATGATCGCGCATGAACAACGCGGTTTGCGCGCGCAGATGCGCACTGCGTTCGGAAATGGCAAAGCCGGCAGGCGCGGACTGTACGTCAGCCGCCCCGGTTGAAGACGTTGTCACGATCGAGCTCTCTCAGGCAATGGCGGTGATTGAAGGAATGTCCCATTATAGGCAAGCGGTCCGGGCCGACCAGCCTGGCCGAACGGCTAATGGCGCGCAATCCGCGTGCCACCTGCAATGCCCGGCAAGACTCGGCGATGCGGCTCAACACGCCTACAATGTCGGTTTTACGTTTTGATGAGAGGAGCGACGCATGTCGACTGTGACGACCGAATCCGGCCTGAAGTACGAAGACCTCGTGGAAGGCGCCGGCGCCGAAGCGGTAGCCGGCAAAACCGTGACCGTGCACTACACGGGCTGGCTGACCGACGGCCAGAAGTTCGATTCGAGCAAAGACCGCAATGACCCGTTCGCATTTGTGCTGGGCGGCGGCATGGTCATCAAGGGCTGGGACGAAGGCGTGCAAGGCATGAAGGTCGGCGGCAAGCGCAAGCTGACCATTCCGCCGCAACTCGGCTACGGCGTGCGCGGCGCGGGCGGCGTGATTCCGCCGAACGCAACGCTCGTGTTCGAAGTCGAGCTGCTCGAAGTCTGAGTCGGCCCTCGGGTCCATTCCGGCTACACCCAGGCTGTTTTTCATGAGCCACGCCGCCGTCACCGCCCCTAACGTTTCGTTGCGCCGCTACGGCGCAATCGAAGCGTCGGACGTGCACGACTTTCATCAGGTCGTGCTCGGGCTCGACGGCGCGATGGTGATGGCGGTAGACGGCGTCGCACAGCAGATCGACGCCGGTTCCGCATGGCTGATTCCGGCCGGCGCGCGGCACGATTACGCGGGTGTCGGCGAAAACCGGCAACTGGTGCTGGATTTGCCGGCTGCGTCGCTGGCCGTGCCCGAGCGGCTGTTCGAGCGCCCTCGGGCCGTTACGGTGGATGCGTCGCTCGCGCAACTCGTGCATCGGATCGCCGCGCATGCAACAGGGGGCGCGGTCGACGCGCAAGGCGACGCCCTCAACCGCCGCTTCCATTGGGACGCCGCCGCGCGTCTCGGCGCGGCGCTTATCGCCGACGCCGGCACGCTTGCGGGCGCGCGGGCCGCAGGCGCCGGCCTCGATTTCGCGCGCATCGACCGCTGGCTGCGCGCGCATCTCTCTGAGCCATTGCGTATCGCCGATCTCGCCGCGCATTGCGGCTTCGGCATGCGCCGTTTTCACCAGCTTTTTATCGACGCATTCGGCGAAACGCCGCATCGCTATTTGCAGCGGCTGCGGCTCGACACGTCGCTCACGCTGCTCGCGGACCCGCGTCTTTCATTGACGGAAATCGCGCTCGACATCGGCTTCGCCGATCAGAGCGCTTACACGCACGCGTTCACGCGGCGCTTCGGGCTCGCGCCCGGACAGTGGCGGGCGCTGCGTCATTGATGAGGCGAGAGGCTGCGTGAGCCGGTATGGCCCGCACCAGTTCTGCTGGCTGGCACTTTCCCCCGCTTACCCCGCCAGCCCGCGCTCCAGATCGGCGCGGATATCGCCGGCGTTTTCGAGCCCCACCGCAAGCCGGATCAGACCTTCGCTAACGCCCGCCGCCGCGCGCGCTTCCGGCGTGATACGGCCGTGCGTGGTCGTCGCCGGATGCGTGATCGTGGTGCGCGTGTCGCCGAGGTTGCCGGTGATCGAGCAAACCTTCGTGCTGTCGATCACGCGCCATGCATTGGCGCGCATCTGCTCGGGCGTGTCGCCCTTCAGCTCGAACGACACGATCGCGCCGCCCGACTTCTGCTGACGCATCGCGAGCGCATGCTGCGGATGCGATTCGAGCCCCGGATAGAACACGCGATTCACAGCCGGATGCGAATCGAGCCAGCGCGCGATTTCGAGCGCATTCGCCGACTGCTTTTCGACGCGCAACGACAGCGTTTCCATGCCCTTCAACAGCACCCACGCGTTGAACGCCGACAGCGTCGGCCCGGCGCTGCGCACGAACGGAAACACCTTCTCCATGATGAATTTCTTCGAGCCGACCAGCGCGCCGCCGAGCACGCGGCCCTGGCCGTCGAGAAACTTGGTGGCCGAATGCATGACGACGTCCGCGCCGAGCTTCAGCGGCTGCTGCAAGGCCGGGCTGCAGAAACAGTTATCGACGACGAACAGCGCATTGGCCGCCCGGGCGATCTTGCTGATCGCCTCGATATCGGAGACTTCGGTCAACGGGTTCGACGGCGTTTCGAGGAAGAACATCTTCGTCTCGGGACGCACGGCGTTTTTCCATGCGTCGAGATCGGTCGGATCGACGAACGTGGTCGTAATGCCGAACTTGCTGAAAATCTGCGAGAACATGCCGAGCGTCGAGCCGAACAGCGCCTGCGAGCTCACGAGGTGGTCGCCCGCCTGCAACGTCGACATCACGACCGACATGATCGCGGCCATGCCCGACGCCGTCGCGATACAGGCCTCGCCGCCTTCGAGCGCGGCCAGGCGGTCCTGGAACATCGAGACGGTCGGGTTCGTGAAGCGCGAGTACGTGAAATAGTCTTCGGAGTTCTTGAAGCGCTCGGCGGCATCCGCGGCGCTCGCGAACACGAAGCTCGAGGTCAGGAAAATCGCTTCCGAATGCTCGTTGAAGTCGCTGCGCGCGGTGCCCGAGCGGACGGCCAGCGTATCGAAGTCGAAGTTCAGGGAGTCGTCCATGTTGGTTCTGGTTTCCAAGGTTCCATGGCTGCGTGCGGTGCGCATCGGAGACGGCGCGACGCCGTACGGCAGCAACAAAAAAGCCCGCTTTTGCGTCGGCATAAGCGGGCTTCATGTGCGGGGAAGCTGGAGCTAGGGCGGATGATTGCGGCTTTCCGCCTTTCGCTTTAGCTGTTTCGGGTTGCCCCGCGTCCGCAAGCTGAGATCAAATCGACGCAAGCCGTCATGCTAACACGCTCGCGCCGCGGTGTGCGCTCAGCCTACCGACAGCTGCAGATGCAGCTGCGAACGCGCCGGGCCGCCGCCGTCGATCGCCTCGCTCGCGGCGTCGCGATCCGATTGCGACGACGGCTCAAGACGCGCGCTTTCGATGCGATCGAGGTACTCGGTCGTGATGTCGCCGGTCACGTAGTGGCCGTCGAAGCACGACGCCTCGAACTCCTTCAGCGCCGGGTTGATGTCGCGCACCGCCTGCTTGAGCGCATCGACGTCCTGATACACGAGGTGATCCGCGCCGATCATACGCGCGACTTCTTCGTCCGTGCGGCCATGCGCGACGAGTTCGCCGCGCGTCGGCATGTCGATGCCGTAGACGTTCGGGAATTTCACGGGCGGCGCCGCCGAGGCGAAAATCACCTTGTTCGCGCCCGCGTCGCGCGCCATCTGCACGATTTCGTGCGAGGTGGTACCGCGCACGATCGAGTCGTCGACGATCAGCACGTTCTTGCCCTTGAACTCGATGTTCATCGCGTTGAGCTTCTGGCGCACCGACTTCTTGCGCACCGCCTGGCCCGGCATGATGAAGGTGCGGCCCACGTAGCGGTTCTTGAAGAAGCCTTCGCGATACTCGACGCCGAGCTTCTTCGCGACCTGCATCGCGGCCGGGCGCGACGAGTCGGGAATCGGCATCACGACGTCGATCGCGACGTCGGGCAGCTCGCGGCGGACTTTCTCGGCGAGGTAGTCGCCCATGCGCAGACGCACGTTGTAGACCGGCACGCCGTCGAGCACCGAGTCCGGACGCGCGAGATACACGAGTTCGAAGATGCACGGGTTCAGGCTCGGAGCCGTCGCGCATTGCTGCGCATGCAACTGGCCGTCGGCGTCGATGAAAATGGCTTCGCCCGGCGCGACGTCGCGCACGAACTCGAAGCCGATGCCTTCGATCGCCACCGATTCCGACGCCAGCATCCACTCGACGCCCTGCGCCGTTTCCTGCTTGCCGATGCACAGCGGGCGAATGCCGAACGGGTCGCGGAAACCGAGCAGGCCGTAACCGGCGATCAGCGAGACGATCGCGTACGAGCCGCGCACACGGCGATGCACGCCCGACACCGCCTTGAACAGCGCGGCCGGATCGAGCTGCAGGCCCGAGCTCGACAGCTGCAATTCGTGCGCGAGCACGTTGAGCAGCACTTCGGTGTCGGAATTGGTGTTCACATGGCGCCGATCGATGCGGAACATCTCGTCTTTCAGCTGCTGCCAGTTGGTCAGATTGCCGTTGTGCGCGAGGATGATGCCGAACGGCGCGTTCACGTAGAACGGCTGGGCTTCTTCTTCGCTCGACGCCGAACCGGCCGTCGGGTAGCGGACCTGGCCGATGCCGGTCGTGCCGGGCAGGCTGCGCATGTTGCGCGTGCGGAACACGTCGCGCACCATGCCGTTGGCCTTGTGCATGTGGAAATTGCTGCCGTTCGCGGTTGCGATGCCGGCGGCGTCCTGACCGCGGTGCTGCAGCAGCAGCAGGCTGTCATAGATGAGCTGGTTGACCGGAGAGTGGGAAACTACGCCTACGATGCCGCACATGGCATGTCCTTCAAAGGTACGAAATTCATGATGGCGCCCGGTGCCTGCGACGGCGTACGCGCGATGCCGCGACGGTACGCGCTACGGCGTCAAGGCAGCCGGCGGGTGCCGGGGTCCTGTCCTGCATTGCTCTGGGCGCCCGAATCGTCCACGTGGACGTAAGCGGCGAGCGCCTCGGGAAGCAGCGATTTCAGAGCGAGCACGCCTTCTGCCGCATACGGGCGAAGCAGCGCGTTGCGCCAGAATTCCTGTTTGGGCAGTTCGGTCAAGCCTGCGAGGGCGACCAGAATCAGCACCAGAACGACCCCGCGCACGAGGCCAAACATCAAACCGAGCGAGCGGTCCGCGCCGCCGAGGCCCGTGACCTGCACGAGACGGCTGAGCAGCGCGCTCACCACGCTCGACACCAGCACCACGCCGATCACCACGAGCGAGAAAGCCAGCAGCCACTGGGTCAGCGCGCCCCCCGGCCAGTTGGACGGGATATAAGGGACCACGTAGCCGACGAACTCGCAAGCCAGGAAAAACGCCGCGACCCAGCCGATCAAACCGAATACTTCCGACAGCAAACCGCGCCAGGCGCCACGCAGCGCCGACAAGCCGATCACCGCCATTACAGCGTAGTCGAAGGCAGTGAACATCGCTGGCTTACTGAGCGGCACCGCTGTTCGAGCCCGCCATCAGACCGGCCCCGCGAACCTTCGCGATCGCTTCGGTGGCCGAGGCGCGGTCGGCGAACGGACCGGCGCGCAACAGCGCCATGGTCGAGCCGTCTGCCTGCTTGCGATGTTCGATATATGCGGGTACGCCGGCCGCTTTCAACTTCGAGACCCAATTGCGCGCGTTCGTTTCGTTCGCGAAGGCGCCGAGCTGGACCGCGAAACGGCTGCCGGGCGGCGATGCCGGCGTGCCGGAATTGGCGTCGGCGCTGGCGGCGGCCGTGTTCGTGTCGTCGTCGGTCGACGTAGCGGCGGAGGCCGGTGCCTTGGTCGGCTTCGCGGGAGCGGTGTTGGCGGCGAGCGCCGGCGCCTGCGGTTTCGCGGCGGGCTTGGCCGCAGCAGTTGCGCTCGTGGCCGGCTTCGCGTCCTGCTTCGCGGTGCTCGTGCCCGACTGTGCCGGCTTCGTGGCGGCCGGCGCCGTGGCGGCGGTCGTTGCCGGCGCAAGGCCGGAAGCGGAGAGACCCGCGTCGGCGGCAGGCGGATTATCCGGCGCGACGCCGGCCTGCACGTCTTCGCTGGCGGTGGATTTGGCGAGCTTCGGCGCGGGCCGGCTCGGAATGTCGATGGAGATGTCGTCGGTGACGGGCTTCGGGTGCGAGTCGAGCACCATCGGCAGGATAATCACCGCCGCGACGACCAGCGCGATCGCGCCGACAAGCCGGCGCCGCGCACGCTGCTTTTCCGGCAGCGTAGGGTCGAGCAGCATGGCATCGGCATCGACGGAGCGCTCGGTGCGGCGGGTGCGCCGCTCGACGCGCTCACCCCGGGCGGCCCGATTGGAACTGGTGTTTGCGCCGCGCCGGCTGGGCGCGTCGTCTTTCTTGCCGAACGAGAAAATTCCCATGAATCGCTTGGTTCGAGCCTGGCGCCCGCTCAGTGTTGCTGCGATTTCCGGTAGGCCATCACACCTGCTACCGTATAGAAACTGCCGAAAACCACGATTCTATCATTCTCCGACGCGCGTTTTAGCGCGTCCTGGAAAGCTTCTGCCGGACTCGCGTAACGCGTCACGCTGCTGTCGGCGCCCCCACCCTCGCTCACGCCCTGCTCGCGCAATGCCGTTTCGAGCTCCTGCGCCGACGCCGCCCGCGGGGTCGGCAGACCGGTCACGCACCAGTGATCGATCTCGCCCTTCAGGTGATTGAGCACGCCGGCGATGTCCTTGTCGCGCATCGCGCCGAACACCGCGTACGTGTACGGGAAAAAGCCCATGTTGCCGAGGTTTTGCGCGAGCACCGCAGCCGCATGCGGATTGTGGCCGACGTCGAGCACGATGGACGGCTTGCCTGGCAGCACCTGGAAACGCCCCGGCAGATCGACGTTGGCGATGCCGAGCCGGATGTCCTGCGCCGACACCGGCAGGCGGTCGCGCAATGCTTCGAGCGCGGCCAGCGCCGCCGATGTGTTGATCAGCTGATTCGCGCCGCGCAGCGACGGATAGGCAAGCGCCGAGCGCCGCAGCGTCGGGCCGACATAGCTCCACTGTTGGCGCTCGCTGCCCGCCTGGCCTTCGTAACGGAAATCGCGGCCGAATAGCCACAGCTCGGCGCCGATTTTTTCCGCGTGATCGATCAGCGATTGCGGCGGCACCGGGTCCGCGCAGATCGCCGGCTTGCCCGGACGGAAAATGCCGGCTTTTTCGAAGGCGATTTTCTCGCGCGTATCGCCGAGATAATCCATGTGATCGAGATCGATGCTCGTGATGATCGCGCAGTCCGTGTCCAGAATATTGACGGCGTCGAGACGGCCACCCAGACCGACTTCGAAGATCACCGCATCGAGCCCGCGCGACGCGAACAGGCTCATGATCGCGAGCGTCGTAAATTCGAAATAAGTCAGCGTGACGGGCTCGGCAAGGCTCAGGCGCGCGGCTTCGACGGTTTCGAAGTGCGGCAGCAGGTCCGCGTCGCTCGCCATCTCGCCGTTGATTCGTGCCCGCTCGTTGAACGACAGCAGATGCGGCGACGTGTGGCAGCCGACCGTGAAGCCCGCGCGCAACAGAATGGCTTCCATGATCGCGCAGGTCGAGCCTTTGCCGTTCGTCCCACCGACCGTGATGATCGGGCAGGAGAACGACAACTGCATTGCGTCACGCACCTTGGAGATGCGGCCCAAACCCATGTCGATGCCGACCGGATGCGCGGATTCAAGGTGCGTGAGCCACGCGTCGAGGGTGGGGAATGTCGTCATCGGGTGAATCTTGAGTGAGTCGAGAGTCTTCGCGGGTGGTTCGCGGGTTCGTTCGCGAGTTTTCGGTCCGGCAGTGCTAGTGGCAACGCTATGAATAGGCGCGGGCCCGGCGGTTCAGGTCGAGCCGACACGCGCGCCAGCGCGGTTTATGCGCACAAAGAAAGCCGCGCAGCCTCTTTCGTTGCGGCTTCCGCCAGAGGCAATCGCCGTCGCATTGCAAGAGACCGCAATTATCCCGGAAATGACAGCGCGCCGCTTGATTGCTCACGCGGCGCGCTCTTTTTGACGATTTCTCTGACCGCCGCCGCGTGTTTTTCGCGGCGAAGCGGCAGAGCAAATTGCTGTACGACGTGCGGTACGGCCGGCTTTACGCCACGGCATCCGCCGGCTGATGGCTCAGCAACGCCAGCAATTGCGCGATTTCCTCGCGCAGCTTGCGACGGTCGACGATCATGTCGATCGCGCCCTTCTGCAGCAGGAACTCGGCGCGCTGGAAACCTTCCGGCAGCTTTTCACGCACGGTCTGTTCGATCACGCGCGGGCCGGCAAAGCCGATCAGCGCCTTCGGCTCGGCGATCACGACGTCGCCGAGGAACGCGAAGCTCGCGGACACGCCGCCCATCGTCGGATCGGTCAGTACGGAGATGAACGGCAGCTTCGCTTCGGCGAGCTTCGTGAGCATCGCCGTGGTTTTCGCCATCTGCATCAGCGACAGCAGGCTTTCCTGCATCCGCGCGCCGCCCGAAGCGGTAAAGCAGATGAACGGCACCTTCTGTTCGAGCGCGTTCTGTGCGCCGCGCGCAAAGCGCTCGCCGACCACCGAACCCATCGAGCCGCCCATGAACGAGAACTCGAAGCATGCGACCACGACCGGCAGCGTGTGAATCGCGCCGCCCATCACGACCATGGCGTCGGTTTCGTCGGTTTCGTCCATCGCCTCTTTAAGGCGATCCGGGTACTTGCGGCTGTCCTTGAACTTGAGCGCGTCGACCGGAACGATTTCCTGGCCGATTTCGTAGCGGCCTTCCGGATCGAGCAGGCCGTCGAGCCGCTCACGCGCGCCGATACGCATGTGATGGTCGCACTTCGGGCAAACATGCAGATTGGCCTCGACGTCGTTGCGATACAGCACGGCTTCGCACGAAGGGCACTTGATCCACAGGCCTTCCGGAATCCCCTTGCGGTTCTTCGGGTCGGTTTGTTTGATTTTCGGCGGCAGCAGCTTATCGAGCCAGCTCATAGGGAATCCTTCTGGGTCACGGTTGCGCGAACGGCGGGACGAACCCGCCGCTCACGTGACAGCGACAAAAATAACTGTTATCGGGCAGTCGCGGCGCTATCGAGCGCCTCGCGCACTTCGGCGATGAAACGCGTCAGCGTCTCGGCAGCGGCGTCGGGCGCTGCCTGTTCGAGCAATTGAACGATACGGCTGCCGATCACGACGGCGTCGGCCACACCGGCCACCGCGCGCGCCGCTTGCGCGTCGCGAATGCCGAAACCGACGCCCACCGGCAGGGGGACGCGCGACTTGATGGCCGGGATTTTACTCGCGATGCTGGAAACGTCCAGATTCGCCGCGCCGGTCACCCCTTTCAGCGACACATAGTAGACGTAGCCGCTGGCGATCCGGCCGACCTCGGCGATACGCTCGTCAGTTGAGGTCGGGGCAAGCAGAAATATCGGATCGATGCCGGCAGATCGCATCTGTTCGGCGAAATCAACGCATTCCTCGGGCGGATAATCGACCACCAGCACGCCATCGACACCGGCTTCATTGGCCGCCTTCGCGAACGCTTCGGCGCCCATCCGCTCGATCGGATTTGCGTAGCCCATCAGAACGACCGGCGTCTTGTCGTCGGTTTCGCGGAAGCGCTTGACGTCGGCGAACACCTGGCGCAGCGTCACGCCGCGCTCCAGCGCGCGCTCGGACGACCGCTGGATCACGGGACCATCGGCCATCGGGTCGGAAAACGGCACGCCAAGCTCGATGACATCGGCACCGCCGGCCACGAGCGCATGCATGAATTCGACGGTGCGAGCCGGGTCCGGGTCGCCGGCCGTGATGAACGGGATCAAGCCCTTCTTACCCTGGGCGGACAGCGCGGCAAACGTGTTCTTGATACGGGACATGGAAATATTCTCGGATTAGGGCTACTGCATGCTCGTTACAGTGTATTTGCTGCATGTTCGCGGCAACTGTCACGCTTTTCACTGCACTTCGGTCGGCGGCTGCACTTTCGGCCTGGCTCTGGCCCGACGCGGCACAGGTGGCGAAGCGGCGGCGCTCACGCGCTCGCGCGCTATCGCGCAGTAGCTTTCATTGATCTCATAGCCGACGAATTCGCGCTGATGACGGACGCAAGCGACCGCGGTGGTGCCGCTGCCCATGAACGGGTCGAGCACCCGGCCGCCTTTCGGGCAGCTGGACAGCACCATCCGCTCGACGATTTCCAGAGGTTTCTGGGTCGGGTGCGCCACACGTTCGGCATGCTGCCGATGCAGGCGCGAGACCGACCAGACATCCTTGGGATTATAGCCAAGCTCCAACCACTTGCTTCCTTCGAACAACTTACGCGAACGCGCCTTCTTCGTGACTGCATCGTACGGGATGCGGACGGGATCGAGATCGAAGAAATAGTCCTTCGACACCGCGAAGAAACCGATGTTGTCGTGCACCGACGTGAAGCGGCGCGTGGTGCCGCCCATGCTCGGCACGCGCCGGTCCCAGATGATTTCGTTGATCATCACGAGTTTTGTCTTCAGAAAGCTGAAGATTTCCGGCGCGTACTGCCAGGTGCAGAAAATATAGAGCGAACCCGACGGCTTGAGCTTCGGTACCGCAAGCTCGAGCCAGCCGCGCGTCCAGACGAGAAAGTCCTCGCCCGTACGCATGTCGGAATCGTTGCCGTAGTCCTTGCCCAGCCCATAAGGCGGATCGCAGACGATCAGGTCGATCGACCCGTCGGGAATGTTCGCTACGTCGGTCAGAAAATCGCGGTTCAACAGCTGAATGCCGGCCGGCACCTGCGCCAGCAGCGGCGCCGATGCCGCGGCCGCCGTTACCCCGGCGGCCGGATTCGTGATTTCAAGCGCCGGCTGCGGCTCGTCGAACTCGTCGCGCATCGTCGCGGCTCAGAACTGGATGCCCGATCGCTCGGCGACCGTGTGCATGTCCTTGTCGCCGCGGCCCGACAGGTTGACCAGCAGGACCTTGTCCTTCGGCAGCGTCGGCGCGAGCTTCATCGCGTAAGCGAGCGCGTGGCTCGACTCGAGCGCGGGGATGATGCCCTCGATGCGGCAGCAATCGTGGAATGCCTTGAGCGCTTCTTCGTCGGTGATAGCGACATATTGCGCGCGATTGCTGTCTTTTAGCCACGCATGCTCGGGGCCCACGCCCGGATAGTCGAGACCGGCCGACACCGAATGCGTCTCGAGAATCTGGCCGTCTTCGTCCTGCAGCAGGTACGTGCGGTTGCCGTGCAGCACGCCGGGGCTGCCGCCGATCAGCGAGGCTGCGTGGCGGCCCGTTTCGAGGCCGTCGCCGGCTGCTTCGACGCCGATCAATTGCACGGAAGTGTCGTCGATATAGGGGTAAAAGATACCCATCGCATTCGAACCGCCGCCAATGCACGCGATCACAGCATCCGGCTGACGGCCGGCCAGTTCCGGCATCTGCACGCGGCATTCGTCGCCGATCACGCGCTGGAAGTCGCGCACCATCATCGGATACGGATGCGGACCCGCGACCGTGCCGATGATGTAGAACGTGTTTTCGACGTTGGTGACCCAGTCGCGCATCGCTTCGTTCAGCGCGTCCTTGAGCGTACGGGAGCCCGATTCCACCGGCACGACCGTCGCGCCGAGCAGTTTCATGCGGTACACGTTGGCAGCCTGGCGACGCACGTCTTCGGCGCCCATGTAGACCACGCACTCCATACCGAAGCGCGCGCAGATCGTCGCCGTGGCCACGCCGTGCTGGCCGGCGCCGGTTTCGGCAATCACGCGCGGCTTGCCCATGCGCTTGGCGAGCAGCGCCTGGCCGATCACGTTGTTGATCTTGTGCGCGCCGGTATGGTTGAGGTCTTCACGCTTCAGATAAACCTGCGCGCCGCCGAGCAGTTCGCTCCAGCGCTGGGCGTGATAAATCGGCGAAGGACGACCCACGAAATACTTGAGTTCGCGCTCGTATTCGGCGACGAACTCCGGGTCTTTCTGATATTTCTCGTAGGCTTCACGCAGCTCGTTGAGTGCGGAAAACAGCGTTTCGGCGACGAACACACCGCCAAATTGGCCGAAATGGCCTCTTTCGTCAGGCAAGTTGTACATGGTGATCACTCTTCTCAGAATGGCTCGCGGCTTTCATGCGAGAGCGCCGCGAACCTGAATCATTCGGCGTCCGCGGTGCGCACCGCGCGTACGAACGCCGCCATCCGGGCGTGATCTTTCACACCCCTGGCGCCCGCGACTTCGATGCCGCTCGAGACATCGACCGCGTATGGGCGCACGCGATGGATCGCATCACTGACGTTTTGCGCGTTCAACCCACCACTCAAAACGGCCCGATGCGCGAGCTCTGCTGGAATAAGTGACCAATCGAAAACCTTCCCGCCGCCGCCATAGCCTTCGACATGCGTGTCGAATAGAAGGCCACTGGCTGCTGAATAGTTAAGTGCCGATTTTACCAAATCGGCCGGTTGAGTATCCGCCGCAATCCGCAGCGCGCGCAACCAAGGCAAACCCGCAATGCTGGCAAGGGTTTCGCACTGCGCCGGGGTCTCGTCGCCGTGAAATTGCAGCAGCGTGAGATTGACGTTGCTCGCGACTTCGCGAATCCAGTCCGGCGTCGCATTGACGAACAGGCCGACGACCGACACGAACGGCGGCACGTCGTGCACGAGCTCGACCGCCTGAGCGACGCTCACCGAGCGCGGGCTCGGCGGGTAGAAAACGAGGCCGATCGCGTCGGCGCCGAGATCGATCGCATGGGCGACGTCCTCGGGCCTGGACAGCCCGCACAGCTTGATGCGCGTGCGATGCGGCACGCCTGGCGAGTCGGCCGCGCCGGCTTGGTTCGCGGGTTGCTCGACTGCTTTCAGGTTTTCGGTTGTTCGGTCCATACGCTGCTCCACGGCACGCTGCCGGTTACCGGCGCGGGCACGGCGAATTGTTCAGGATAGCCCACCTGCGCGAGATACAGACCGTCCGGCATGAAGGTCGGCGCCGCGCAATCGCGGCTGCGGCTCGCGAGCACGTCGGCCATCCAGCCGGCAGGCCGGCGTCCGCTGCCGATTTCAATCAGACAGCCCATCACGTTGCGCACCATGTGGTGCAGGAACGCGTTCGCGCGGAAGCGGAAATGCACGAAGTTACCGTGCTGTTTCACGTCGATCTGGTACAGATGCTTGAACGGCGTCTTCGACTGACATTGCGACGAACGGAACGCCGAAAAATCGTGCTCGCCGATCAGGTGCACGGCGCCGGCCCGCATCGCGTCGGCGTCGAGCGGCGTATGCACCCAGCCGGCCTTCGTCGACAACATCGGCGAGCGCACCGGGCTCACGTACAGCACGTAGTAATAGGTCCGCTCGAACGCCGAGAAGCGCGCGTGGAAATCGTCGGGCATCGGCTTCGCCCACTGCACGCCGATCGTCTTCGGCAGGAAGGCATTGGGACCGCGCACCCACGAGATATCGACGCGCTCGAGTTCGGTGTCGAAATGCACGACCTGCCCGAGCCCGTGCACGCCGCGGTCCGTGCGGCCCGCCACGGTGGTCTGCACGGGTGTGCGCATGAATTCGCGCAGCGCCCGCTCGAGTTCGTCCTGCACGGTGTTGCCGTGCGGTTGCGACTGCCAGCCCGCGAACGCCGAACCGTCGTACTGAACGCCTAACGCAATGCGCTTCACGACAGCGGCGCGAGGGTCGAGAGCAACGCGCGGGCTTCGGTGCGCGTGGCCGGATCGTTGGCTTCGATCACTTCGTTGATGAGGGCGCGGGCACCCGCGAGGTCGCCGAGTTCGATGTACTCGGACGCCAGTTCGAGCTTGTTGCGCGCGATGCGGCCGAGATCGGCCTGCGTGAACGCCGGCAACGACTGCGCGGGACTCGGCGGCAGTTCGAGGTCGAAGTCGAGCTTCAGCGCGCCGAAGCCCGCCGCGCCCAAACCCGCGACGGCGCCGTGACCGGCGGTGCCGGCGGCGATTTGATCGGCGATGTGCGGGGCGTCGTCGTCCGGCTCATGTGCGGCAAAGGCTTGCTGCGCGGTCGTTTCGGGCGAGGCGACCGGTTGCGTCGACAACGGGGCGGCTGGCTCCGCATTGCCGGTGGGCGCTTCGACGCGCGGCGGCAATGGCATGTCGAGGCTGCTGAACGCGTCCACGGCGTCGCGCGGAAATGCCGATGGTGCGGGTGACGTGGGTTGAATCGGTGCTGCGGTATCGCTGTGCGGTTGACCGAGCGGCGCGGTTGCGTCAGGTTCGGCCGGGTGTTGCGTGAAATCGATCGCGGGGGCGGGAACCGGGTTTTGCGGCTCGGCCAAGGGCTGTTGGGGCTCGGCCGGTGGGGTTGCCGGGGTGTTTGTTGTGGCCTCGCTTCCCGTGGATTCGTCGTCCCATTGCAGACGATGAGCGCGCTCTTCCTGCGGTGCCGATTCGGGGCGAGGTTCGAGTGGATCGCGCGACAGAGCCTCGGCGGCGGGTTCCGCGCCGACGGCAGGGCTTGCGGCTGTGGCTGCGGTGTTGAGGGTTTCCTGAGGGGCGGTTGCTGGGGCGGCGGTTGCGTCAGGTTCGGCCGTGGAGTGTTCTGTGGCTGCGTGTGCCGGTGCTGCAAGGTCGGCTGCGGCACGTTCTGCCGCAGCGTGCTCTGCTGCTGCCTGTTCGGCTGCCGCGCGTTCGGCTGTAGCGCGTTCCGCTGCTGCCTGCTCAGCTGCCGCACGCTCGGCCGCAGCGCGTTCCGCTGCCGCCTGCTCCGCTGCCACACGCTCGGCTGTGGCGCGTTCCGCTGCGGCCTGATCAGCTGCCGCACGCTCGGTCTCAGCGCGCTCTATTGCTGCCTGCTCCGCCGCCGCCTGTTCGGCTGCCGCATGTTCGACCGCTGCGTGCTCTGCTGCTGCCTGCTCGGCCGCCAACGCAGCAGCCTGCCGAGCCGCTTCATCACCGTGCACATCCGACGCTTCCTGCGCCGCCGTCTGCCCGCGCGCCGCAGCATCGTCCTGCGAATCGCCCGCCTGCGCCGACTGCGCCATTTCGGGATTCACCGCATCCGCCGTATGACCCTCAGCCGTCTTCTCGCGCTTGCGGCGACCCATCCGCAGAGCCGAGAGCAGCACGACCAGCGCGGCGCCAATCGCCGCAGCGATGCTCAGATTCCGCCGCGACATGCCATCGTCATTCGACGGCGGCGGCGCCACACTCGCCTGCCCCGGCGCGACGCCCGCCGCAGGCTGCGCAGCGTTCGTCGGCGCAGCACCCACAACCGTCGTCGCACCGCCGATCCCGTGCTTCTGCAACTCCATCAGCACGCGGTTTTTCAGCGCAAGCAATTGCTGCAGGCTCGATACCTGCGGATGCGTCTGCGAAGTCGGCTGCACGGCAGCGGCTGCCGAGCCGACGCCGCTCGTCGCTGCCTGCGCCTGGGCGGCTGGCACACTCGCCGGCGATTGAACCGATCCGGTCCACTCCTGCGCACCGCTCGCCGGCAGCGCCGCCGCCTGCGAGCCTGCTACCGGCGCGGACGCAGCCGCTCCGCTCGCTGCCGTCGCCGACATCACCGCGCTCGCGCTAACCGGCACACTGGCCGCACCAGACACTACGGGCGCGGCAGACGTCGCGACCTGCGCCGCTGCCTGAGTGCCTACCTGAGTTGTGACCTGAGTCGCAGCACTAGTCACACTCGCAGCCGCAGCGCTGACCTGCGCGACCGCGCTCGCAGCACCACTGCCCGCACTAGCCGCAGCAGCCACCGTCGGCGTGGACACCGGCACAGCCGGCGCGGAAGCAGATGCCGTAGGCGCAGACACCGCCGCACCAGACGTCCCCGAAGCCGCCGCCACAGCACCTGCCGCTGCAACAGACGAAGCCGCCAGCGCCCCCGACGCATCCAGCGCCGGCACGATCAGGATCGCGCCGACACGCAGCCGGCTCGGATCGTGGTTCATGAACGCGGCCGGATTCGTATCGAACAGCGCGTGCGTCGAGCGAGCGAGCACGGCCTTGTCATGCGATTGCGTGACGGCGATCGCCACGTCGTTCAGCGACTGCCCAGCCCGCACCGCGTACTGGCTGCCCGCGCCATAGGTGACGACAGCGGGAGCGGAACCAGCCTCCGGCGCGCTCGCCGCAGCGCTCGCCGACGCTGGCACCGGCGCCGCGACCGCGCCGCCCATGCCGGCGCCCGCAAGCGCCAACGCAGCGGCAGCCGCCACAGTCGTCAGACGGTCTTTGAATCGACCTTTATCGTGATGGATGGACATAGCCCGAAGAGCGGAGCGTCGAAAGTTCATCGGGACTCCCGCTGCGTCAGCGCGCAGCCTTTTTTGCGATTGGAAAGAAACAAGATAATCGGAGCACACAATGAAAAAAGCGCCGCGCAAGCGCGACGCTTCTTGAGAGTTGTCTACGCGTCGTGAGCGCGTAGTTTACTTTACTTGTCGAGCACAATGCGAAGCATGCGACGCAGCGGTTCGGCCGCGCCCCACAGCAACTGATCGCCAACCGTGAAGGCCGACAGGTATTCGCCGCCCATCGCGAGCTTGCGCACGCGGCCAACCGGCACCGACAGCGTGCCCGTCACGACCGCCGGGGACAGATCGCGCATCGACGCTTCGCGTTCGTTCGGCACGACCTTGACCCAATCGTTGCCCGACGCGAGGATGCTGTTCACCTCGTCGAGCGGCACGTCCTTGTTCAGCTTGATCGTAAGCGCCTGTGAGTGGCAGCGCATTGCGCCGATCCGCACGCACAGGCCGTCGACCGGAATCGAGCCCGGCGTGCCCATGGCCGGGTTGCCGAGAATCTTGTTGGTTTCCGCGCCGCCCTTCCACTCTTCCTTCGACATGCCGTTGCCGAGGTCCTTGTCGATCCACGGAATCAGCGAGCCCGCGAGCGGCACGCCGAAGTGATCGGTCGGCATGCTGTCGCTGTTCATCGCTTCGAGCACGCGGCGGTCGATGTCGAGAATCGCCGAAGCCGGGTCGGCCAGCTCGCTCTTCACCGAGCCGTGCAGCGTGCCCATTTGCGACAGCAGTTCGCGCATGTTCTGCGCGCCCGCGCCCGATGCGGCCTGATACGTCATGGCCGTCATCCAGTCGACGAGGTTTTCGCGGAACAGGCCGCCCAGTGCCATCAGCATCAGGCTGACCGTGCAGTTGCCGCCGATGAAATTCTTCTGGCCCTTCACGAGCGCGTTCTTGATGACGTCGAGGTTGACCGGATCGAGAATAATGACCGCGTCGTCCTTCATGCGCAGCGACGAGGCCGCGTCGATCCAGTAGCCGTTCCAGCCTGCCGCGCGCAGCTTCGGGAACACGTCGTTCGTGTAGTCGCCGCCCTGGCAGGAGATAATCGCGTCGCACTTCTTCAGGTCGTCGATGCTTGTCGCATCCTTGAGCTTGGTCTCGTTTTTGGCGAACGACGGCGCGTTGCCGCCCGCGTTGCTGGTGCTGAAAAACACCGGTTCGATCAAGTCGAAATCGCCTTCCTGCTGCATGCGTTGCATCAGGACGCTGCCGACCATGCCGCGCCAACCTACGAGACCTACGTTCATGACTTCATACCCTTCGAATGGAAACTTCCCCGCATCTTTGCCCGCAGTGACCGCGCGGGGAAGATGGGCGGGCACGACGGACGATCAGCGCTTCGTGATCGTTTTCGGGGTAATCGTTTTGATGGTAATAATGGCGAACTCGATCGCACGGGCTGTTGTGCCGTGCGGTTTGGAAATCGAGGAGATTTGGGAGATCTGCGCCATCGCAACAATATACACGAAAACCGGAAGCCGGCGGCGCTTATCGCCGCCGCCAGGCTTGTTAAGCGAAAATCGACCTTAAATACGGGCCGATTCTCGTTTTTGCGGCTGTTTTTGCAGCCGTTTATTCGACGAATTCGACGGTCCGCTGACTGGCCAACTCGCGCTTTTTACAGCGCGGCCACGACGGCATCGCCCATCGCCGCCGTGCCGACCTGCTTGCAACCCGGCGTGAGAATGTCGCCGGTGCGATAGCCTTGCTCAAGCACCTTCTTCACCGCGGTTTCGATGCGATCGGCCTGCTCGGCCTTGTTCAGCGAATAGCGCAGCATCATCGCCGCGGAGAGGATCGTGGCGAGCGGATTCGCCACGCCCTTGCCCGCGATGTCCGGCGCGGAACCGTGCGACGGCTCGTACAGGCCCTTGCTGTTCTTGTCGAGCGAAGCCGACGGCAGCATGCCGATCGAGCCCGTCAGCATGGCCGCTTCGTCGGAGAGAATATCGCCGAACATGTTGCCGGTCACGATCACGTCGAACGACTTCGGCGCCTTCACGAGCTGCATCGCGGCGTTGTCGACGTACATGTGCGACAGCTCGACGTCCGCGTATTCCTTCGACACGTCGATCATCACGTCCTTCCAGAACTGCGACGTTTCGAGCACGTTGGATTTATCGACCGACGTCAGCTTCTTGTCGCGCTTTTGCGCTGCCTGGAACGCGACGTGCGCGATGCGGCGCACTTCGGGCTCCGAATAACGCATCGTGTCGAAGCCTTCCTTCGCACCGGCGAACAGGCCGTCCGGCGCCTCGCGCACGCCACGCGGCGCGCCGAAGTAGATGTCGCCGTTCAGTTCGCGCACGATCAGGATGTCGAGACCCGACACGATCTCTTCCTTCAGCGACGACGCGCCCGTGAGTTGCGGATAGCAGATGGCCGGACGGAAGTTCGCGAACAGCTCAAGGTGCTTGCGCAGACCGAGAATGGCCTGCTCCGGGCGCAGCGCGCGTTCGAGCTTGTCGTACTTCCAGTCGCCGACCGCGCCGAACAGGATCGCGTCGGCCTGCTTCGCGAGCGCGAGCGTCGAATCGGGCAGCGGATGGCCCTTCGCTTCGTAACCCGCGCCACCAACCGGTGCTTCTTCGAGTTCGAACTTTTCGCCGAGCACGTTCAGAACCTTGACGGCTTCCTTGACGATTTCGGGACCGATGCCGTCGCCCGGCAACACTGCGATCTTCATGCGAATTCCTTGATGATTTTCTTCGAGACTTTTGAGCACGATCCAGCGTGCGAACCGGCGCGCGGGCGCACGGCCCTCACGTGATCGAGCGCAACCGCGCTAACTGCGTGCGTTCAGCCGACGAGGCGGTGATTGAGCCACGGCTGCTTGGCGAGGCGTTCCGCTTCGTACTGGCGGATTTTGTCCGCGTGACGCAGCGTGAGGCCGATATCGTCGAAACCGTTCAGCAGGCAGTACTTGCGGAACGCCGCGACGTCGAACGGATATTCGGTGCCGCCGTCGGTCGTGCGCACGACTTGCGCTTCGAGGTCGATCGTCAGCTGGAAGCCATTGAACGCGTACGTTTCGTTGAACAGATGATCGACCTGCTGTTCGGTCAGCGCGATCGGCAGCAAGCCGTTCTTGAAGCAGTTGTTGTAGAAGATGTCGGCGAAGCTCGGCGCGATCAGCGCGCGAAAGCCGTACTGCTGCAACGCCCAGGGTGCGTGTTCGCGCGAGCTGCCGCAGCCGAAGTTCTTACGCGCGAGCAGCACCGAAGCGCCCTGATAACGCGGCTGGTTCAGCACGAAGTCCGGGTTCAGCGGACGCTTCGAGTTGTCCTGGCCCGGTTCGCCGTGGTCAAGGTAACGCCATTCGTCGAACGCGTTCGGACCGAAGCCCGTGCGCTTGATCGACTTCAGGAACTGCTTCGGAATGATCGCGTCCGTGTCGACGTTCTCGCGATCGAGCGGCGCCACGACGCCGGTGTGTACGATGAATTTATCCATGACGCTTGCGCCTGTTCAGGACCGGGCAATGCGAGCGGCGGCAGGAAAGCCGCGCGCCGCGTCGCCGGCAAAAATCAAAAACCGCTTATTTATCAGCGTGATTGCTGATCGAATTACCGAGGTGCGACATGTCCTCGCCGAATCCGTGCACCGTGTTGCAGCCGGCCAGGCCGAGCAGGAGCCCGGCGAGCGTGCCGAGTGCGAAGCGGCGCAATAGCGTGATGCGATTCGTGTTCTTCATCATGCGGATCATCCAAGCTTGCGAATATCGACAAAATGCCCTTCGATGGCCGCAGCCGCAGCCATCGCGGGGCTCACGAGGTGGGTACGGCCACCGGCGCCCTGACGGCCTTCGAAATTGCGATTCGACGTGGACGCGCAACGCTCGCCCGGCTCGAGCCGGTCGGCGTTCATCGCGAGACACATCGAGCAGCCCGGCTCGCGCCATTCGAAACCGGCGTCGGTAAAGACCTTGTCGAGGCCTTCACGCTCCGCTTGCGCCTTCACGAGCCCCGAACCCGGCACGACCATCGCCAGGCGGACGTTCGGCGCAACGCGGCGGCCGAGCTTCTTCACGACGTAAGCCGCGGCGCGAATGTCTTCGATGCGCGCATTGGTGCACGAGCCGATGAAGATTTTATCCGGCTTGATCGACTCGATCGGCGCGTTCGGTTCGAGCGCCATGTACTTGAGCGCGCGCTCGATCGCGTCGCGCTTGACCGGGTCCTTCTCGCGTTCCGGGTCCGGCACGCGGCCGTCGACCGACGTGACCATTTCCGGCGACGTGCCCCAGGTAACCTGCGGCACGATTTCCGCGGCATTCAGTTCGACCACGTGATCGAAATGCGCGCCGTCGTCCGACTTGAACTGCTTCCAGTACTCGACCGCGTGATCCCACTCGACGCCCTGCGGCGAGAACGGCCGGCCCTTCAGGTATTCGACCGTGGTGTCGTCGACGGCGACCATGCCGGCGCGCGCGCCCGCTTCGATCGCCATGTTGCAGACCGTCATGCGGCCTTCCATCGACAGCGAACGGATCGTCGAGCCGCCGAATTCGATCGCGTAGCCGGTGCCGCCCGCAGTGCCGATCTTGCCGATGATCGCGAGCACGATGTCCTTCGCGGTACAACCGCGCGGCAGCGGGCCCTCGACCTTCACGAGCATGTTCTTGCTCTTCTTCTGCAAGAGCGTTTGCGTGGCCAGCACGTGCTCGACTTCCGAGGTGCCGATACCGTGCGCAAGCGCGCCGAACGCGCCGTGCGTGGACGTATGCGAATCGCCGCAGACAATCGTCATGCCCGGCAGCGTCGCGCCCTGCTCCGGTCCGATGATATGAACGATGCCCTGGCGCAGATCGTTCATCTTGAACTGTGTGATGCCGTACGCGTCGCAGTTCGTGTCGAGCGTGTCGACCTGCAGCTTCGAAACCGGATCGGCAATGCCGTGGGTGCGGTCCGTGGTCGGCACGTTGTGGTCCGACACGGCCAGGTTCGCGCTGATGCGCCACACCGGGCGCCCGGCTATCTTCAGGCCTTCGAACGCCTGCGGGCTGGTCACTTCATGCAGCAGATGACGGTCGATATAGAGAATCGCGGTGCCGTCGTCTTCCGTGTGGATCACGTGCGTGTTCCACAATTTGTCGTAGAGAGTCTGTGCCATGGTATGCGGGGAAAATAGTAACTACGAGTGACTGCGGGCTGACTATGTCGGTTGATTATGCCACGCGATGCACCGCGATGGGCGGCTCATCCAACGAAAAAAACCGATAAAAAACAGGGAGTTGGCTGGTAGTGTCGATACCTGTATCGGCGTTACCCTGCACGCGCGGGACCTTCGCGATGCCGCTGCGGCACATACGCGCCTCGCGGCGGCCGCAAAAACAAAAACGCCTCAACGGTGGGCCCGTCGAGGCGTTTTATTCACTCCGATTGCGCGCCCGGTCGCGGCACGAATGCCGCGGCGCAGCGCGCGTATCGAGGTCGACCAGCGATTAGCGCTGTGCAAGCGGCTTCGCCTCACGCAGCGTCTCGCCGATGAAGAGCTGGCGCGGACGGCCAATCTTCTGCTCCGGATCGGCGATCATTTCGTTCCACTGCGCAATCCAGCCGACCGTACGCGCCATCGCGAAGATGCACGTGAACATCGAGGTCGGGATGCCCAGCGCGCGCTGCACGATACCC
>Ga0154001_1000060_pt1 | contig 27329 bp, 21 predicted proteins | sample TSNJ085MetaG_FD_104699 | JGI IMG/M metagenome (GOLD analysis project Ga0154001, IMG submission 104699) | Attine ant fungus gardens microbial communities from New Jersey, USA - TSNJ085 MetaG | ecosystem: Host-associated > Fungi > Mycelium > Unclassified | place: USA: New Jersey, Wharton State...
CTCGCGCAGCGGCTCGGTATATCGCGCACGCCGCTGCATCATGTGCGGACGATCTGATGACGGGCGCGGCATGACGAACGACAACGCATCGACGGAACACGGCCCCGCTTCGGCCAAAGCGCCGTTGCCGGCGGGCGGCAAAGACCTGCTCAATCTCGCGCAGTTGCGCGCCTTCAGACTCGTCGCCGAAATGGGCAGCGCAACGCGCGCGGCGGCCGCGTTGTTTCGCGCTCAGTCCGCGGTCACGCGTTCCGTGCAGGAACTCGAATCGGCACTCGGCGAACCGCTTTTCGATCGCGGCCCATCGGGCATGCTGCCGACGCCGGTCGGCCGCGCGGTGCTGCATCGCTGCGAGCGCATCTTCGCCGAACTGGAAGAACTCGCGCAATGGTGTGCCGCGCGTCAGACGCGCCGCCGGCCCGTTGCGGAAGGCGCGCTGCCCGCTTATCTGCTCAACACGCGGCGCCTGCAACTGCTGGTGGCGCTCGCGCGGCACCGGCATATGCCGAGTGCCGCGAAAACGTTCGGCATCAGTCAACCCGCGGTAAGCACTGCGATTCGCGTGCTCGAAAGCGGTTCGGGTCTGAGTCTTTTTCATCGCAGCCCGCGCGGCATTCTGCTCACGACCGAAGGCGAAACGTTTCTGCTGCACGTGCGGCGCGCACTGAACGAATTGCGCCACGTGCCCGACGATATCGCCGCGTTGCACGGCAAGATTCAGGGTGCGGTGACGGTCGGTGCGTTGCCGCTCGGACGCACGCTGATTCTTCCCAAGGCGATTGCGCGCATGTCCTCGGAAAATCCGGGCGTGCGCGTCGTGACCGACGAAAGCTCGTACGAGACATTGGTGGCCGGTCTGCGCGCGGGCGACATCGACTTTATTCTCGGCGCGCTGCGCGACAACGATGCGACGAGCGGCCTGAAAAACGAGCGGTTGATGTCGGACGACATGGTGATACTGGTGCGGCGAGATCATCCGCTCACCCAGGCGCGCAACCTGACCATCATGGACTTGCGCGACGCGCAGTGGATTCTGCCGCGCAGCAACGCACCCGCGCGCGCATTGTTCGAAACGCAATTCAAGCGCCTGAAAGTCAAGCCGCCGCTACCGACAGTCGAGACCGCCGACTTTGCGGTAATTCGCGGGCTACTGCTCGGCACCGACATGGCCGCGGCACTCTCGGCGCAGCAACTGCATCACGAGATTCAATCAGGACAACTCGTGGCACTCGACGTGCCGCTGTACAACACGCGGCGCAATATCGGCCTGACGCTGCGCGCGGCGGGTACGCCCTCGCCGGCCGCGCGTGCGTTGATCGATGCAATCCGCCTGTCGGTGGTCGACGTGACGCGCACGGTCAGTATCGGTGCGAACTAGCGGTGCGATTTTCAGCCCCTGGACTCTCGCCCCCTGTCCGGCAGGCTATCGAAAAACGCGCGCCAATCGAACAGAGTCGGCAACGTTCCGTATTCGATACCATCCGCTTCTCCGAAGCCGATGAATGCAACGTACTTGAGTTCGTTCATTGCCCCCTTTGTCTCCCAGGTTGCTTTCCAAGCCACGCAAAGTTCTCTCAATGTTTTTGTAAGCCAGAAATCATTGTGGAAGTAAAAAGCAAATGGCAAACTCAGTAAAAATAAAGCACAACCGCATCACGCAAGGCGGCAATTCCCCGACAATATAGGGCACGCCGGCCTCGCCTGGCCAGGCCGTGCCTCAACGACGCCCGGAGAAAATACAATGAATAAACGCGAATTCCTGACCCGCACAGCAGTACTAGTAGGTGCGGCAGCCACGCCCGCATTCGGCGCACAGCGCGAATACAGCGCTCGCTGCGCCCCCTCGCCAGTTATCCTGACGATATCCGGTTCGATCAAACGCAGCAATCGCGGCGCACTCGACCCGTCATTCGATCAGTTGCTGGCCAAGCATCAGATCAGGTTTTCGGAAGCCTATGGCATCGATCTGCCTTTGCTCGCCAGCATGAAGCAAGTGACGATTCGCCCCACCATCGAATACGATTCGCATCAGCATACGTTTAGCGGCCCATTGCTCACCGAGGTACTCGCTCACGTCGGCGCGCCCGATGCCGGCAGCACGCAAATCGTGATGCACGCGGTCGACGGTTACGCCGTGATGACGACACTCGACACGGTGCGTGCGTATCGCTTCATTCTCGCGACGCAGATGGACGGCAAGCCGCTGCCGCTCGGTGGCCTGGGACCGCTATGGGCGATCTTCGACGCGGACCATCTTCCCGAACTGGCCACCAAACCGCTCAAGGACCGCTTCGAGTTGTCGCCGTGGGGGCTTTATCACATCCAGGTGACGCAGGCATAAAGACGGCCTACGGTGCAGCCTGAAAGGAATCAGCGCGCTTCCTCGCGAAGCGCGGCACCGAATCGTTCGACACACGCCTGCCGCACGCGCTCGACCGATACCGCCCAATCCTCTCCGGGCGCCCGGCGAAACAGACGCAACGATTGGGGATACCACGGCGAATCGTCGCGCTCGTGCATCCAGCGCCAGTCGACATCGCGTTCCGGCAGCATCACCCAGCACGGCTTGCCGAGCGAGGCGGCCAGATGCGCGATCGACGTATCGACGCAAATCACGAGATCGAGCTGCGCGACGATCGCCGCGCTGTCCGCGAAATCCTTCACGTCAGCGCCAAGGTCGAGCAGCGGTTGAGCCGCCGGTGGATGGCGCGCTTCGTCTTCTCCCTGCCCTTTCTGCAGACTCACGAAACGCAGGCCCGGTACGCTCCAGAGCGGCGCGAGCGTGGCGAGCGACGGAATCGAGCGATTCGCGTCATTGTGATGCTTCGCGTTGCCTTTCCAGACGAGACCGATCCTGGGCCCCGGCGGCAGTGCGTCCAATGCGGAACGCCATGACTCGACAAGCGCTGGATCGGTCCTGAATCGTAGCGGCGCGGGAATCGTCTCGACAGTCGTGCGGAAATGCAGCGGCGCGCTCAGAAGACTGGTCCAGCAGTCGTAGCCCGATATTTGCGCGAGTGCGCTGCTGTGATCGAACACGGCATCGATACCATCGACATCCGCCATCAGCCGATGCAGCGCCGGCACGCACGCAAACGCGATATGCGCGGCCCCTTGCGCTTTCAGCAACGAAAAATAGCGGCTGAATTGCAGCACGTCGCCAAGACCGTCCTCCTGCCAAACCAGCACCGACTTGCCCGCCAGCGTGTCGCCCGTCCATTGCGGACACCTGAGCATCTCGCGCGTCTTGCGGTGAATGAAACCGGGCTGCTCATAACGGTCCTCGTAGAGTGGCCAGGCTTCGTCGAAGCGGCCCATGCCGAGCAGCACCACGGCAAGACCGAAACGCGCTTCGCTATAACCGGCCTGCAAGGCCAGCGCCGCGCGATACTCGCTCTCGGCCTCGGAGAACCGCCTCAACTGCGCGAGCGCAGCCGCGAGATTCGCATGCGCCGGCGCCAGTTGCGGAGATAGATCGAGCGCGCGCCGGAATACCTCGATTGCCTCGGCGAAACGTTCCCGCACGCGCAGCACGCAACCGAGGTTGTTATGCGCATGCACGAGGTCCGGTTGCCAGCGAATCGCGTCACGATAGGCCTGTTCGGCCTGCCCGAAACGCTCCTGCCTGAACAGCGCAATGCCGAGGTTGTAATGCGCCTCCGCATAGTTCTCGCGATGAGCAATCGCTGCGCGATAAGCCTCTTCCGCTGCAGGTACTCGCTCGAGGTCGACCAGTACCGAGCCGAGATTCAGATGCGCCTCCGCGTAATCGGGCCGGATAGCGAGTGCAAGCCGGCAAGCCAGCTCGGCCTCCGCGAGCCGTTGCGTTGCCTTCAGCACGCCCCCCAGGTTGTTGAGCGCTTCCGGATACTGCGGCCTGAGCGTCAGCGCCTCGCGATACGCCGCGTCCGCCTCCGCGAGACGCCCGAGTTCCAGCAGCACGTTGCCGAGGTTGTTGTGCAATTCCGCATGACCGCGCAGTCCGCACAGCGCATGCCGATAAGCCACTTCGGCTTCATGCGGGCGGCGCAGTTCGCTCAGCACGATACCGAGGCCGTAATGTGCTTCGGCGTGATCGGGGCGAATCGTCAATGCTTTGCGATACGACGCCTGCGCTTCGTCCCTGTAGCCGAGCCCGTGCAGCACGCTGCCCAGTTGACAATGCGCATCCGCGTCGAGCGGACACCGCGCCACTAGTTGCAGATACATCGCTTTCGCGGCGGAGAGGCGGCCGAGCGATCGGAGCAGCGCGCCGAGACTCGCATACACGGCGACGTAATCGGGCTTCAGATGCAAACATTGGCGCCAGTAGTTCTCCGCGTCCGCGACCTGGCCCGACATGAACGAACACGCGCCGGCAATGTTCAGCACATCGGCACGCCGATCGTTCGGCAAGCTCGCATCGTCGAGCAGCGGCAAGACGAGCCGCGAGGCGTCGGCGTACTGTCCGGCCGAGCACGACGAAGCGGCGCGCTGGATGATGTCGGCGAGGGAAGGGGCAAGCGTCGGCATGGACGTCATGAGTCGTGGCGATAAATATTGTGCTGTTTCCGCGGGATGTCGGCAATGCGATCCGACAGATTAAGTGATTCGCCACTGTTCCAGCGCGTCGAAATGAATGGCCTTTTGCCGTCTAATCCGCTGCTATACCTGTCATCACGAAAGAAAAGATCGCGCGACGATGATAGAATCGGCGCGGTCTTTTTCCCGATCATCATGACTTCACGCTCCCGTCACCGCATGACCGCATGGCTTGGCCTCGTCGCCATGTGGCTTGTCGTGTTCGCGCCGCTCGTGAGTCAATTGGTCGCATCGGGCCGCGCGGACGAGCCTGTTGCCGCGCTCTGTTCCGCGCTGCATCCGTCCGGCGCGAGCGATGCGGGCAATGCGCTCGTGGCTCAAACGAGTCCCGCGCCCGTGCATTTGAGCCACGACGATGCATTCGGCGCCTGCGGCTACTGTCATCTGCTCGAACATCACGTGGCGATGCCGACGGTTGCCGTCGCCGAACTTCCGGCCGCCCTGCCGCTTGCCGGCACCGCGCCGCCCACGCTGTCCATCCGCTTCATACCGCTTGGCGCGTTCCCGTCGGGACGCCCACGAGCCCCGCCTGTCGTTTCCTGATCGCTGCCGGTTCTGATCGCGCGTTCGTCGCCTACGCCGACGACGCCCGCGCTCGCCTGTTCAATGCATCGAGGAAACGTTCATGTTCGACTTCGCCCTGCGAAGGCTGCCCCTTTGCGTCCGCCGCGACGCGGGCTTTGCTTCTTCCGCTTATCGCGCGGTTCATCGCGCCGCTTGCCGGTCCGCTCGCGGGGCGAGTCATGGGCCAGCTTGTTGGCCTGCTTATTCGTCCGCTTGTTGGTCCACTTGTCGGTCCGCTTATTGGCCGCTCCTCGCTTCGGCACTCGTGCCGGCCCTCGTCGCCTCGCCCGCGCAAGCGGACGACGCCAAACCGGACGCGACGCTGCCCACGGTCAGCGTCAGCGCCAATACGAGCGCCGCACCGCGCGCCGTCGATCCCAATCTGCCCGCTTCCGTCGAAACCGTCACGCGCAATCAGTTCGCCAACTGGAACGTCGCCAATACCGAAGACGTGCTCAAGTACATGCCGAATCTGGCCGTGCGCAAGCGCTTTATCGGCGACCTGAATTCGATCATCGCGGTGCGCGGCACGAGCAATACGCAAAGTGCGCGCGGCCTCGTCTATGCAGACGGTTTGATGCTGAGCAATCTGCTCGGCAATAGCTATTCGTTTCCGCCGCGCTGGTCGATGGTGTTTCCCGACGAGATCCAGCAGGTCGACGTGATCTACGGGCCGTTTTCCGCGCTCTATCCGGGAAATTCGCTGGGCGCGACCGTGCTCATCAGCACGCGCATGCCGAAGCAGTTCGAGGCCGATGCGGACGTCAAGGCGTTTACGCAACACTTCAGCCTGTACGGCGTCAACCAGAATTTCAACGGCACGGAAGCGAGCGCGTCGATCGGCGACCGCATCGGCAAGTTCTCGTATCTGCTCGGCGTGAATCATCTCGAGAACACGAGCCAGCCGCTGCAATTCGCGACGCTCGCGCAATCGGGCACACCCGCGAAAGCGGGCGATACGCCCATCACCGGCGCGTACTTCTACAACAACCAGACCAATACGCCGACGGCCGTACTCGGCGTTAACGGCGAGGGCATCGAGCACACGGTGCAGGACCAGTTCAAGCTGAAGATGCAGTACGACTTCACGCCGACGCTGCAAGGCGGCTTCACGCTCGGCTACTGGCATCAGACCTACGACAGCCAGACCTCGACCTTCCTGCGCGACGCGAACGGTAATCCCGTGTACAGCGGCAACGTGTCGATCAACGGCTATCACTACACGATTCCCGCGGCCGCCTTTGCACCGAGTCTCGGTCACAGCGAAAACTGGCTATACGGTCTGTCGCTGAAAACCCGCAACGCAGCCGGCTGGAATGGCGAAGCGATCGCCTCGTATTACGACATCGGCAATAGCGTGGCGCGCACGGCGAATGCCGGCGGCCCCGGCAATGGTCCCGGCACGGTACTGTTCGGCGACGGCACGGGCTGGAAAACACTCGATCTGCGCGGCACGTACACACCGTTCACGAACGAGGCGGGACTCGGCAATCACGCGCTGAGTTTCGGCTATCACTACGACAACTACTTTCTCGACAACCAGAGCTACAACACGCTGAACTGGCGCGACGGCAACGCGGCGTCATTCGCCAATGCCTTCACGGGCAAAACGCAGACGCAGGCGCTCTACGCGCAGGACGCATGGCGTTTTCTGCCGCGCTGGAAGCTCGTCTACGGCGTGCGCTATGAAGACTGGCAAGCCTACGACGGCACGCAATCGCTGCCGGGCCAGACCGTTTCGTACGGCGAGGCGAGCCAGCGCCACTTCTCGCCGAAAGCGTCGCTGTCGTTCGACCTCAGCGACGATCTGACCTTGCGCGCCTCGATTGGCCGCGCGTACCGTTTCCCGACGGTCAGCGAACTGTTCCAGGGGCAAATCAACGGCTTCGCGATCGTTAACAACAATCCGAATCTCCAGCCCGAGGACGATCTTTCCAAAGAACTGAGTGCCGAATGGGCGCACTGGAATGGCCTATTCCGCTTCTCGCTGTTTCAGGACGACGTGAAGAACACGATCTTCAGTCAGACCGACACCACCGTGATTCCCAACGTGACGAACTTCCAGAACATCGGCAAGGTGCGCTCGCGCGGCGTCGAAACGAGCTATTCCGGCGAGGACGTGCTGGTGCACGGCCTCGATCTGCTCGCCAGCGTCGCCTATACGCAGTCGAAGATCATCGCCAATGCGCAGAACCCGGCTACCGTCGGCAAGTACTTTTATCGCATTCCGCTATGGCGCGCGGATATTGCCGCGACCTATCACTTCGATGCCCGCGCAGCGCTCACGCTCGCCGCGCGCTATTCGGGACGCCAGTACAACACGCTCACGAATACCGACACGAATCCCGACGTATTCGGCGGCACCAGCACGTACACAGTCGCTGATGCGAAGTTCACCTTCAAGCCGACCCGACTCAGCGAAATCGGTGTGGGCGTCGACAACATCTTCGATGCGCGCTACTTCGTCTATCACCCGTATCCGGGTCGCACCTTCTATGTGGAAGCGAAGCTGCGTTTGTAGGCAGCACGCGAACCGATCGATCCAACTTATCCGACGAGGATTTCATGTCCACAACTCATGCCGCTGAACACGAGCGCGTTGCCCGCGATTCGACCGCGGACCCGAGCGCCGGTGCGAACACCGGTTCCACGTATTCGGGGTACCGAACGCTATGGCGCTGGCACTTTTACGCCAGCCTCTTCGTGATGCCCTTTCTGCTCGTGCTGGCCGTCACCGGCACGCTGTATTGCTTCCAGCCGCAGATCGAGCCGCTGCTGTATCGGCACCGCCTGATCGTCGCACCGCAAGCGGTGCCGAGGCTGCCCCCCAACGTACTGTTGGCGAAAGCGCGCGCGGCCATGCCGGCCGATGCCGTCGCGACGACCGCGGTTATCACAAGCGACGCGCAACGCAGCGCCGAATTCGTTTTCCGTCTCGCGGACCGCAAGCAACAGAGCGTCTATCTGAATCCGTATAACGGCGAGGCATTGGGCACGCTGAGCGTCGAGCGCCGTTTCATGCAGGTCGATCGCATGCTGCACCGCAAGCTCCTACTCGGCAAACCCGGCGAATTGCTGATGGAACTGGTCGCATGCTGGACGCTCGTGATGATCGGCACCGGCGTCGCGCTCTGGTGGCCGCGCGCCGGAACCACCGTGCGCGCCGCACTGGCACCGCGCCTGTCGCTGTCAGGGCGCCCGCTCTGGAAAAGCATCCACGCGACACTCGGCATCTGGCTCGCGCTCGGCGCGCTCGCCTTCGTGCTGACGGGCCTGCCGTGGACCGGCTCGTGGGGCAAGCAGTTCAAGGCGCTCGCGACTGCCGCGCAGCTCGGCGCGCCGCCGGGCGCATGGAAAGGTCTGGCGCTGCGCTCCGCATTGCCGGGTACGCACGCAGACCACGCAGAGGCAAAGGATGCGCACGGCGCCCATGAAGCCCACGCCCGCATGGACTCGATGCCCGGCATGGTCATGGACGACCTGCCGCTGCCGCTCAAACCGTGGGCCGCCGGCAATGCACCCGTGCCCTCGTCCCGCGATGCAGCAACCGATGCAAGCGCCGAAGCGCCACAGCCCCTTTCGCTCGGCCATATCGCCGCGTTCGCCACCTCTCTCGGCATCACCGACGGCTACAGCATCGTGCTGCCGGATTCCGCCACCGGCGTCTATACCATTTCCTATTTCCCAGGGAATCCGAAAGACGAACGCACGCTATATATCGACCAATATAGTGGCGCGGTGCTGAAAGACATCCGCTACGGCGACTATGGCGCCATCGCGAAGGCCGTGTCGTACGGTACGTCGTTGCATATGGGCCGCTATTTCGGCGTGGCAAACCAGTTGCTCTGCGCGGCCATTTCGCTCGGCCTCGCCGCGCTCGCGGTGACAGGCTGCGTGATGTGGTGGAAACGGCGGCCGCTGCGTGTGTCCGGCACGCTCGGCGCGCCGTCGCGCGAACGCGCCGCGCCGCCGATGCGCGGCTGGAAAGCCGGCCTCATTCTGCTCGGCGTCGTCTTTCCGCTGATGGGCGCGACGCTCGTCGCGGTATGGCTGCTCGACTGGCTATTCTTCGGCCGCAGTGCGCGCGGCCAGCAACGCATCGCCTGAGCCCGCGACGGCTCCGCTTGCATCGACTGCACGTTTACGATAAATTTTGCTCGTTTATGATCGATTCAAGCCCATCGAGCAAGGAGACGCCATGCAGCGAACGCGAGAGGAAGCCATCAACGGACTCCTGCCCGGGCAGCGCGAAGCGCTGATTCTCGAACGCCTGCGCACGCACGGTCGCGTACTGGCGGCGGAACTCGCCGCCGAGTTACAGACCTCGGAGCACACGGTGCGCCGCCATCTGCGCGATCTCGCCGACCAGGGGCACTGCAAGCGCGTATACGGCGGCGCCCTGCTGATCTCGCCCGCCGACAAACCAGCCGCGCTCCGCATGCACGAAGCCGTCGATCGCAAGGCGCGCCTCGCCACGGCAGCTGCATCGATTGTGCGGCCGAAGCAGATCATTCTGCTCGACGCCGGCTCGACAAACGTCGCGATTGCAGAAGCCCTTCCCGAGAACGCCGATCTCACCGTCGTGACGAATTCGCCCGAAGCCGGCACGCGTTTGCTGAACCGGACCGGTTTCGACGTGATACTCGTCGGCGGGCGTATTGCTCGCGGCGCGGCCGGCTCGCTCGGCGCAACCGCACTGCTGCAAGTCCAGCAGATTCGCGCCGACCTCTGCTTTCTCGGCGCCTGTGCGCTCGATCCCGAGGAAGGCGTCGCTGCATTCGACGTAGAGGATGCCGAATTGAAACGCGCGATGGTCAAGTCCAGCGGCCGGATCGCCATCGCGCTGACGTCGGAAAAACTCATGACGGCAGCACCGTTCGCGGTCGCGCCCGCATCGGCGATCGACTATCTGTTCGTCGAGGCCGACGTGCCGCGCGCGCGGCTCAAGCGCCTCGAAGCCGTCTGCGACAACGTGACGGTGGCACGTTCATGACGACGCCCGACAACTCGCGCGGCAAGCCGGTCAAGGAACGCATCGCGACGATCGGCATCTTTCTCGCCAACGGTTTCGGCATCGGCGCATGGGCGGTCGAAGTGCCGCGCATCAAGGAAAGCCTCGCGCTTGGCGACGCGGCGCTCGGCATCGCGCTGTTCTGCTTCGCGCTCGGCGCGATCGTCGCCATGCCGCTCGCGGGACAACTCGCGCCACGCTTCGGCAGCGGCCGCGCGACCGCGCTGCTCGGCGTGGCCTTCGCCATCGCCTTGCCATTGCCGGCGCTCGCGCCCGGCATGGCGGCGCTGTGTGCCGTGCTGTTCGTGCTGGGGGCGTCGAATGGCGCGCTCGACGTGTCGATGAACGGACACGCGAGTGCCATCGAAACACAGTGGCGCGCGCCGATCATGTCGTCGTTTCATGCGGCATGGAGCGCCGGCGGTCTGCTCGGCGCCGCAACCGGCGCCATGTTGCAGAAGAACGGCATCGGGGTGATCGGCGGACTGCTGGCGCCCGACCTATGCATCGCAATCCTGATCGTTTTTTCCGCGTCGCTGGCATTGCGCGATGTCGGCGCGCGCGCGGCCGCCACGTCGAGCGGCTTCGCATGGCCCGACAGCGGCGTGATGAAACTGGCGATGCTCGCGTTTCTCTGCATGCTCGTGGAAGGCGCGGTGGCCGACTGGAGCGCGGTGTATCTGCGCTCGGCCCTGAATCAGGAAGCGAGCGTCGCCGCTATCGGCTACTCCGCGTTTGCGTTTTCGATGGCGGCCTGCCGGATCGCCGGCGATGCCTCGGTGCGCCGCTTCGGTTCGAGCAGGGTCGTCGCGCTCGGCGGCCTGATCGCGCTGGCCGGGCTCGCGCTGGTATTGAGCCTGCCGACAGTGCTGACCGCGTGCGTCGGCTTCGCGATGATCGGCATCGGTCTCGCGAATATCGTGCCGGTAATTTTCAGCGCGGCCGGCCGCTCGACCTCGACGCCCGCGATCGGCGTCTCGATGGCGGCCACGGCCGGTTACGCGGGCTTTCTGGTCGGACCGCCGCTAATCGGCCTCGGCGCAGGCTGGCTCGGCTTGCGCGTCGCGCTGTGCCTGCTCGTGATGGCTACGTTGATCGTTTCGCTATTGGGCGGCAAAGCCGTGCGCAACGCGCAGCCTGCCGCATAGCGCGCGAACCGGCTTTGCAACCGCGCCGCTTCATAGCCGATTCACATAGCCGCTGCACCGTTGCTTCACCGCGCGGCTTCCCAGGCCGCCAATGTCATTCCGTTTCCTTGTCCAGCAACGCGAGCGGCTTGCGAACAGGCACCGCCTCGCGCCTGGCATGGACACCTAACGGCCAGCTCAACGCGCCAAGCAGCGAGCGCGGCTGCGTGCCGTCGTCGAGACCCGTAACCGGCCATTCATGTTTCGCGGGCACCCACCGCGTGCCGAATACGTGGTCCCACATCGGCAGCAATTGCGCGAAGTTGTGATTGAGATGCTCCGCGCGGATCGAGTGATGCAAACGGTGATACTGCGGATTGCTGACCCACGTGACGTAGCGGCCGAGGTCCACGCGCAGATTCAGATGCGAGAAGTAGTTGCCAAAGAGGAACACGACCGAGGTCGCGCCGACGATCCACGGTTCGACCCTGAACAGCACGCCGACGATCGGATAAAGCAGGCAGCCCTTAATCAGTACTTCGAGCCAGTGATGCCGCAGCGTGATCGTCACGTTGAAATCCACCGCGCTATGGTGCAGCGAATGCAGCTTCCACAACACGGGCCACGTGTGCTGCAGGCGATGAAACGCGTATTCGAGCAGATCGATCGTCAGCAGCACGATCACGAACGACGCCAGCGCGCCCCACCCTTGCGACACGAGCACCACCATGCCGCCGCCGAACGCATTCACGATCGCGACACTGGCCGCTGCCGCGAGCGGCTTCGCGGCCTCGACAAGCGCCAGATACACTCCCGCGTACGCCATGTTCAACCGTTGCCCCGCGCGCGATTGCAGCAACGCGGCCGGCCAGCGGCGCTCGAGCCATGCACCGATGCCCATCGTCAGCAGCGCGAGTGCGTAGGCTTTCAGCCAGAGGCTCGCGTGGTGCAGCAATTCAGGAAACGGGATCGACGCGAACATGGAATTCCCCGGGCGGACGATGCATACCGTGTATTGACGGCTCCTGCGCGCGCATTCGCGTGAACGGCTTGCTACGGCTCAACATGAGCAGTTCGAACCATCGCAAACAGGAAGCACGCACACCGGAGAGTCGGCAACGGCAGGAGCGTTAGCGTGATCTTCGCAGCCTGCCGGCCGGCACGCAAGCGCCAGCCCCACGAATCAGCGGCATCGCGCCGATGCTTTACCGTGAACTTACGGTAAATTCGACGCCGTCCACGAGGACGTAAAAAGTGGCGAGGTCATCGCTTCACGTTGTCACGATCGCGAGTGACCGATGCTTTCGCATCGCTCACTCGCGTCGTTGTTTATTGACATCCGCCCTGAGTTGGCCCCGCCGCCCCTCGCAAGACGCGTCAATCTCCCCGAACGCGAATCACGAAGACATGTGCTGCTGTCGGCTGTTATTCACTACGTGCTTGCCGGTTGCAGCGTATCTGGTTCTTGTGCCGCTCTTATTGCAACGGCCGTGCCATGATGCTGCAAACCTTGCCGGCAAATGATCTGAGCTTTCGCAGCGCGTATCGCGTGGGCCCGATCGCACGCGATGAGTCGGAATTGAGACACCACCATGGTGCAGCGATGCCGTCGCGCGCGTCGGCCTGCATTGATTCGAGGCGCGCGGGAAAACCCGTATCGATGTTGAGCGGCAAAGGTTTGCCGGGTACTCCGGTCAGAATTGCCTGCGCGTTACGCGACGGAGTAGCGATTACCTGGCGCGGACCGGCGTGTCGCAAAGCTGAGACCGAACCCGGACAGCGGCCATTCCCGTTTCATAGCAGCGCCGTCAATTGCGCAACGCGGGCCTCGAATTGCTGCAACTCCCCGGCGCGCAGCGGCGTTTTCTCCGGCAGTCCGACCGTCAACGGGTCTTGCGGCACATTGTCGACGTGCACCTCGTAATGCAGATGCGGCCCGGTCGTCCAACCGGTCTCGCCGACATAGCCGATCACCTGATTACGCGCGACATGACTGCCGCGCCGCAGCCCTTTCGCAAAACGCGACAAATGCGCGAACGTCGTCGAATACGGTGCGGGATTCTCGATAACGACGACTTTGCCGTAACCGGTCTGACGGCCGATAAAGCGGATCACGCCTCGCGCCGTCGCATGCACGGGCGTGCCGGGAGGCGCGGCGAGATCGACACCGTTATGACTTTGCCAACGATGTGCAACCGGATCGAAGCGGCGCAACGAAAAACCGGATGACACGCGCGTGAAAGCCAGCGGATATCGATCGAAGGCGGGCTTCGTGCTCGCGCCGTCTTTCGTGTAATAGAGCGGCTGGCCGTGCAGGTCCTTGTACAGAAACACGTCGTGCGTGGCCGATCCGCGCACGATGCGAACCGCGAGCGGTTCGCGCACGGACACGATGGAAGCACTCCCGCCGTTGCCCTGCGTGGCGTCGGCTTTGTCGCCACCGCCGTTGTTGTCGAACACCGCGCTCACCTGGTCGCCCGGTTGCGGGTCGCGCGTCAGGTCGAGTTCGTTATGGAACGCACGGACCAGAATCGCCGTGGTACCGGCATCGACGCCGAGGCTTTGCGTGGCCGCCGCGAAGTTGCGTTCGATCGGCGCCTTTTTAACGGTGAACGCGGGCGGTTGCGGAATCGGTGCAGTCGTCGCCGGTAAACGCGCGGCGGCGGTCGTCGAATCCTTGCTCACCAGCGAGACGTCGGGTTCGTCGTTGCGCGCGGCATGGTCGTGAGTCATCAGGTACGCCGCGCACACCGAGCTCATTGCACATACAACAATGATTTTGCTGGCGCGCCCCGGCAGGATGCGGGCTACGGATAGAGGCATTGACTAAGGCTAAGCGGTCGACCGTCGCAGGCGCGAGAGGCATGCACGGCGGTTTCGTTGGAACAGCATCTCCGGGTACTGCGCGAGACGCTGCATGAGGCTGCTGGAAGCCTATGGATGCTTTCTTAAGTCAGGCTTAAGCTGCCCCCAATAAGCAGGTGCGCAAAGCGCCACCTGGGACGGCATCGCCCGGGCCTTGCAGACCATTGCACCGAAAGCCATTCACGCGAACGAGGCCGGCGCGCATGCGCGCCTTCGCCTCATTCATTGCATTCGGCGCATTTAATCAAGATAACGAAGCAAGCATGTTCGACAGACGACGGACATGCGCCTTGAACGCGTGGCCCGCTTCGCGGTTCGTCGTCGGATTCAGATGCGAGGTTTCGGCGAGTTGCGCCTGCTCGTGAAAGTCATTGGCGATCTTGCGCCGGATGTCCGCTGGCAGCGAGCGCACGATGGAGACCAGCAAAGCCTCTTCGGCATGCATCATGCCGAGAATCGAATGTGTGTCCATACGAGAACCTCCGGTGGCAACATCGGCAGCGCCGTTCAGCACAAGCGCTCCGCACTTCATGTTACCCCGTTGGTTCGACGCCGTTGACCGGCTGTGATTGACCGGGTGAAATTACTCGGCAATCGAATAGCGCGAGGGACGGCGGCCCGGCTCTTTCGCCACGGGCTCGATACGCGGACTTGCGCCGCGAATGAACAGGATCGCGCAAAAAGCCAGCATCGCCCAGATGCAAAGAACTACCGTCAGAGCGCTCATGTCAGTCTCCGGAGAATGGGGAGTGCGGGTTAATACCGAAGTACCGGATGTGCTGAAGCCGTCAATGCAGCACGGACTCGCCTGACTCGCCGAACAGCAGTTCGTCGATCAGGCCGGTCGTCAGCGTCAACTGCGTTGCAAGCGATCGGCGCGCGAACTCGGCGCCGGCCGCGTCGCTGCGCGCAACGGCGGCGTGGGTTTCGGTCGCCAGGCGCAATACGGCTTCGGAGCGGTGCTGCAACTCGCGCATGATCTCCGCATCGGGACCGGACAACGGGCTGCCCCGCTCCGGGGTGGCAAATTCCGGCAGGCCGGCTTCGAATTGACGGCTTTTATCGTGGCGGGAAGACATCTGACACTCCTGGCGCAGTGAACGCGAATGGCACGAACCCAGTGTGCGCCGGCCGCCGGCTTTTCAATTCGTCGAATAGAAGCCGATTGTGAAGCCAATCCACTGCGATCGAAAAAATCAGGGTTTTTACTTAAATAAGGGCCCGACAGGCCGCGAATCCCGTTCGCGGGCGCATCGGAGCTTGCTGGAAACTTGCGGAAAACTCACGGCAACGGCAGGAAAACGTCTAACCTGCCGTACGCTTTCAGAGAACTTCAGGCAGCCTCAGGCCGCCGCGACAACGTCGATACGCAGGGCCTCGGCGCCAGCCGCGATGGCGAGCAGATGATCGACGTTCGGGTGCGCGCCCGGACGGTTGCGCGCGTCGGCCGTATGTTCGGCGAAGAGCGCGAGGCCGTATTCGGCTGCCTTGGAGTCCAGCGCACCGAACGTGGCATGCAGATAGTTGTAGACCGCGAGCGAGCCCTGCTTGCCCGGCTTGTTCTCGATGCTGGCGACCACGGTGCCCTTGCCGTCGACCAGATCGATGCGCGCGATGCCGTCGATCGCAGGCATCTGCGCAAGATTTTCCTTGAATACGTTGCTTGGTTGGAACATCGAAACCACTCCTTTTTTCTAAAAAATGCGAGGCGGGCCGTATCTTAGCCGATGGGTGGCTCAAGCCGCCGGCAATCGCTCAGAACAGCGCGCCGGACGCCACAGATATTCAGTAATCCCGGATAATTTTCGGCGTCGATTTTCAGGCCGCAGAGACAAGGAAAACGTTTAACTTCAGATCCTCGATGCGAGCAAGAACACCTACCTGTAATCATTTTCGAAGCAAAACAGCATCCGCACGAAAGCAACGCGACATCAGAGCACAGGACACAAAGCTTCGGAAGACTAACGATATCAAGCACAATAAATCGCCTTTGATAATCGACGACGAAAGCCCACTAAAAACGGCATTCAAAAGACCCATTTAGAAGCAGCAAACGGCCATTCATCGCGGATTCAGGCGCGCCCAGTTATGCCTTCAGCGTCATTTCGACTGCTTGCAATCTTCTTTGAGATATGATCTCCTATGACTTACGAATGTTTCTGTAACAAGAAAACACGCGTTACCGTAATCTTCATGCTGCGCACAGCAGCGATCCATCCAGGAGACGCCCGCCAGGCAAGGAAAGAAGACTGGTAAAAATGCCACGCAACGGGAGCATTACTCGCCCCGCTGCACGGGCATCTTTTTGCCTATTGATTTTAGTTATATGACGACTGATGTTTAGTATTTTTTAAAACCCGTACCGGCGAGATTTTAAAAATCACTTAATTCATTAATCCGACCAGGGGATGAAAATAAAAAACCATTAAAAACCAGCAATTGAATCCGCACCATCAAATCAAAATCTGGAGACGACATGCTTTCACCGAAGAAAACCACGCTTGCGCTTACTCTCAGTGCCGCCACCGCCCTGTTGATCACCGCCTGTGGCGGCAGCACGAACGACAGTTCGCCCGCTGCGCCCAGCTCCCCGAGTTCGCCGTCCACCACGACGCCCACGCCCGATCCGTCCCAAAACGGCGCGATTTCGCTGCACGGCATCGTCTACGGTCAGGCCGACACCAGCGTGCCGGATGGCGCCGGCATTCCGATCACGATGATGGGCCAGATGCGCGCGCTATTCGATCTGATCCGGAAATCGCCCGATTTCACGCAAGTGGTCATGGATCTCGGCGACGGCAACCCGGTTCACGTACTCGATACGAACACCGGCGACAAATTCCTGCCCGGCAAGCTCGCGCTCGGCCTGTCGTGGATTCTGATCGATATGAAGACGAAGGGTGATCCGGCCTATGCGGATTATCTGGCGACGTATCAGAAGATCACGACCGCGATGATGACGCAAATGACGGGCGCCAATTACACGTATGCGAATACGTCCTGGGGCGAGTACTACTATCTCGTCGCGCTCAACAATTTCAACGCGCATGGCATGCTGCACGAAGTGTTCAGCGACGCGATGCTGACCACGCTGCAAAACCGCCTGACCTTCTGCGACATGTTCGGCCCCGACGCGAGCGGGCAAAAGAATACCTGCCCGGCCGCCGGCACCCCGATTGACGTCGCCTCGCTCAATACCGCGCAGAACTACTACGCGGTGTCGTACGGTATCGCGGGGCTGCGCCAGAAACTCGGCTGGAGCAATCCGACGTTTTCTTCAACGACCGACCCGACCGTCGCCACAATGGGCGCGCGCGACGCACTGCTCTACACGCTCACGAAACATATCCGCAACGACTCGACGGGCGGCTTCTCCGACGAAGCCTCGAACACGCACACGACTTATTACGACCAGGCGCGCTACGACCGCTACAGCACGCTGCTGATCGGCGAAGTGACCGAGCGCACGCTGGAAATGGGTAACGAGGCCAATCTGACGCCGGAGCTGAAGCAGTATCTGCGCAACTCGGTCGATCTCATTCTTCCGCAGCTCAATACGAACGGCCAGGGCTTCAACTACGGCCGCTCGATCGGCCCGTACGGCGATACGGCATTCATGGAAGTGCTGACCGCGGCGGCCAATGTGGGCGTCCTCACGCCGCAGGAAATGCAGGTGGCCTACTCGTACATCTACAAGGCGGCTTATCGCTACAGCAACTTCTGGTACGACCCGACCTTGCCAACGCCGTCGGTGAACATGTGGGTCAAGGGCCGGGGCACCGACTCGTATCGCGGCAAGCCGCGCGTGATGGGCGAAAACTTCAGCCTGCTGCATCAGTTCATGTACGTCAACGCATGGTGGGACAAACTCGGCTTCAACGGCAAGGCACCGCTTCCCGATACCGACATGCAAACCTATCTCAACACGAAGCCGCATTACACGCTGACCTGGTACAACCAGCCGACCGATACCGCGCATCCGTATAGCGCGGCGCTCATCACGGTTCGCGACGGCAAGCGCGTCATCAACTTCAACCTGAGCCAGGCGCCCGACTACAACTCGTACACACCGTACTATCCGGTGCCGTCTTCGGATCAACTCGCGTACGGCACGACCGACCTCGCCTACGCGTTGCTGATTCCGCAGGTGTCGTATAACGGCAAAACCTATATTCCCGTCACGTACTACAAGAACCTGAACGTGCAGGAAAATAACGGCGAAGTCGTCGTCACGTTCGACACGGCGAAATTCAGGCAAGCCGCGAAAAACGCGCTGTACACGACAGATCTCGATCTGCAGGTGCATACGATCGTGACCTTCAGCCACGGCACGATCACGCGCAGCGATACGCTGAATTCGGGCACGTTGACGGGCAACCTGTCGGTGGAAACGGACTTCTCGTCTTTCGCGGATTTCCAGAACACCACCGCGGGCGGCGACGGCTTCTCGGTCAACTACACGAATAGCCCCGCCACCAATTACGCCACTACCGGTTTCGACAATTGCGCGCTGTCGCAATTCGACACCGTGAACGGGACGACCAATCCGTTGTCGACCACGCCGATTGGACAGCTACATTCCAATTTCGTGTGTAAGACCCAGCCGTTCGCGCTGACGGGCGGCGCCAACCGCACGTTCACGTGGACACTGAAGTACGCTGATCCGGCCTGAGCGGCTTAGGTGAGAAGGCCTGCCTTCGCGAGAAGGCCGGCCTTGTTATTTTGCAGGCTCGCCGGCCGTTTTCCGCCGGTTTGCGGACGAAGGGGGTAGCAGTCATACCAGTAGGCGATGTTGCCTTGCTAAGGAAATGCGGCATCGGAACAATGTGTACGAATGCAATAAACCCGACGCGCCATTCGACTCGGGCACATCACCGGAGCTCAAAGCCATGCGCATTTCCTTTCTGCACACGATAGACAGTAATAGACAGGTATTCGAACAGGCAGCCACGGAACTCGGTTTACGGCCGGACGATCTTCAGCATCTCGTACGCGCGGATCTTCGCGAAGCAGTCGAGCGGGCCGGCACATTCTCTGCCGATGTAAAAGCGCAAACGCGCCGTACGCTTCTCGACCTCGCGGCCAATGCCGATGCCGTGATTCTGACTTGCGCGACGCTGGGGCCCGCGGTTGCCGAAATCGGCAATGCGCCAGTGCCTGTCGTCAGAACAGATGCCGCACTGGCTGCATGGGCCGCCGAATCGGCCGGGCCAAATGGCAAGATCGCCGTGTTATGCGCGGCCGAAGCCGCGCTCGAATCCAATCGCAAGCTTTTCACGCAGTATGCGAGCGAAAGCGCCGCGTCGACGGAAATCGCGGTGGAAATCGTACATACCCCGCTGGTTTGGACGCTGTTCAAAAGCGGCAATATGAACGGCTGCTTTGCGGCTATCTCATCGGCTGCCGCTGACGCGTATGCGGCGGGCGCAACGGTCGTCGCATTTGCTCATCCGTGGATGGCGCCGGCCGCTTATCTCGCGAGCGAGGCGAGCAACGGCAAGCGGCCGCTCGACAGTGCGCGTGCCGCGTTGAATGCCGCACTGCGACGCGTCGGCGAGGCCAGATAAAGCAGACCGAAAGAACCCGGTCCAAGGAAGAGTGACAAAAAAGCCCGCTTACGCGGGCAACCCTTCTCCACTCAACCTCTCAACGCGCAACACGCCTCGGGTTCATCCTTTCGTCGCCCCGAACGTCAGCCCCGCGACGAAATGCTTCTGCATGGCGAAGAACATCGCAACCGAGGGCAGCGCAGCCAGAATCGAACCCGCCGAAACGAGATTCCATGCGGTCGTCCACTGCCCTTTCAGCGCGGCGACGCCGACCGTGATCGGCGCGGCATCATCGCCCTGCGTCAGACACAGCGCCCAGAAATAGTCGTTCCACACGAACGTAAACACGAGAATCGCCAATGCAGCAAGCGCGGGACGAATCAACGGCAACACGATGCGAAAGAACACCGTCCATTCGTTCGCCCCTTCAATACGTGCGGCCTCGACAAGTTCGAACGGCAGTTGCTTGATGAAGTTGCGCAGAAACAGCGCGCAAAAACCGGTCTGAAACGAGACGTGAAACAGAATCAGCGCACTTACGGTATTGAATAGACCGAGTTGCAACGACAGATCGCGCACCGGAATCATCAGCACCTGGATCGGTACGAAATTGCCGGCGACGAAGGTCGCAAACAACGTCGAATTGCCACGAAAGCGATAGATCGCGAGCGCAAAGCCCGCCATCGCGGCTAGCGCGATCGAACCGACAACGGACGGCACCGTAATCAGCACGCTATTCCAGAAGTAATGCAGCATCGGCGAGGTGGTCAACGCCTCGCGATAGTTATCGAACATCGCGAAGTGCTTCGGCCATCCCCAATAGTTGCCCTCGCTCAATTCCTCGGTCGAACGCACGGACGTAACGAGTACCGCAATCATCGGCAGCAACCAGATCAGCAGCGCGACCGGCAAGGTCAGTTTGTACGCGCGGCGCGTGGCCGGCTTCCATTTGTCGATGGGCATCGGAAACATGAGCCGCTCCTTATTGCTCGGCGCGCAGCATCCGCCGCAGATGATAGACGATGTACACGAGCATGATGCCGAACAGCACGACCGCAATCGCCGCCGAATGGCCGATGCGGTAGTACTTGATAGCCTGGTCGTACATGAAGTACGCGAGCACGGTCGAGCTTTCGAACGGGCCGCCGCCCGTCATCACCGAAATCAGATCGAAGCTGCGCAGCGCGCCGATGATCGTCACGACGATCGCCATGAACGTGGTCGGCCGCAATTGCGGCAGGATTACGTGCCACAGCATCGACCAGCCATGCGCGCCTTCCATGCGGGCGGCTTCGATCTGCTCGCCGTTCAATGCGGTGAGGCCGGTCAGATAAAGAATCATGCAATACGCGGTTTGTGGCCACAGCGCCGCGAATACGATGCCGAACGTCGCGTAACGCGGGTCGCCGAGTACCGGCACGCCATGACCGAGAATCATCGCGAGCAGGCCGAAGGTCGGATCGTAGAACCACGAAAAGATCAGACCGACCACGACACCCGACAGCACGAACGGTGCGAAGAACAGCGACTTCACGATGCGAATGCCGGCCACCGCCTGATTCAGATACAGCGCGACGGCGAGCCCCATCGGCGGAGCGAGCAGAAACAGCACGAGCCAGATGAGATTGTTTCTGAGTGCCGTGTAGAACGTCGGCGTATGGAACAGTTCGACGTAGTTCGCGAGACCGATGAACGACGGTTCGGTCATACCGTCCCAGTTGAAAAAGCTCAGACGGATCGTCGAGAGGATCGGCCACACCACGTACACGGCGACCATGATGCAGGCCGGCGCGAGAAACAGGAACGCAGCGCGCCGCTGGCGCCGCGCGGTCGGCGTCGGACCACGGCGGCGCGATGCGACCCGCGCGCCGCCGCCCACCATGCCGCCGGGCACGGGCGAGCCCGGCCCGTCAGGTTCAACAGGACCGTCGACGCTATGACGGCTCACGGAATGCGACACGATCACTCTCCCGATCCGATCTGTTTCCAATCCCCAACGGCGAACGGCGGCCTCGCGGCCGCCACCGCTTACTTCTTGTAGATACGCTGACGGGTCTGCTCGAGTTGCGCGAGGATGTCGTCGAGCCTGGTCGGATCGGAGATGAACTGCTGCATCCCCTTCATCCCTTCGTCGGCCATTTCCTTCGTCATATCGCGATCATAGAACTGCGCAATACCGCCCTTCGTATTCGACAGAATCTGGAAGCCGATCTTCGAAATCGGATCTTCGGGTTCGGGCGATTTGCTGTTCGCCGACAAGGAACCGAGACCTGTAGCGAGTTGCGCGCCGATCTCGGGCGTTTCGACGAATGCGAGGAACGTGTGCGCATCGGCCTTGTTCTTCGCTTTCGACGGAATATGCAACGATTCGACCGGACCGTCTTCGGCGGTCGACACCTTCGAATCGATGATCGGGAACTGGAAGTAGCCCATTTGCGGTTTCACGTTCGGCGGAAAACCCGCGGCGATAAACGTGCCCATCAGCATCATGCCGGCCTTGCCCTGGAACAGGAACGGCTGCACCGCATCGAGATCGTAGGAAAGCGAATTGTCGATGAAGTAGCCGTCGTCGATCAATTGCTTCCACGTCGTATAAACCTTCTTGACGCGCGGATCGGTGTAGGGAATCTCACCGGCCATCAGCTTCTGGTGAAACGCGTTGCCGTTCAGACGCAGGTCGAGATAATCGAACCAGCCCGCGAGCGTCCACGCATCGCGGCCCGCTACCGCAATCGGCGTAATGCCCGCTGCCTTCAGCTTCTTCGCGGCGTCGAGAAACTCGTCCCACGTTTTCGGCTCGCTCTTGATGCCGGCCTTCTCGAACAGATCCTTGCGATAGAACATCCCCCACGAGTAGTACACGGTCGGCGCGGCATACTGCTTGCCCTTATACGACGAAGCTTCTTTCGTCGACGCATACATCCCGTTCCAGCCGTTCTTCTGCCAGTCGCCGCTCAGGTCTTCGAACAGGCCGCGCTGCGCGTAATACGCCATGCGTTCGCCGTCGTGCCAGTTGACGACATCGGGCGCGACAGTCGAGAGCCAACCGGGCAGTTGAACCTTGTACGCTTCTTCGTCGATAAACGACACTTTCACGTCGATGCCAGGATGAGCTTTCTTGAACTCGTCGACCACCTGCTGCCAGACCGCGCGCTGGCTCGCGCCCTTGTATGCGATGTTCAGCGCGAGCGTGCTGGCCTGCGCCGTGCCGACGACGGACGTGCCCGCCGCCACAGCGGCCAGCGCGAGCGTCAATAGAATCTTGCGTGGTTTCAGTTTCATGCTGCCTGTCTCCTGTATTTCGTGGTTTTACGTCGGTGTCGTTGCTGTGTGGAGCTGGGATATAGCACTACTGCATCGCACTGCTGCATGGCACTGCCGCAGCCTTACCGGATTCCTGTCACGAACGGTAAATCGCCACGCCCTGCGGAGCCACCGCGCGCGAGCCGATCACGAAAGCGTGATCGGCAACGTGATCGAGCGTATGCACTTCGGCGCCGTAGTTGAATACGTAGGTCAGCGCGCCGCGCCGGCTCACGCGTACGGCATCGCCGAGTGGCATCGTTTCGATGCCGGCTTCCTGGGCGATCCGCGCGAACAGACGCTGCGTGAGCGCGTCGTCGAACAGGCTCGCGAAATAGTGGCATGCGCCGTTTCGCACGTACGCGGGATGACCGTCCGCAAAACGCGCGCGCACATCGAGCGCAAACGTGGCATCGCTATCGACGAAATCGCGCCAGTGGCGCGCGAAGCCAGCGGCCTCCGCGTTTGCGCCCGGCTCTTCGAGCAGTACCGCTTCCGTCACGTTCGGCCGCATCGATTCGACGCGCCATACGCGCAGCGGCAATACCCCGGTCAACACGCCGGGCGGCAAATTGGCGGGAATCCGCAGATCAGGCGTTTTCGAACCAGTGCGCGGACCGAGCACCACTTGCGCCCCCGAGCGTGCGAGCCGTTCGGCGAAATCGCCCGGCACGACCGGCAACGGCGGCACGACAATCAGGCTATAACCATCGAAAGAAGCATCGGCCGGCACGACATCGACGTCGAGCCCGAGTGCGCGCAATGCCGAGTAGTACTCGAATGCGAAACGCGGATAGTGAAAGTCCGCGCCCTGCGGATGAATCTCGAACAGCCACTTCGCTTCGTAGTCGTAGACAAGCGCAACTTTCGAGCGAACCGCCGCATTCGCGTCGGCATCGACATTGGCATGCTCGGCAAGCACCGTGCGAATCTCGCCGGCGACTTGCGATGCTTCGCTACCGCCGATGTCGAGCCGGTTATCGGGCGTATTGAGACCCGCATGCATCTGCTCCTGCGCGAACGGCGCCTGACGCCAGCGGAAATACGACACGCAGCCCGCGCCGTGCGCGAACGCTTCCCAACTCCACAACCGCACCATGCCCGGCAATGGCGCGGGATTCCAGTGCGCCCAGTTCACCGGCCCCGGCTGCTGCTCCATGACCCAGAACGGCAGCTTCGACATGCCGCGATACACGTCGTGATTGAACGACGCGAAATCCGGATGACCGCTGCGCAGCCAGCGCGCCTTGATGTCCGGTGCGAACCACTGCTCTTCGAGCGCGCCGAGCGGATAGCTGTCCCACGTCGCAACGTCGAGATCGGCCGCGACCTTGTAGTGATCGAACTCGGTAAAGAGTTGCATGAAGTTGTGCGCGACGGGCCGCCCCGGCGAATGCGCGCGGATAATCTCGACCTGCATGCGGTTGTAGCGCGCCACTTCATCGGAGGCGAAACGCCGGTAATCAAGGCGATGCGAGGGATGCGCTTCGGTCACGGTCGCGACAGGCGCATCGATTTCGTCGAAGCTGCGGTACTCCATGCTCCAGAACACGGTGCCCCATGCATCGTTCAACGCCTTGATCGTGCGATAACGCGCCTTGAGCCACTCGCGAAAGCGCGCGACGGCCGCCGGCGAATAGCTGACCACCGTCTGGTGACAGCCGAATTCGTTATCGGTCTGCCAGTACGCGACCGCCGGATGTTTGCCGTAACGCTCGGCCACCGCCGTGCAGATGCGTTGCGATGCTTCGAAATACGCGGGCGACGAGAAGTCGTAATGGCGCCGCGAACCGAACGCGCGCGGACGTCCATCGGCGCCGACCGGCAGGATGTCGGGATGACGATCGATCAGCCATTTCGGCGGCGTCGCGGTCGGCGTGCACATGACGACCTTAAGACCCGCCGCGCCAAGCACGTCGATCGCGCGATCGAGCCAGCCCCAGTCGTATTCGCCGGGCGTCGGCTCCATGCGGCTCCACGCAAATTCGGCAATCCGCACCTGCTCGATGCCGAGCGCTTTCATCCGCCGCGCGTCGTCGTCCCACATCGATTCGGGCCAGTGTTCCGGGTAGTAACAGACTCCAAGGCGCATCCCAGGTCCCCATGTTATTCAAGCGTAGTGTTCGACGGATTCGAGCGACGCGGCCGCAAAGCCGTCTTCGGTAAACAGATGGCAGGCCGCACGCGGCACGCGCAGGCTCGCGCGCTCGCCTGGCGCGAGACGCGTTTCGCCCGGCGCCTTGGCAATCAGCACGGCGCCGCCGGGTTGATCGAGGTGGACGTAGCTGTGTTCGCCGAGCTGTTCGACGAGCGCGACGCTGCGCGTGAGCACGCCATCGGCCGGAGTCGTTGCCGATGCTGATACCGATACCGATGCTGATACGTCGGCGAATGCATCGACGAACTCGAGATGTTCGGGCCGCACGCCGAGCGTGACCGGCTGCGCGATTTGCAGACCCGTGCCGCTCACCGGCGCGTGGATGTTTTCGGCGCTGTGATCGAGCGTGACAAGCACGCCTTGCGCGTCGATCGACGCGACTTTGCCCGGCAGAAAATTCATGCGCGGCGAGCCGATAAAGCCGGCCACGAAACGACTCTTCGGATGCCGATACAATTCGAGCGGCGCGCCGATCTGCGCGATGCTGCCGTAGCGCTCGGTGTCCTTGCCTGCGTGCAGCAGCACGATCTTGTCGGCAAGCGTCATCGCTTCGATCTGATCGTGCGTGACGTAGACCACGCTCGCCTTCGCGAACTGCCTGTGCAGGCGCGCGATCTCGACGCGCGTTTGCCCGCGCAGCGTTGCATCGAGATTCGAGAGCGGCTCGTCGAACAGAAACACGCCGGGCTCGCGCACGATCGCGCGGCCGATCGCAACGCGTTGCCTCTGTCCGCCCGAGAGTGCCTTGGGCCGCCGTTCGAGCAGCGCTTCGAGTTGCAGAATGCGCGCGGCTTCGTGCACCTTGCGCTCGATTTCGTCCTTCGGCGTTTTGGCGAGCTTCAGGCCGAAGGCCATGTTCTCGAACACGGTCATGTGCGGAAACAGCGCGTAGCTCTGGAACACCATCGCAACGCCGCGCTGCGCGGCGGGCACGTCGTTGACAATCTTCCCGCCGATCGCGAGGTCGCCGTCCGTCACGTCCTCAAGCCCGGCGATCATGCGCAGCAGCGTGGACTTGCCGCAACCCGACGGCCCGAGGAACACGCAGAACTCGTTCTCCCCGATCTCCAGATCAACATTGCGGATCACCGGCGCGCCGTCGCCATACGCCTTTTGCACGCCTCGTAAGGAAATGCTCGCCATTGCATCGACTCCGTGATTTAATCGGCGCGAAGTCGGAGATTAAGCGCTTAATCAGCAGGACCGAAAAAATCGATCGCCTGCGATCGTTGGGGCTGTCTCCGATATCGTTTGTCTGCCTGTTCGACGACAGATGTTGCCGCGCCTTGCGCCGCGACGCAAATGCCGGGCAGACGTCCCAGATATTGAAAGTACCATGACTACACTCAGCGAAGTCGCGCGTCATGCCGGTGTCACGCCGGCCACCGTCTCCAACGTTCTGCGCAAGCGCGGCCGCGTCGGCGAAACGACCCGCCAGCGCGTGCTCGACGCGGTCAAGGCGCTCGGCTACCGCCCGCATCTCGCCGCGCGCGCGCTCGCCGAGGGCCGCGCGCCAACGCTCGCGCTGATGGTGTCGAGCATCGCCAATCCGTTCTATCCGGAGTTCGCGCTCGCGGTCGAGCGCGCGGCACGCACGAGCGGCCACTTCGTCATCATCTGCAATACGAATGAAAATCCGCTGACCGGCCGCGCGTATCTCGACCAGATTGCCGGCACGCTCTCCGAGGGCGTGCTCGTGACCAATGCGAACCTCGATTTCGTGGACCTGCATGCGACCGAAGCACGCGGCACGCCGGTCGTGCTGTGCATATGGGAGCGGCCCAACGAGCCGCCGGGGTTGCCGTGCGTCGCGGTCGACTTCCGGCTCGCGGGAGAGCTGGCCGGCGCGCATCTGCTCGCGCTCGGACATCGGCGCTTCGGCGCGATCGTCGGCAGCAAGGCCCAGGGTATTCACGCGGCACGCTACGAAGGTTTCGTCGACGCGCTGCGCGCGGGCGGCGTCGCGAAGAACCGCGTCAGGCACGCGGCCGATACGATCCACGGCGGCTACCTCGCGGCGCGTGCGCTGCTCGAAGCCGATCCCCAACTCACCGCGATCTTCGCGACCAACGACCTGCCCGCGCTCGGCGCGATGCACGCGGCCGCCGATCTCGGCCTGCGGGTGCCGCACGATCTGTCGGTGGTCGGCATCACCGACATCCAGCTCGCGC